>SKEY01000392.1_pt1 | contig 62278 bp, 48 predicted proteins | sample 4843871 | NCBI WGS metagenome assembly SKEY01 (sample SAMN11008797, study PRJNA524170) | human gut metagenome | biome: Human fecal sample; material: Feces; isolation source: fecal sample from pouch patient p36 | host: Homo sapiens | place: Israel: Tel-Aviv | collected 2016-12-04
ACCTCCATAACATTAAACTTTGGTCGGAATAATGGGTTTGGGAGGCTTCTTATAGATGTATTTTATTACAATCAAAAGAATGTTGGAAGTGTGCTTTTCAGCACACCCCAACATTCAGTATAGAACCTATAATAAGAATAGGGACGATGGTGTGACCTGCAACCATATGAATTTCAAAAGCTGCACAGAGCAATTAAATCCTCTGGCGGCTTTTTATTATGCAATGGACCATCCTTCCCTGGCAGGATGGCACATATTGAATGTCTTATATAGGGTGGCCTATATAGGAGGGCACGGGGTGAATAACGGTATGAGAATGGAGACAACAGCTGTGAAGAATAATCAATTAATCAAAACAAACCTGCTGATCAGTATCGTCCTGATTGTAGGATTTTCCATGACCGCGTTTTTCAGTTACAGGGCCAATTACCAGGCCACTCTTAATAATATTGAACAGGTTGCATCGCTTACAGGGGAGGGGATCCATTACCAGCTTACGACCCTTCTGACAAAGCCGGTCAACATTTCGCTGACAATGGCCCATGACAGCCTCCTGGTGGAGCAGCTGTCCTGTGAGACAGAAAACCTTGAGAATGGGGAATATGTCCAAAGGCTTCAGACCTACCTTAAAACCTACCGGGATAAATACGGGTTTGATTCTGTTTTCCTGGTATCGTCAGCTACCAGGCGGTATTATAATTTCAACGGTATAGACAGGGTGCTGGCTGAGGATGATCCGGAGAATGGCTGGTATTTTGACCTGATGGACAGCGGCCTTGGATATTCCATGAATGTGGATAACGATGAGGTGGATGGTTCGGATGATGCCATCACGGTATTCGTGAACTGTAAGGTGGCGGACAGCTCCGGGAATATACTGGGAATTGTAGGGGTGGGAATCCGCATCAGCTACCTGAAAGAATTCCTTGAGGGCTATGAGGACAAATACAACATGAACATATGCCTGGTCAATGAGGACGGTATAATTGAGGTATCCACCACATATACGGGTTACAGTAAGACAGACTGGTTTGAGGTTCACGGGCAGGAGGGGATACGGGATGAAATCATGGGATTTAAAGAGGATACGGAGAATCTTGGATTCTGGACCGACAACTCCCTGGACCAGGGGAAGAGTTTCGTGGTCACAAGATACATACCGGATCTGTCCTGGCACCTTGTCATAGACCAGGACAGCGAGGATACGGTCCATGTGATACGGGACCGCCTGTACCAGACCATCCTTGGCATTGCTGTCATCATTTCCATTGTGCTGTTCATCATCACCACGGTCATACGCAATTTTAACAAGCAGATCACAAAGCTTATGGAGGAGCGGGAAAATGCATTCCAGCAGGCAACGGAACAGCTCTACGACAATATCTACGAACTGAACATTACCAGGAACTGTACAGGAAACCAGCGCACGGCCCAGTACTTTGAAAGCCTGGGAGCCCAGGGGCTGCCCTATGACCAGGCACTGCGGGTCATAGCGCAGAAGCAGATTAAGAAGGAATTCAGGCAGGGTTACATCTCTACCTTCACTCCTGAGAATGTAATCCGGGAATATGAAAATGGAAACAGCCACCTGAAATACGATTTCATGATAACCCAGGATGGCAGCGGTTATTTCTGGATGCGCATTGACGCGTATATTTTCTTTTCCCATGAGGATAACTGCCTGCACATGTTTACCTACCGTAAGAATATTGATGAGGAAAAGAAAAAGGAGCTTCTGGCTTATATTGATGAGATGACACGGTTCCTGACCAAGGCCGCAACCAAGCGCAAGGTGACTGCACTGCTGACAGAGGAGCCTGAAAAGGCATACGCATTCTTCATCTTTGATATTGATAATTTCAAACAGGCCAATGACTGCTTTGGCCATGCATTTGGGGATTACTGCATACGGGAATTCACCAGGATCATACGGGAACATTTCCGGGAGGGTGATGTGCTGGGACGGATTGGCGGTGATGAGTTTGTGGCATTCATTCCCATTCCGGGCGCGGACTGGGTCAGGAAGAAGGCGGCGGAACTCTCACATGCCCTGGACACGGAATGCACCAGGGATGGAAAGACATGGAAAATGTCCGCAAGCATCGGGATATCGGTGGCTTCGGAAGAAGACCGGGACTTTGACACACTGTATGAAAAGGCAGACCAGGCGCTTTACCGCACCAAACAGAAAGGGAAGAATGGTTATACGGTTGATTCGTAATCTGTCTGGGCCGGTGAACTGATTTTAAACTCCGGGTTGACAATACATCAGGTACCTGCTATATTTATATCAGGTACCTGATGTAATTTACGTGTACGGATACCGGGGTATCCGTAAAATCGTCCATATGGCTGGCCCATGCCGGCCCGGAGAGGAGTGGTATATATGGAACAAACACTGACACAGCCCATGTCCAGGGAAAACCTGGGCGCCAGGGTGGGGATATTGTCCGCGGCCGGCAACCTCCTGCTTTTTGCCTGTAAGTATACGGCCGGAATCACGTGCGGGAATGTGGCTGTCCTGGCGGAAGGGTATGATAACCTGATGGATGCATTAAACTCCCTGCTGGTATTGCTGGGATTCAGGATGTCCGGGCGCAAGGGGGACAGCCTTCATCCTTATGGCCATGGCAGGGTGGAATATGTCCTTGGCCTCATTATTTCCATGACCATTATCCTGGCAGGAGTTTCCATGTTCCGGGAATCCATACACTGGATCCGGCACCCGCGGGACCGCTCATTGCCCCTTCTGGTCTATGGGGTATCCCTCCTGTCCATCCTGGTCAAGTGCGGTATGTCGGCGTATACCAGACATGTGAACCGTGAGCTGGATTCCATGGCCCTGGCTGCCTGTGAGCAGAATGAGGCCGCGGACATCAAGATGACCATGCTGACCATTGGCTCTGCGGCCCTTTATTCACTGACCGGACTTTCAGCGGACTGGATTGTGGGAATCATGATCAGTGTGCTGGTCATGAAGGATGGATTCCAGTCATTCATCAGTCACTTCACACTGCTTCTGGGCGAGGGGATATCCGGACAGCAGCAGTCCCAGATTCAGGCGGTTTTTGACGCAAGGAAGGAACTTGTGACATTAAAGCAGATTGATTTCCACGATTACGGTCCGGAGCGCAGGATTGTGTCGCTGCAGATCACGGTAAATCCATCCTGTTCCCAGGAGGAGGTCAATGGATGTATGGACGGCATTGAAGGAGAACTGAGGGCGCTTGGGCTGAGTCCCGTTTTTTCGTTGAGTATGGAACAGATTCTGGGGTAGCTGGAATATAAGAAGGGTGAGCCATGAACATCACGGTTTCAAAAGAAAATTATCTAAAGGCCATATTGTATTTGAAAAATAAGAATGGGCATGTGCGGGCCATTGATGTGGCATCGGCACTGGACGTCAAAAAACCAAGCGTTTCCATTGCGTTCCGTAAACTGGCATCGGAGAACCTGATTAAGGTACATGAAAACCATGAGGTTGACCTGACGGAAGATGGTTATGCAATTGCGTCTAAAATCAACGATTCCTATGAAACATTTAAACGGTTCCTGTGCAGCATCGGGGTCCCGGAAGAGGTCGCGGAGCATGACGCATGCAGGATAGAGCATTATTTAAGCCCTGAATCCATAATAGGTATCAGGGGAATCATGGAACAGGCGGCAGAATGAAAGGAGTTGGATGTGGGTTATATGAATGAGGGAAATATGAATGAGGGAAATATGGATGAAGGAAATATGAATGAAGGCAATATGAATGAAGGCAATATGAATGAGGGAAATATGAATGAGGGAAATATGAGCGAGGGCAATATGAATGAGGGAAATATGAGCGAGGGCAATATAAGTAAGGGAAATGAAGATGAGAGCAGGAAGCAGGACATGGAGTATGGCATAGAACCAAAAAAGGAACATGGCATGGAAGTCAAAAAGGAACATGACATAGAACCAAAAAAGGAACATGGCATGGAAGTCAAAAAGGAACATGGCACGGAACTCAAAAAGGAACATGGCATGGAACCCAAAATGGGCCAGGATGCAGGCTATGACGGGGAGCGGGGGTCATACTGTGACGCAGACTGTGATAGGGACCAGGGTATAGGCCAGGAGCAGAAGGACAATGGAAAAAACCTGTCCGAACACTTCTTTCATATCGGAATGCTCTTACACCGCTACCAGACAGAGGCTTACAAGGAAAATGGCCCCATGGGAAGCCCATTTAAAGGCCAGGGCCGGATCCTGGCAATCTTAAAGCTGAAGCCGGAGATAAGCCACAGGGAACTGTCCTATCTTCTTGGAATCAGTACCCAGTCCATGAGCGAACTATTAAGAAAGCTGGAGAACAAGGGCTATGTGAAGCGCGTGCCAAGTGAACATGACAGACGGAGTATGGATATCATACTGACGGAAGAGGGCCGCAGGGCGGTAGAACAGGCGGATGGGTTTGACGGCAGGGACACGGACCGCCTGTTTGACTGCTTTGATGATCAGGAGCAGAAGCAGTTTAAAGGTTTTTTGGAACGCCTGGAAGACGAAATCATAAGGCATTTGGATCCGGAGCATCCTTCTGACTATACATTTGGCAGGATGAAGGAAATGCATGATTATATATTAAGCCGCGGCCACAGCCGCAGGGAGCATTTCCATGGGGATGGCCCCTTTGGCAATGGTTTTGGACGCGGCCGGTATGAGGACGAAAGGGATCCTGGAAGGCGTTTTGACAGGCGGAGACGGTAATGATGGGAATATTGGCTGGTTTATTATCCGCTGAATTTTCATCGCCTGGCTTATTAGCAGATAGTTCCTTAACCGCCGGTTTTTCAGCACCCGGCCTTTTCAAGGGATTGGATGTTTCCCTGGATATCTGCCGGTTCCCCTGCGCTGTCCTCCAGCCGGTCCAGTTCCCTGAGAATCCGGGACATGAACAGGACAGCCGCCCCAAAGGAAACCACGTCTGCGATTGGCCCGGAATACAGGGTCATGGTTACGCCGGACAACCTGGGCAGGATTAATGTTAAGGGGACGCTTAAGATAAAGTCCCTGAACAGGGACAGCATCATGGACAGCGTGGGCCTTCCGATGGACTGCAGGAAGATGCTGCAGGATTTCTGGATGCAGCAGAGCACGATCCCTCCCAGGAAAATGCGGAAGGCCAGCACTGCAAACTCATTGTACAGCCCGTCCTCACTGCCGAATAGGTTGATGATCTGTAGTGGGAAGGCCTCAAAGCATATCATGGATATGAGTCCCACGCAGAACTCGGCCATCATCATGGTCCTGAAGATGGATTTTACCCTGTGCCAGTGCCCGGCGCCGTAATTATATCCCACGATGGGCTGGGAGCCGGCCGCAATCCCGACCACAATGGATATCACGATCTGAAATACCTTCATGACAATCCCCACCACGGTCAGCGGGATGTCAGCCCCATATTTGGACTGTGCGCCGTAGATGACCAGTACATTGTTCATTACGGCCATGATGACCACAATGGATATCTGCGTCAGGAAGCTGCTGATCCCAAGGGGCAGGATATGCTTCAGTATGGCGGTATCCGGTATGAAGCTGCTCTTTTTCAGGCGGAAGGATTTTGCCCTGGCCAGGTAGTATACTGCCAGAAGGGCAGACACAATCTGTCCTGTGATGGTAGCCAGCGCCGCTCCCTTCATGCCCCAGCCCAGCACGAATATGGCTATGGGGTCAAGGATTACGTTGATGAAACATCCGATCAGGGTGGAACCCATGGCAAACTGAGGGCTGCCGTCGGCACGGATGATGGAATTCATGGAGTTGGTAAACATGAAAAATGGAATACCGATGATCAGGCAGGAGAAATACTCCCTGGCATACCCCATATTATTGGCGGTTGCGCCGAAGCCCACCAGGATGCGGTCGCGGAACACTGCAAATACCAGGGTCAGCAGGATGGCGGACGCGGTGATGATACCGACGGCATTTCCCACGCTCTTGTGCGCCTGCTCCCCGTCCATCCGTCCCTGGCAGATGCTTAAGAAGGCGGCGCATCCGTCACCCACCAGAAGGGACAGGGCAAGGGCGATGATTGTCACGGGAAATACCACATTGGTGGCTCCATTTCCCAGAAATCCAACGCCGCGGCCAATGAAAATCTGGTCCACGATGTTGTAAAGGGCAGATACCAGCAGGGACATGATGCAGGGGATGGAAAACCTGAGCATCAGCCTTCCTATGGGTTCTTCTGCCATGTAATGGTTTGAATCCTGATTCATAAAAACCTCCGTTTGATTTTCTTTGATTTTCTTTTTTTGCAGACATAAAAAGGCTGCAGCCTCCGTGAATGACCTTCACGACAGAAGCTACAGCCATATTGCAGTATCTAATATATCAAAATTTCCCGGTCTGTGTAATTGTGAAAAATTTACAAAATTTTCCTTGGTATATATAGTGCAGATTTACCATACGGACGCTGCAGGATCTGCTGGATGGACGCTTTTTAGGGTGGGGTCTGGTGGGTGTGGTGAAATCCATTCCTGCCTTTTACGGATTATACAAAATCATATGCAGGATTGCGGTTTTATGCCCTGTGTTCCTGTAAGAGTGGACACAGTCAGCCTTAAACCGTATGCTTTCGCCCTTCCCCACCGTGAACCGGTGTCCATCGGCGCTGATTTCAATACGGCCTGCAGATATTGTGATGAATTCAGTGGTGCCTTTCAGGTGCGGCTCTGATTCCCAGAAACTTCCCTCATCCAATTCCAGATAATAGACTGCAAACCTGCGGTTCTCATCATCCGGGAAGATGGAATAGTTTTTAACCTTCCCGCCATCTTCAAGCAGCGGCTGTAATTCTGCCGTATCCACAATCTCATAAGGACTTTTCGGGCGGACGGTTAAAGCGTCGAAAGGCACCTTCATGCCATTTGAGAGTTTCCAAAGGGTTGAAATGGTTGGATTTCCCTCCCCCCGTTCAATCTGTGCAAGCATACTTTTGCTGACACCGCTTAACTTTGACAGTTCGTCCATACTCAGCTTATTTTCTTCACGCAGTCTCCGTATATTTTTAGCGACAATCAAATTCATGGAATCCATCAAACGTTCCTCCTTCTTATTGACAATATAACGAACAAGATGTATTATTATATCGTACAAGTACAATATAATAGTCATTTTGTACTATTATATAATTTATGACAGGACTTGTAAAGAGGAGGGCACAAATGTTTCATTTATCCGATTTCCTGATTTACTGTTTTATTACAGCGTACACCCCAGGCGCCAACAATTTATTATCCATGAGCAATGCGGCACGGCTTGGCTTTCGCCGCAGCTTCCGATTCAATCTTGGTATACTGGCCGGCTTTTCCGTTGTCATGACGGTCTGTACGGTTTGCAGCACAACGCTGTACACCCTTCTGCCCAGATTAAAGTTAACCATGCAGTTTTTCGGGGCGGCGTATATGCTTTACCTTGCATGGAAGGTCTTAAAAAGCCCGGTCAATCCAAGTACGGACAGCAGTAAGGAGGCCAGCTTCCTATCCGGTATGATACTGCAGTTTGCCAATCCGAAGATTTATATTTATGCGGTTACGGCCATGACGCTTTATATCCTTCCAGTGTATCATTCCACCGGGGCAATCATTGGATTCACCATCCTGCTGGCGCTTATCGGCGCGTCCGGCTCCTTTGTGTGGGCGCTGTGCGGTTCGGCGTTTTGTAAATATCTTGCCAGGCATGCAAAGGGGGTCAACCTTATGATGGCGGTCCTTCTGGTTTACTGCGCGGCCGCGCTGTTTGTGCAATAAGGAGGTTATGGGCGTAACCTGTTGACCACGGACGCGGTATCTGTATATAATCCCATCAGGACATGAAGGCGGATTCAGGCGCTTTCAGGAAATTTAATTAAGAAGAGGAGATATGTATATGGGCGATTGGTGGAAGAAGTCCGTTGTGTACCAGATTTATCCCAGAAGTTTCAAGGATTCCAACGGGGATGGCTTCGGGGATCTCCAGGGAATCATCCAAAAGCTGGACTATCTGAAGGAACTGGGAATTGATGTCATATGGCTCAGCCCTGTCTATGATTCACCCCAGCAGGATAATGGCTATGATATCCGGGATTACCGGAAGATGTATGGGAAATTCGGCACCATGGAGGATATGGATGAACTGATTCAAAAGGCCCATGACCGGGGGCTTAAGATTGTCATGGACCTGGTTGCCAACCATACCTCGGATGAACATAGGTGGTTTGTGGAAAGCAGGAAATCAGGGGATAATCCTTACAGCGGTTATTATATCTGGAAGGATCCAAAGGACGGGGGAGGGGAGCCGAATAACTGGGGTTCCAGCTTCTGCGGCAGTGCCTGGACCTATGACGGGACACGGGGGCAGTATTACCTGCATTTTTATGATAAGAAGCAGCCTGACCTTAACTGGGAGAATGAGACCGTGCGCAGGGAGGTCTATGACCTTATGAAATTCTGGATGGATAAGGGCGTGGACGGCTGGCGCATGGATGTGATTGCCTCCATTTCCAAGTATACGGATTTCCCGGATTACCCGGAAGAGCCAGGCAGGCGTTATTATACCGGGTTCATGCATTCCAATGGACCGAGGCTTCATGAGTACCTTCAGGAAATGAACAGGGAAGCGCTGGCAGGTTATGACTGCATGACCGTGGGGGAGGCGCCTGGCTCCACTTCGGAGAATGCCCGTCTGTTCGTGGACCCGGGACGGAAGGAACTGAATATGATTTTTACATTTGAACATATGAACATTGACCGGATCCCGGGCCATGTGAACCGCAAGTGGGCATTGAAACCATTTGATGTCCGGGATTTAAAACGGGTCATGTCGGACTGGCAGGAAAAGCTGGAGGGACATGGATGGAATGCCCTCTATCTGGAAAACCACGACCAGCCCAGGGTGATTTCCCGCTGGGGCAATGATACCTGCTACAGAAAGGAATGCGCCAAGGCCTATGCCACAATCCTTCACGGGATGAAGGGCACCCCCTATGTGTACCAGGGGGAGGAAATCGGAATGGTCAATGCTTCATACCAGCTGGAGGAGTATGAGGACGTGGAAGTGAAAAATGCCCTCCTGGAGCTGGTGGAACGTGAAAAGACCATCAGCAGGGAGGAATTTCAGAAGGCAGTATGGAATAAGAGCAGGGACAATGCCAGGACCCCGATGCAGTGGACAGATGGGGAGAATGCAGGATTCACCTCCGGCACCCCGTGGTTCAAGGTGAATCCGCGTTATAAGGAAATCAATGTGGAGGAAGCCCTTAAAGACCAGGATTCCGTGTTCTATTATTATCAGAAGCTGATCCGGCTCCGCCACCAGGAGGAAATCCTTACAGAAGGAAGCTACCGCCTGTTACTTCCGGAGGATGAATCCCTGTTTGCGTATGAACGGGAATACAGGGGGAGGAGATGGCTGGTGGCAGCGAACCTGACGGACCGGCCGGTTCCGGCCGGGCGGCTGGACGGTATCCTGTATCCCGGCTGCAGGGCGGTCATCCAAAACAGGCCGCAAATCTTGGAGGATGGCATGATGCAGCCATATGAAGCCTTTATAGTGGAGTCGTAAATTGGGAACGGATTGTTCCCGGCCAGCAGCTTTGGACTGCTGGCTTTTTTTGTGTCCAATTCCATCTGTCCCGCAGCAGGATTTTAAACAGACATTTTGGACACAAGTATTGGACACTTTAATTAGACACGTTACGGGGTGGTATGGTAAAATTTTTATATGACTATGAAATCAAGGCAATTCCAGCGTATTTTAAGTGTCTAAAAAAAGTTGGCACCGTATTTGCTTAATATATAAGTGAAATGAAAATCAAACAGAAAAGGGAAGGAGTTCCAATATGAAGAAGATTTTGATAGCCACCCACGGGACCTTTGCTTCCGGGGCGGAGAGCACGGTCCGCTTCCTTATGGGGAATGTAGGAAATATTACCTGCATCAACGCCTATGTGGACCAGGATGAGAATCTGGTGGAGACACTGGAACAGTATTTCGCCCAGATCCGGCCGGAGGATCAGGTGATTGTGCTCACGGATATCAAGGGCGGAAGCGTGAACCAGAAAATCGTGCCATATGCAGTCAGGGAAAATGTATTTTTAGTCGCAGGTTTTAACCTGCCGCTGCTGGTGGCCCTGGCCATTGCGCCGGAAGGAATCACGAAGGACGGGATTAAACAGTATATCGAGGATTCCAGGAATCAGATGGAGCTTGTGGAACTGGTCAACCAGGAAGGACAGGATGAGGATTTCTTTGGGTAAACAGTGGCGTTTACCGCAGGGCGGCGTCTAAGACAGGGACGCCAGAAGCCCATAATGAGAGAGGAGAGAGATTATGGTTAAGGCTTTAAGGGTAGATGAGAGATTGATCCATGGACAGGTGGCCATGGCGTGGACAAGGGATTTGGGGATACAGGGCATCATGGTTGCTGATGACGAGGCAGCCGCCAATGAGATGCAGAAGATGACGCTTAAAATGGCTGTGCCGGACGGCATCAAATGCATCATCAAGACAATGCCGGAAATCATTGCCTTGCTTAACAATCCAAGGTCTGAGGGGATGAGGATACTGGTATTGGTAAAGACGGTGAGGAATGCCCTGGAAATTTATAAGGCCGTACCTGGTATCGAATATGTGAACATCGGCAATGCAGGACGGTTCACCAGCGGCGACGGTACGGAGCGCACCATCATTTCCCGGTCGGTAAGCCTGACGGCCGACGAGATGGAAGCCTTAAGGGAACTGGTGGAGCTGGCTCCGGATACAGCCCTTCAGATGGTTCCTTCCGATGAAAAGAAGCTTGTTTCAGAAGTATTGTAAATCATAGAAAGAAAGGGGATTCATTCATGTTAGCACATTCATCCATACTTGTTACTGCATTTGTGATTGCAGTCATGGTACTTATCGCATCCGGTGTCAGGGACCTGCTGGGATTCACCATGCTGGACCGTCCCGTATTCATCTGCCCTATCATAGGGTGGCTGTTCGGGGATATACAGCAGGGACTTCTCATCGGCGCATCCCTGGAAGCCGTGTTCATGGGAATCGTAAATATAGGAGGCGCATCCGCAGCAGAGTGCGGAATCGCAAGCGTGGTGGGCTGCGCATTTGCCATCATGAGCGGAGGAGGCCCTGAGGTTGCCCTCCCGCTGGCCCTTCCCATCGGAATGCTGGGACAGCAGGCGAAAAATATTATCTGGATCGGCATCATTGGCTGGTTTGCGCCTGTATTTGATAAGCTGGCTGAGAATGGGGAGGACAAAAAACTTACAAGACTCCACTATGGCTTGTGGTGTTTGAACTGGGGGCTGTACTGCCTGATCCCATTCTTTGCAATCCTTTTCGGCTCCAAGGCAGTGGAAGCTGCGGTCAAGGCAATCCCGGCTGTCATCATGAACGGCCTTACGGTGTGCGGGAACCTGCTTCCTGCCGTAGGTATGGCCATGCTTCTAAAGCTTCTGTGGAACCATAAAATCTGCGTTTACTTCTTCCTGGGATTCGTGCTGGTGGCCTATCTGAAGCTGCCCCTGATTGCCCTTGCAGCCCTGGGGGTCATAGCAGCCCTGCTGGTGGCGCAGAGGGATCTGGAACTTAACCAGCTTATAAGGGTAAAAGCCGCTGCACCTGCCACTGTCCCTGCAGAGGGGATGTTAGATGAAGAAGAGGAGGATTTTTTCAATGTCTAAGATAACCGATGTTTCCAGAGAAGAAAAGAAGATGCTCAGGTCCGTATTCCTTCGTTCCTTTACCTTATATACATCCGTGACCCCGGCGAAACAGGGGGCCTCCGGGTTCTGCTATTCCATGATTCCATTCATCAACCGGTTTTATAAGGATGATCCGGAAGGGAAGAAGGAGGCCATGGCAAGGCATATTTCCTATTTCAATACCACGGTTCCCATGTCCACCTTCATCATGGGACTCTGCGGCGCAATGGAGAAGGAGAACAGCGAGAATAAGGATTTTGACGCGGGTTCCATCAACCCGATTAAGACCAGCCTCATGGGACCGCTGGCAGGTATCGGTGATTCCATATTCTGGGGTGTGTGGAGGGTCATCTGCGCGGGCATAGCCATCAGCATGGCCCAGGCAGGCAATGTGCTGGCCCCCCTCGTGTTCCTGCTGTTATTCAACATCCCAAGCAACGTGGTGCGCTACTATGGCACGTTTTTGGGATACAGCCTGGGTTCTGAATATATTGAGAAGCTGTACAGCGGCGGCCTGATTACCGTCCTCACCAAGGCGGCCAGTATCATGGGACTCATGATGGTAGGCGGTATGGCCAGCAGCATGGTGGTATTTAACAGTAAGCTTTCATTGTCCATGGAAGGAACGGAAATATTCTCCCTCCAGAACATGCTGGACCAGCTGTTCGTGGGCCTGGTCCCGTTATGCCTTACCCTTTTATGCTTCTATCTTCTGACAAAAAAGAAGATGAGCATCAATGTGCTGATTGTGGGGGTGATTGTCCTGGGCATCGTGCTCTCCGCATTGGGAATCGCGTAGTTTTGAAACCGCGTAGTTTAGGAACCGCATGGTTTTGTAATTGCATGATAACAAATCCCCATGGTATGATGATGGTAAGGTAAAAGAACGGATCTGTCCCGTTGAGGGAAGAGGAGAAATGGAAATCAGGTATGAGGGAGGATCTTATCCATGCAGGCAAAAGAACGGGTCTATGAAGCGCTAAAGGAATCATGCAGCGGCAACCGGAAGATAACGGCGGCAGATCTGGCAGACAAACTGAACCTGAGCCGCCAGGTGGTGAGCCATTATCTTACAAGGCTCATGGAGGACGGGCTTGCGGTAAAAACCAGTACACGGCCGGTGTACTGGTTCCCCGTGACCTCGGAGGATCTGGAATTTTTCGGGGAGGACGTGTGGGGGAATGCAGGGACGAAGCCAGACCAGGCCGCTGCCCCGGGCGGGTACTCAGATGCCGCCGCGCGGCCTGCCATGCACGGTAATCCGGATGCCGCCGCGCCGCCTGCCATGCATGACAATTCAGATGCCGCCAGGCCCTGCTCCGTGTTCTCATCCATGGTTGGATATGCGGGAAGCCAGAAGCAGACCGTGGAAATGTGTATGGCGGCCGTCAATTATCCGCCGGATGGTCTGCCCATGCTCCTTACCGGTGAGAGCGGGGTGGGAAAAAGTTTCATTGCCCGCCTGATCCATGCATATGCCCTGAGCCAGGGGGTCATTGAAGCCAACGCCCCCTTCGTGGTCTTAAACTGTGCGGACTATGCCAATAACCCGGAACTTCTCTCAGCCACATTGCTGGGATATAAGAAGGGGAGTTTTACCGGGGCAGACAAGGACCGGGACGGACTTTTAAAAGAGGCGGACGGAGGCTATCTGTTCCTGGATGAGGTCCACAGGCTGTCCTTTGAGAACCAGGAAAAACTATTCCTGTTCATGGATTCAGGACAGTACCGCCCTTTGGGCGACAATGTGTGGAAATCCTCCAGGGTGCGTTTCATTTTCGCCACCACGGAAAACCCGGATGAAGTCCTGCTGGAAACCTTCCGCAGGCGTATCACCCTTCAGGTTCCCATCCCCAGCATGATGGACCGCCCCTTAAAGGAACGGCTTCAGATGCTGTATCTCTTTTATCAGAAGGAAGCCAGGAAGGTGGGGCGCCGGATCGAGGTGGAGGGAGAAGTGGCGCAGGCCCTGATGCTCACGCGACTGCAGGGGAACATCGGAAAGCTGGAGAACCTGATACAGGTCAGCTGTGCCAATGCATTTTACAGGCAGGGGGGAAGCGATATACTGCATATTACCATGAGGGAACTGCCTGAGGCAGACTGCCGCAGCCAGCTGTCACAATATTACGGCCTGCCTTCCATCCTGGTGGACGGGGAGGGGCTGCCCTTTGACCAGGCAGAGCTGCCTGAGGAGGGGACGGTGAGGGAGATAAAGGCGCTGTGGGAAGATATTTCCGGAATCCCCTTTGAACGGATGGAACCGTCGGTGGACAGCGTATACCTTAATTTCAAACGCATGGTGAAGAAACTGAAGGCCCGGGAACACGCCGGTTACAGGGGGGAGCCGGATTGGAACCTGTTTGTTCCAATCTGCCGTGAAATCCTCTGTTCCTACGGCGTGGGGGAGGTAAAGATTGTCCTGGAAGAGTTGGGGTTCCTGCACGGCTTATTCAGATCCAGTAGTCCGGGGGAAGACTTATTCAGGAAACTGGATGCCTATTTTGAGCAGGCCATGCCCAAGGCATACTATGTGGCGGGACAGATCTGCAGCAGGCTTTATGAGATGGACCAGGAAACGGGAGGCGCCCTTGATTTCCTGTTTGCCCTGTCCCTCCACGAATATATGGTGGAAACCATGGAATTCCATGGACTGATTGTTGCCCATGGGGATTCCACGGCCAGCAGTATCCAGAAGGTTGCCAACCGGACCTGCCGCACCTTTGTGTTTGAGGCCATCGACATGCCCATGGAGACGGCGGTGGAGGATACCATAGCAAAGGTCAGGCAGTACCTGGAACGGGTCAATGCGAGGAAGGGGATGATCCTTCTGGTGGACACCGGTTCCCTCAGCCAGCTGTATTCCTCCATCAAGAACGATTTGGCGGGAGATCTGCTGATCATCAACAATGTGACCACGGCCATTGCCCTGGATGTGGGTATCAAGATGCTGGGGCGGTGCTCCTTCCTGGATATCGTGAAGGCTGCCAGGGAGACATATGCCTTTGAAATCCAGTATTTTGAGGGGATATCCAGGGGCAGGAACATCATCGTGTCCTGCATGTCCGGCGTAGGCATAGCGGAAAAGCTTCAGGAGGCCATGTGCAAGGTCATCGACCAGTCCCTGATTGACATCGTGACAATGGATTACCAGGAGCTGCGCAGGCTGCTGGATGAGAACCCCAGGGAGTATTTTAAGCAGACCCTGCTCATACTCACCACTTCGGCATTGCCGGAACATGTTGGGGTGCCCTGGCTGAATATCTACGACATCCTGGATGGCAAGGGGGAGGACCAGCTTTGGGGGTCCTTTAAGGGACTGATTACCAGGGAGGAATTCGAGGAGCTGAAACGGGAGTACATCCGGTTCTTTTCCATAGAAGGAATTGTCAGCCGCCTCCGGTTCTTAAACCCCACGGTGGTCATCAACGAGGTGGAACTGGTCCTTATGAAGTACGAGCAGTATTATCACCTGGAAATGACCGGGCATGTCAGGCTGAACCTGTATATGCACATTGCGTTCATGATTGAGCGGCTTATGACCACGGACCCGGTGCAGGAACAGACGCGCGGACTGTCCCCCCAGGAAAATCGGTTTTATGGGATATCCAGGGAGGTTTTCAAGGAAATGGAGCAGAAGTACAGGATCAGGATGAATTCCTATGAACTTTCCCTGCTCTATGAACTGTTCAGGAGAATCATCATTGAAGAAAAGGATTAGACATATAATCCTTGGGAGGTAAAAGATATGCCAATTAAAGTACATGGGGATGGAAAGGAATTCCATCTGTATAACCATAAGGTAAGCTATATCATGACAATCCTGCGCAACGGGCAGCTGGGACACCTGTACTATGGGAAGGCCATCAGGGACCGGGAATCGTTCGGACACATGCTGGAGATACGGATCCGTTCCATGGCCCCCTGCTTTTACGAAGGCGACAGGGAGTTTTCCATGGAGCACATCAAGCAGGAATACCCGTCCTATGGACACGGGGACATGCGTGCCCCGGCGTATGATATCCTTCAGACGGACGGAAGCCATATCACGGAATTTGTCTATGAAAGCCACCGGATTTATCAGGGAAAGCCTGGGCTTAAGGGGCTTCCCGCAGCTTACGCCGAAGATCCAAAAGAGGCGTCCACCCTGGAGATTGTCCTTGGGGACGCATGGATAAGGACAAAGCTGGTCCTTACATATACCATTTATGAGGACCTTCCCGTCATCACAAGGAGCGCCAGGTTCATTTGTGATAATGAGGAAGGAGTGGTCTTAAACCAGGCCATGAGCGCCAGCGTGGACCTTCCGGACAGTGGGTTTGAGATGGTGGAGCTGACCGGAGCCTGGGCCAGGGAGCGGAGTGTGAAGACCAGGAGGCTGGAACACGGAATCCAGTCAATATACAGCATGAGGGGATGCAGCAGCAACAATTATAATCCCTTCCTTGCATTGAAACGGCCGGATGCAGGAGAGTGTTCAGGGGAAGTTTACGGCTTCAGCCTGGTGTACAGCGGCAATTTCCTGGCCCAGGCAGAGGTGGACACCTATGAGGTCACCAGGATCATGCTGGGCATCCATCCCCATTGTTTTTCGTGGCCCATGAAAAAAGGGGAGGAATTCCAGACACCGGAGGTGGTGATGGTGTATTCCGGTGAAGGACTGAACGGTATGAGCCAGACCTACCACAGGCTTTACCGGAGCCGCCTGGCCAGGGGACCATGGCGGGATAAGGCAAGGCCCATACTGATTAATAACTGGGAAGCAACGTATTTTGATTTTGATGAAGAAAAAATCCTAAGACTGGCCAGGACCGCCAAGGATGTGGGGGTGGAGCTGTTCGTCCTGGATGACGGCTGGTTCGGCCACAGGGACGACAGCAGGTCCTCGCTGGGGGACTGGTATCCCAACCAGGCAAAGCTGCCGGACGGGGTAGCCGGAATCGCCCGCAGGATAGAGGCCATGGGACTTAAGTTCGGTCTGTGGATTGAGCCGGAGATGGTGAACAAGGACAGTGATCTTTACAAGGCCCATCCTGACTGGATGCTGTCCGCGCCGGGACGCAGCGCCTGCCACGGCAGGAACCAGTTTGTGCTGGATTTTTCCAGGGAAGAAGTGGTGGATTATATTTACCAGATGCTGATAAAGGTGCTGGACGAAGCCCCGGTTTCCTATATCAAATGGGATATGAACCGGTGTATGTCGGAGGTCTATTCCCACTGCGCCCGGCCGGAGGAACAGGGAAAGGTATTCCATCGGTATATACTGGGGGTTTACAGCCTGTATGAGAAGCTGATTGGCCGATATCCCCATATCCTCTTTGAATCCTGTGCCAGCGGAGGGGCAAGGTTCGATCCCGGGATGCTTTACTATGCGCCCCAGTGCTGGACATCCGATGACACGGATGCAGTGGAACGGCTGAAAATCCAATACGGCACATCCATGGTCTATCCTTTGAGCAGCATGGGCACCCATGTGTCGGCCGTACCCAACCACCAGGTCCTGCGCACCACGCCTCTTGAAACCAGGGCGAATGTGGCGTACTTTGGGACCTTTGGATATGAACTGGACCTGAATCAGCTGAACGGTGAGGAACTGGAGAAGATAAGGCTGCAGATTGCCTTCATGAAGGAGAACCGGGAACTGATCCAGTCCGGTACATTCATCAGGCTGATAAGCCCGTTTGACGGAAGGGGCAACGTGACTGCCTGGATGGTGGTATCCGGGGACCGCAAAAAGGCCCTGATAGGATATTACCGGATATTGGAGCCGGTAAATGAAGGATACCGGAAAATCCGCCTGTCCGGCCTGGAGGAAGGGATGATGTATCACGTATCCATACAGGGCGGCGGATATCACGGGGGATTTAAGGAAATGGACGTGTACGGCGACGAGCTGATGAATTACGGCCTTATGGTATCCGATTCCTCATCCGGGGACAATAAGGAGAAGTACGACGGGACCAACGGGGATTATCAGTCCAGGATCTATATACTGGAGGCATGATATGGAAATGAAGGCGGGGAAGATATGAAAACCTGGGACAGGGAGGCGCTTGGGGAGATATGGAGAAACAGGACAGCCACGGCGTTACCATAAGGGAACTGGCAGAACTGGCAGGGGTCAGTACGGCCACGGTATCCAATGTCATACACGGGAAGACGAAGCGGGTTTCCCCCGGCACCATACGCCGTGTCCAGGAGCTGATCCTGGCCATGGGGTATGCCCAGGGAGGAGAAAAGGCGGCGGGAACACAAAAAGGTTCCCGCCTGGTCGCATTGGTGGCGAATCCCCACAAGGTTTATGAGGATGCCATTGGCGCCGATCCCTTCTATGGGAAAATCATAGGCATGGCAGAGCAGTGTCTCAGGGAAAAAGGATATTATATGATGTTCTACTCGTCCTCCGATATGGATGACATTTTCAGGATGGTCATGGAACAGGAGGTGGAAGGGGTCATAACCCTGAGCTTCCATAAGAATGACTGTGACAAGATTGCGGGCCTTCTAAAACGCCCGGTGGTCTCCATCGATGGCTGTGGTTGCCGGGGAAATGTGCCCAACATCGGCCTTGACGACTGGCAAGGGGGAAAACTCATGACCGAATATCTGCTTGCATGCGGATACGGTCCTGTTTATGTGTGCGCAGGAAGGGACCATGGGGTGGACCATGTGAGGTATCTGGGATGCCAGGCCGGTAAAAAGGAGCGGGGTAAGAAGGACGGTAAGGAGGAGGGTAAGGCGGACAGCGGCCAGGTGAGGTTCGTATCTTTGGGCATGGACCGTAAGAAGCGCAGGGAAACATTGGAAGCCCTTGTGCAGCCTGTGAAGGCTAACATAAAGGCGGGACTAAGACCGGCCCTGTTCTGCCTGTCGGACCTGTATGCCCTGGAAGCCCTGGGATACTTTACGTCCCAGGGCCTTAGGATAGCCAGGGACCTTGGAATCGCAGGCTTTGACGATATCCCGTACGCATCCTTATTAAGTCCTGGGCTGACTACGGTACGGCAGGATATGAAACGCAAGGCAGCCCTGGCAGTGGAAATGCTGGCGGATATGGTGGAGGGCAGGAATACAGCTGGGGAAGGAAAGGAAATCCTGCTTCCTGTAAAGCTGGTGGTCCGGGAGACAACAAGCCGATTGGATTTGTGGGATTTGCATAATAATGTAAGGGAAAATTGTGATATAACAACAAAAATATAAATGGTAATAAAAAAATACTTGCTACATTACATGTATTGTGCTATATTAAATCCAAGGTTATTGGAAACGTTACCGATATCGTTACCGGGAAGGTTTCTGAGAACATTGTATAAAGGTAACACAGCATGGAAAGTGTCCGCGGCAGAGAACGTGGATACGGAAGGAGGATATCATTATGAAACTGAGGAAACTGGCAGCACTTTCACTGGCAGCAGCTATGGCGGCAGGCACACTGGCCGGGTGTTCTTCCAAACCTTCAGGAACCGTACAATCTCCTGCAGGAGAAGCGGGGGAGGGGACGCAGTCAGGGGAACCGGTATCGGCCGAAGGAAAGGGACAGATTTACTACCTGAACTTTAAACCTGAGGTTGCAGATGTATGGGTAGAACTGGCTGAGAAGTACACGGCTGAGACCGGGGTACCGATGAAGGTCCAGACCGCGGCGGCCGGGACGTATGAGCAGACCCTGAAGTCTGAAGTGGCGAAGAAGGAACCCCCCACACTGTTCCAGATTAACGGACCCATTGGCTATAAGTCATGGGCTAAGTACTGCCTCGATTTAAGTGATACGGAAATCTACGGCCACCTGGTAGATAAGACCATGGCGGTGACCGATGGTGACGGCGTGTACGGCATCCCCTATGTGGTAGAGGGCTACGGGATTATTTATAATGACGCAATCATGCAGAAGTATTTTGCCCTGGACGGCGCTAAGGCAGCATCCATGGATGAAATCCATGACTTTGATACATTAAAGGCTGTTTCCGAGGATATGCAGGCAAGGAAAGCAGATCTGGGAATTGACGGCGTGTTCGCTTCCACATCCTTTGCGCCCGGCGAGGACTGGAGATGGCAGACCCATCTTGCAAACCTTCCGGTTTATTATGAATATAAAGATGACGGTGTGAGTGACAAGGATGCTATCGACTTTAGGTATTCCGATAATTTTAAGAACATTTTCGATTTATATTTGAATAATTCCTGCACGGACCCGAAGATGGTAGGCGCTAAGACCGTAGAGGATTCCATGGCTGAATTCGCACTGGGCAAGGTTGCCATGGTACAGAACGGCAACTGGGGATGGAGCCAGGTAGCCGGCGTTGAAGGCAACACTGTAAAAGCAGAAGATGTGAAATTCCTTCCAATTTACACCGGAATGTCCGGCGAAGACAAGCAGGGTTTATGTATTGGTACCGAGAACTTCTTTTCCATCAACAGCCAGGCCAAGGCCGAGGACCAGCAGGCGTCCCTTGACTTCTTAACATGGCTGTTCAGTTCTGAGACAGGTAAGGACTATATAACAAATAAGTTAGGTTTCATCGCGCCATTTGACACTTTTACAGCTGATGAGAAGCCATCCGACCCACTGGCCAAAGAAGTTGACAGATACATGGGTAATGGCGATCTGTATTCTGTATCCTGGAATTTCACTTCCTTCCCAAGCCAGACCTTTAAGGATGACTTTGGAGCATCCCTGTTACAGTATGCACAGGGCGGGAAAGAATGGCAGGCGGTTGTGGATGACATGAAGGCAGGCTGGGCAAGTGAAAAGGCCATGACCAAATAAGATTTTAAGGACCGGACTTGACATGGGTGAGCGTAAGGAATCTTCCTCACCCATTTCGTTGCCTGAGGGCCTTTACCTGAGGGATGAGGATCATCATGTGATTTTTAAGGAGGGTGCGCCATGCAAAAATCAATGAAACGGTATTTTCCGATTTTTGTGCTGCCAACGCTGATTGCGTTTATCATTGCATTCCTGTATCCGTTTATCATCGGTATCTATCTGTCATTCACAGAATTTACCACGGTACGGGACGCTGCGTGGGTGGGCATAAGTAATTATAGAAAGATATTTTTGGACCAGAACTTTATAAACGCCCTGTTGTTTACCGTGAAGTTCACCATTGTATCCGTTGTTACGATCAATGTGTTTGGGTTTTTGATGGCCTATGCCCTGACAAGAGGAATCAAGGGGACGAATCTGTTCCGTACCGTATTCTTCATGCCCAACCTGATCGGCGGCATTGTCCTGGGCTATATCTGGCAGCTCCTGTTAAACGGCATCCTGGCCCGGTTCGGGGTCACCCTGTCCTTTGACGCCAAATATGGCTTCTGGGGCCTTGTTATTTTGATGAACTGGCAGCTGATTGGATATATGATGATCATCTATATTGCCGGGCTTCAGAATGTCCCGCCTGAGCTGATTGAGGCGGCTAAGATTGACGGGGCCACGAAGACACAGACACTGCGCCGGATTACAATCCCCATGGTGATGCCGTCCTTTACAATCTGTCTTTTCTTAACCCTGACCAATTCCTTTAAGCTGTTTGACCAGAACCTGGCCCTGACGGCGGGAGGGCCGGGAAGGCAGACCAGTATGCTGGCGTTGGACATCTACAGTACATTTTACGGCAGGGTGGGTTGGGAAGGCGTGGGCCAGGCCAAGGCAGTTGTATTTTTCATCATGGTGGCGGTCATTGCCCTGACACAGCTTTATATAACAAGGCGTAAGGAGGTGGAAAACTGATGGGCAGGAAGGATAAAAATACAGATGACCAGCAGATGGAGGTCAGCAGGTTCACAGGCATGATGATGACGATATTCTTTTCCGTACTTTCCCTTGCATTCCTGTTTCCCATACTCCTGGTTTTCATGAATGCTTTTAAGAGTAAGCTTTATATCAGTGACGCCCCGTTCCGGTTCCCGATGGCAGAAGCCTATGTGGGTCTTGGAAACTATTTTGAAGGCGTGAGGAAGACGGGATTTTTCATGGCGTTTGGGCGTTCCCTGTTCATCACGGTCTGTTCCGTGGCGGTAATCGTCCTGTTTACCTCCATGACCGCATGGTATATCACCAGGGTTAAAACAAAGTTTTATAGTATTCTCTACTATGTTTTCGTATTTGCCATGATAGTGCCGTTCCAGATGGTCATGTTCACCATGTCCAAGACGGCCAATGACTTATATCTGAATTCCATCTATGGACTTGTACTTCTGTATCTGGGATTCGGAGCAGGACAGGCGGTATTCCTGTTTTGCGGGTTTGTGAAGGCAATACCGCTGGAGATTGAAGAGGCGGCCATGATTGACGGCTGTTCTCCTGTCCAGACTTATTTTCATGTGGTATTTCCGATGCTCCGGCCGACTGCTGTCACGGTTGCAATCTTAAATGCCATGTGGATATGGAATGACTATCTGCTTCCCAGCCTGATCCTTCCCCAGGAAAAAGGCACCATACCCATGGTTATCCAGAACCTTAAGGGCGGTTACGGTTCCATTGACATGGGAGCCATGATGGCCATGCTGGTCCTGGCAATTGTGCCAATCATTATTTTTTATCTGAGCTGCCAGAAATACATCATCAAGGGTGTGGCTGCAGGTGCGGTAAAGGGATAGGCATATACGGAAAATTCAGACATAATTAAAGGAGGGACACGATGCGGGAATGTGGTATGTTGCTTCCGGTTGCCAGTCTGCCGTCCAGGTACGGGATTGGAGCGTTTTCTAAAGAGGCATATGGGTTTATTGATATATTAAAGAAGGCGGGGCAGCATTACTGGCAGATTCTGCCTTTGGGGCCAACCAGCTACGGGGATTCCCCATATCAGTCATTTTCAGCTTTCGCGGGCAATCCGTACTTTATCAATCTGGACAGACTGGTGGAAGAAGGTCTCTTAACAGAAGCAGAGTGTACCTCTGCCGATTTCGGTGACAATCCCAGGGCGATTGATTATGGGAAATTGTATTTAAACCGTTTTCCATTACTCCGCAGGGCCTATGGACGGTGGAAGGAGAAGGGACATACGGCGGCAGAGGCCAAAGGAAGACTTTGGCCTGAGACGGTGGAATACTGTTTTTATATGGCGGTTAAGAACCGCTATAAGGGCAGGACCTGGACATTGTGGGATAAGGATATCCGTCTCCAGAAGCAGGGGGCCATGGAGGTGCTCCGGCATGAACTGGCGGATGAAACCGGATTTTATGCGTTCCTCCAGATGAAATTTGAAGAACAGTGGAGCGCGCTTAAGTCCTATGCCAATGAAAATGGAATCCGTATCATCGGGGATATCCCCATCTATGTGGCACTGGACAGCGCCGACACATGGTACCATCCGGAGCTGTTCCAGCTGGATGAGGACAGGAATCCGGTGGCGGTGGCAGGCTGCCCTCCCGACGGTTTTTCGGCCACAGGACAGCTGTGGGGCAATCCGCTGTATCTCTGGGAGTATCATAGGGAGACTGGATATGAATGGTGGATGCGGCGCATGGAATATAGCTTCCGCATGTACGATGTGGTGCGCGTGGACCATTTCCGCGGCTTTGACGAATACTATTCCATACCAGCGGGAAGCAGCACGGCGGTCAGCGGAACCTGGAAAAAAGGCCCGGGCATGGATATTTTCCGGAAAATGCAGGAAAAGTTTGGAAAACTTAATATTATTGCGGAAGACCTTGGATTTTTGACACCATCTGTGCTAGAATTAGTAAAAGATACAGGATTCCCGGGAATGAAGGTACTGGAATTTGCATTTGATTCAAGGGAGGAAAGCGATTATCTGCCCCATAATTACACTTCGAACTGTGTGGTTTACACTGGAACCCATGATAATAATACCATCAGGGGATGGTATGGGGAGATGGGGGAAGAAGACAGACAGCTTTCCGTGGATTATATGAACAATCCGCATACGCCTGTAGAGGAAATCCACTGGGATTTCGTGCGTCTTGCGCTGTCAAGCGTGGCAAAGCTGGCGGTGATTCCGGTCCAGGACTATCTGGGGCTTGGAGGGGAAGCGCGGATTAATACGCCATCCACACTAGGAGGAAACTGGAGATGGCGCATGGTTCCCGGGGAAATAACAGATGAGATTGCGGTAAAGTGCCGGAAGATGGCAAAGCTTTACGGCAGAGGATGACAGGGGATGTGTATTTCTTATGGAATCGATTAATATTAAAGACGTAGCCAGAATCTGCGGGGTGGGCGTAAGTACGGTGTCACGTGCCATTAACAATCATCCGGACATTAATCCGGAAACAAAGAATATGATCATGCAGGTGGTTAAGGAACATAATTATATTCCGAATAACAGCGCCCGCAACTTAAAACGCACGGATTCAAAAGCTATCGCTGTTTTAATCAAGGGAATCAGCAATCCCTTTTTCAGCAAGATGATCCGGATCTTTGAAAAGGAAATCCAGAAGAAGAAGTACTCGTTCATCATGCAGCATGTGGATGCAGGAGAAGACGAGGTGGATGTGGCACTTGAACTGATTAAGGAAAAGAAGCCCCGGGGGATTGTGTTCCTGGGAGGATTTTTCTCACACAGTAAGGAGAAGCTGGAACAGCTGACGGTCCCCTTTGTGCTCAGCACGATTGGAATGACGGATTCCCTGGAAGACGCCTCCTTCTATTCCTGGGTTTCCGTGGATGATTTTGCGGAAAGCTATAAGATGACGGATTACCTGTGCAGGCTTGGACATAAGAGGATTTTAATCCTGGCAGCCACCCGGGACGATGAGAGCATCGGAAAGCTGCGTCTGGAGGGATACCGGAAGGCCCTTAAGGACAATGGAATCGAACCGGATGAAAATCTCTGCATTTTTTCCGGGGTAGGAAGGGACTGTTACACCATGGATTACGGCTTTATGGCCATGAGCCGGATCCTGGAAGAAAAAAAGACGGATTTTACCGCGGTGTATGCCATATCGGACAGTATTGCCATCGGTGCCTGCAAGGCCATCACGGAACACGGCATGAAGATACCCGAAGACTATTCGGTGGCTGGATTTGACGGACTTGACATCGCCCATTACTATAATCCGACGCTGACTACCATAAGGCAGCCAGTGGAGGAGATGGCGGAAGCCACCATTAAGATCCTGTTTGACGTGGTACGCAATCATGCGGACCATCAGAAGCGGGTGTTTAAGGCGGAGTTAATGGAAGGTGAGTCAACCCGCAACGTAACATGGAAAACCTGAAAATCAGACTCGTATGACAGAAAACAGTCCGGTACAGTGCCTATAAGGGATGGCACTGTGCCGGACTGCTTTTATGAAGGCCCAAACGGGATTGGGCCTGCCTGGCCAATATTCCTTTCCTGCTTATCGCGGCGTTTATTCTCATACATCCTGTCGTCCGCAAGCTTGATAAGTTCCTCCAGATTCCCGCATTCCCCGCTGAAGGCAATTCCGTAACTTATCCAAAGCTCAAATGGATATTCAGACGAATTGGAAAGCTCTTTTAAGGACCACTTGGCATTATCCAAGCCAGCCCTGACCCGTTCAATCCCGTCCTGGGGTGTGATCAGTAAAAATTCATCCCCTCCGTACCGGCTGACAATGTCCCCTGTTCCCGCCGCTTCCTGGAGGGCATGGGCCACCGCTGCCAGATACCGGTCCCCGGCGTCATGCCCAAGATTATCATTCACTGGCTTTAGGTTATTCAGGTCGGCAAAGCATACGTAAAAGGGATTCCCCTCCTCATAATCATGCTTCATGGCATTCAAGGCCGCTTCACGGCTCTGGCAGCCGGTCAGGATATCATAAAACGCAAGCTTTTCCAGTTTATCCACCATGATTTTATGTGAAATCAGCTCTTTGCGCACGGTATAGCTCTGCCTTTCAAAATGCTGGAGCTTTGTCAGGGTATGGATATGGCTGATTCCGATATAATACCCAATCAATACGCATATGCCTGATTTCATTCCCCAGAGTTTTATGATCGGTTCATTGCTGGGGGTGAAATAAATCAGCAGGTTCAGGTCCAGATAAATAAAAAGGGAGAGCACAAGGCAGAGGGAGAAAATAAGGTTTACTGGCTTGTCCGGATTCTCCTCTTTTTCCGCCCAGTCATTAAATTTATGCTGAAGCACCCAAAAACCGAAACCTGCCAGTACAAAGCCTGCCGCAATGGGATAGGGCTTCAAGCTGGCTATGCTGCTCATGATCCGGGAGTCAAAGGCCGCAAGGGACTGGTTCACAAGCAGGGCAGTGCCCGACCTTGTGATGAAATTAAATGCCAGGCCGATCATTGCGCCCTGTATACCGCAGAACAGGCTCATGGTCCACGGCACCCGGTAGATTACCGCAATTTCCAGCACCAGGAAGATGGCGAAAATCGTCCAGTTGATGATCAGGTAAAAACGCAGCTGGGAAATCAGCATGAACACCTCGTAGTTGATGATGAAGGTTATGATGCTGCTTTTCCATTTGGGAAGCTTCTTCCCCGTGAGATAATCAATATAGGAGAACATCTGGTGATTGTATATGTAATAACAGATTGCCACAAACATGGTATAATAGCCGTTCCAGGGCAATACCAGCCTCATTTAGATTACCCCCTTCTTAAACTGCATCTTATAATCGTACATCCGGCGGTCGCTTTCGCGTAACAATGCATCCAGGTCAAAGGGTTCATGATGGGACGCCGACACGGTCCCATAGCTGAAGGATGGCCGATAGCCTTCCCGGCCCATGTCCTTCAGGCGTTCATTGACTTTTGAAAGCATGGACTCCAAAGCGTCTTTTTCCGTGCTGTTGGAGACAATCAGGAACTCGTCACCGCCAACCCGCGCAAGGATATCGCTTTTATTCAGGCTTTCATTGAGGCTGTTTGCTATTATTTTCAGGTACTGGTCGCCCTCGGGGTGTCCCAGGGTGTCGTTGACCATTTTCAGCCCGTTCACGTCAATATAGGCAACCGTGACATCCAGCCTGTCCTTCTGCATGGATTCCAGCATTTCCATTGCATATCTCCTGGTAAACGCCCCTGTCAGGCTGTCTATATAGGCCAGCTTCTGCAGGCTCATCTGCCTCTTTACATGGTCGGCCCTTTCCTCCTCCAGCCTGTAGTATTCCGCTTCATAATGGGCCTTCTCTATAATCCTGTAAGTATGTACCAAAAAAAGTATGAACTGGATCATCAGAAGGATGCAGCTGCCGATCAGAAAAACGGATAACAGGAAATAGGGCAGTACGAAAACACAGGAAATGCTGTCAAACAGCAGATATCCCACCGCATACCACTCAAAGGAGACCAGCTGGTTGAATCTCTTTTCATCACTGGTTAAAAGCGTGATCCATTCCACAAAGGCCTGCCTTTTCCATAGCATGTGGGCCAGGTTCAGGATGAGGAGGGTCATGACCATGGACAGCAGGAAGGTCATATGATTCAGATAGACATCCCTCAGCATATATCCGGTAACCATTGAGATGACGGCCAGGCAGATCAGATGAACGGCGGTGAAGCAGATACTGAAAAAATTACCCCAGAAAAACAGGTCCATCTTATTCCTGGTCCTGATTGACCGGAACGTCATCCCATACCCGCAGAGTATCAACAGGTACACGATAAATAAGGGCAGATGGACATACCAGCCTAAGAACAGGATACCCGCTTTTACAAAAGCCCTCAGGGCATATTCTGTCCGGGTGCCTGACTCCTCCTCTTTTATGCCCGGCATGTGGACTGCCTTGGACTCATACAGATAGAGAAGGACATATATTACAATCCACAGGAAAGGAAATACGTACCTCATTTGCCAATCATCCCCCTTCTCCCATTAGGAATATATGGGATTTTCTTTCAGTATACCAAATATCCGTCATTATGTCCCATGGTACTTGAAATAAATTTACTTATTACCTTTTATTTTATCTTATATTTCAAGACTGTCCTGACCGGGTTTTCGTGATTTTGTAGATTTCTTTTTATCAATGACCACAGGAACAGAGTTGCTTTTTCTGCCAATAGATGGTAGGATATAGCATATCGAGTTTAGAGCAGCTGGTGCCGGCGGCTGAAGCTTTGTCATGGAGACATGACCGATCCTCCAGGCGCCGGGTAATAGGGAAACAGGTGTGAATCCTGTACGATCTCGTCACTGTAAGCCGGGAGCCCATAACCATTGTCATGTACAGCCACTGATCCGGTCCGGATTGGGAAGGCGGTTATGGGTGTTGAGCGGCAAGTCAGGAAACCTGCCAGCTGTTGGTACAGGAATATGGTTCCAGACCACGAGTAATTGGTCGTACCGGTTTACGGCGTTTGAAGCGCGCCTGGGCAGTCCTTTCCACCGTGATTGTTATATATCGTGATTGATATATATGGGGAAATGGACCCCGCAGGCATGTTTATGACCGCAGATTTCTGACTCAGACGGTGAATGACTGCTTTTGCGGAAATCTGCTTCAGGGTATGGTTATAAGTATTTATAGCCCAGGGACGATTCCGCAGGGCATGCGGGTCCCTGTGAGGAAGGAATCAGATGCACAGGGAATGTTCCCTGTGTTTTTTTGTGTCTGCCGTACTGGGGAAATCTTCAGCTGCTTCTGGCGTATTCCTATACTTAGCCGGATTGCCGTCAAAGGACGTGCTCCCGATGCATCATCATGTGGGCATGAATTTTCAAACACGCCCTAAGATGGTTCCGGAACCGATATGGTTTAAAATAAGGAGGAAGAGAAGATGAAAATCAAGAAACTGGCAGTATTACTTACAGCAGCAGCCCTTACGGCATCAGCCGTGGCAGGGTGTTCAGGCACAAAGGAAACAGAGGCAGTGGCATCCGGTGCAGGGACAGGGACGGTAGCAGAAACCACAGCAGGAACCACGTCAGCGGAAACCACAGCAGCGGAAAACACGGCAGAAGAATCAGGTAAAGAGGAGGCTGCAGACGCAATGGCACAAGAAGATGAAGAGAACTATGATACAGGTGATGCTTCCAAGGATAACACCAGGAACCAGGACGGGATTGGTGAGGATGAGCTTCTGGTGGTCAGCTTCGGCACCAGCTACAACGATAACAGGCGCCTGACGGTAGGGGCCATTGAGGATGCAATGGAGAAGGCATTTCCGGATTACTCTGTCAGAAGGGGATTTACCAGCCAGATCATCATTGACCATGTGAAGTCACGTGATAATGTTGCTATTGACAATGTGGGCGAGGCGCTTGAACGCGCGGAGAAGAATGGGGTCAGGAACCTGGTCATTCAGCCCACCCATTTAATGGACGGCCTGGAGTACACGGACCTTGTGAACGAAGTGGCAGGGTATTCGGATGCCTTTGGGAAGGTGGCAATCGGTAAGCCGCTTCTGACCACGGATGATGATTTCAAAGCTGTCATGAAGGCCGTTACCGAGGCAACGGCTGAGTACGATGACGGGGAAACAGCCATCTGCTTCATGGGGCACGGTACAGAGGCGGATTCCAACCATGTATACGCAAAGATGCAGGATATGCTGGCAGATGCAGGATATAAGAATTATTACGTAGGAACGGTAGAGGCGGAGCCTGGTCTGGAGGATGTCCTTGCCAAGGTTAAGGAAGGCAGCTATAAGAAAGTAATCCTGGAGCCGTTAATGATAGTCGCAGGCGACCATGCCAACAACGATATGGCGGGGGATGGGGAGGATTCATGGAAAACTGCATTTGAGGGTGCTGGCTATGAGGTGACGTGCCTTGTACGCGGCCTTGGGGAGATGGAAAAAATTCAGCAGCTTTTTGTGGAACACGCACAGGCGGCAATGGACAGCCTGTCAAAGTGATTGGGTAAAAAAGGTTATCAGGTAAAACAGGAAGAATGGGCGGTCGGGACAATGTTGCTGATCGCCCTTTTAAAGGTGGAATGAAGATGAGATTTAAAAAAGCAGGATTATCTGCAGTCATGATTGCCATGATGCTTCTGGCTGGGGGATGTGGGGGCGGAACGCAGGCAGTTGGAAGCGGGGCACAGAAGCCAGGGGCTGGTGCACAGGCAGAAGGAAGCGGGGCACAGTCACCAGGGGCTGGTGCACAGGCAGAAGAAAGCGGGGCACAGGAGCCAGGGGCTGGTGCACAGGCAGAAGCAACCGTAACACAGGCGCCAGAAACTGAATCAGACCAGGATAAAGGAGAAACCACTCCCAGGACCCCGGACAGTGAAGCCAATGAACAGACACCTGTATACGCTGATGAGATAAAAGACGGGGTATATCCTATAAAAGTGGAATCCAGCTCCAACATGTTCCAGATTACCGCCTGCGAACTCACGGTAAAGGACGGCACCATGAGCGCGGTCATGACCATGGGAGGCACCGGATACCTGAAGCTGTATATGGGAACCGGGGAGGCGGCAGGAAAGGCTTCCGAGGCTGATTTCATCCCATATGTGGAGACGGCAGAGGGCACGCATACGTTTAAGGTTCCTGTCAAAGCCCTGGATATGGAAATTGACTGCAGTGCATTCAGCAAAAAGAAGGAGAAATGGTATGACCGCGTCCTGGTGTTCCGCTCTGATTCCCTGCCGCCGGAATGCGTTGCTGGGGGAAATGTCACAACGGCAGGAAGCCTGAGCCTGGAAGACGGGATGTACACGGCTGAGGTTGCCCTGACAGGCGGGTCCGGAAGGGCCTCCGTTGAATCCCCTGCATCCCTGAGGGTGGAAGATGGAAATGTCTTTGCAACCATTATCTGGGGCAGCGCCAACTACGATTATATGAAGGTGGACGGTGGGAAGTTTGACCTCATAAGTACAGAAGGCAATTCTGCGTTTGAGATTCCGGTGGCTGTATTTGACAGGAATATACCGGTTATCGCGGATACGGTAGCCATGAGTGAACCCCATGAGATTGAGTATGGGCTGATCATTGATTCAGCCACAATTGTAAAGGTTCAGTGATGAGAACAGGAAAGATAATAACCACAACCATGATAATCTGTCTTCTGATGGCAGCTGCCTGCGGATGCGCCGCGCCAGGCCGGGAGACAGGCGCACAGCAGCAAGCAGCAGGGCCACAGCCAGGCCAGCAGCAGGCAGCAGGGCCACAGCCGGACCAGCAGGCAGCAGGGCCGCAGCCAGGCAGGCAGCAGACAGCACATCTGCAGCCATCCAAGGATTCCTGGGATGACCGGGAAGTCATCCGCAGCATGGAACTTCTGTACGCGGACCAGTTTTCCGTGGATTACTATGACGACGGATGCGCCATGATATCCATCAGGGACAGCGGGCGGTTCCTGGTGGTTCCTGAACAGGGAACGCCGCCCGACGGATTGCCGGAGGATGTGACGGTCCTGCGGCAGCCGGTTAAGAATATCTATCTGGTTGCAACCTCGGCCATGGACCTGTTTAAGAGCCTGGACGCCATGGACCGGATTACCCTGTCCGGCACGGACGCCCAGGGCTGGTATATTGAAGAGGCAAGGCAGGCCCTGGAAGATGGCGGTATGTTCTATGCCGGCAAATACAACGCCCCTGATTACGAGCTGATCCTATCAAAGTCATGCGGCCTGGCAATCGAATCAACCATGATCAGCCATTCCCCGGAAGTAAAGGAACAGCTGGAACAGCTGGGCATACCTGTGCTGGTGGAGCGCTCCAGCTATGAAAGCCATCCCCTTGGAAGGATGGAGTGGCTGAAGCTGTACGGGGTGCTTACCGGCCGGGAGGAGCAGGCAGAGGCATGTTTACGGAAACAGATGGAGAACCTGAAGCCTGTGCTGGACCAGGATGCCACGGGAAAGACAGTGGCATTTTTCTACATCAGTTCCAACGGATATGTGAATGTGAGGAAGTCCGGGGATTATGTGGCTAAAATGATTGAACTGGCTGGCGGGACCTATGTTCCGGAAGGCCTTGACGGGAACGGCAATGCGCTGTCCACCATGAATATGCAGATGGAGGCGTTTTACGCAGCGGCAAAGGAAGCGGATTATATTATTTATAACAGCACCATTGACGGGGAACTGGAGTCCCTTGCCCAGCTGTTGGATAAAAGCAGCCTCCTGGCGGATTTTAAAGCTGTGAAAGAAGGAAATGTCTGGTGCACGGAGAAAAGCCTGTTCCAGGAAACCATGGGCCTGGGCAATATGATACTGGATATCCATCGGATCCTCACTGAGGAAGCGCCGGACCAGGAAGAAATGGCCTACATGCACAGGCTGCGGTAAGGAGTTGTCCCAATGTCTAAAAGAACATACACACAATACTGCATTACATTCAGCCTCCTGGGGCTTATGATGTGTCTGCTGTTTTTATGGAATATTAATTCCGGCAGCGTCCATCTTACCGTGGGGGAGATAGGGAAAATCCTGCTTGGGCAGACAGATGAAGGGACCGCGTACCACATTGTGTGGGATATCCGCCTGCCCCGCATCCTGTCGGCCGTCATGCTGGGAGGGGCGCTGTCCGTGTCAGGCTTCTTGCTGCAGACTTTTTTTGCCAACCCCATTGCAGGCCCGTTCGTGCTGGGGATTTCTTCCGGCGCCAGGCTGATGGTGTCCCTGGTCATGATCCTCTTGCTTGGCAGGGGCATATCCATCAGTTCCGGGGGCATGATACTGGCGGCATTTGCAGGGGCCATGATATCCATGGGGTTCATCCTCCTGATTTCGGGGCGGGTAAAGAAAATGTCCATGCTGGTCATCTGCGGCGTGATGATAAGTTATATATGTTCTGCGGTGACTGACTTTGTCATCACATTTGCAGATGACGCCAACATTGTCAATCTTCATAACTGGTCCATGGGAAGCTTTTCGGGTATGTCCTGGGATAATGTCCGGGTAATGGCGGCCGTGATTTCCGTGTCACTGCTCCTGGTGTTCTGGATGGCCAAGCCGATCAGCGCATATCAGCTGGGGGAGGTGTACGCCCAGAACATGGGCGTGAATATCCTGCGGTTCCGGGTGGCGCTGATCCTGCTCTCCAGCATATTGTCCGCCAGTGTGACAGCATTTGCCGGACCTGTCTCCTTTGTGGGCATTGCGGTGCCGCATATTGTGAAGCGCATGTTGGGTACAGCCAGGCCCCTGGTGGTCATTCCGGGCTGTTTCATGGGCGGAGCTGTGTTCTGCCTGTTCTGCGACCTGATTGCCAGGACCGTGTTTGCGCCCACTGAGCTTAGCATCAGCTCGGTCACGGCTGTTTTCGGCGCGCCGGTTGTCATCTATATGATGATGAAGAACAAAAAGGGCATGCAGTAAGGAGGGAACCATGTCAGAGGATTATATTGTGACGGAAAACATGACGGTGGGATATGGGAAGGTGCCTTTGATTGCCCGGATTGAAATCCACGTGAAGCGCGGTCAGATCGTGACCTTGATCGGGCCGAATGGAGCCGGGAAATCCACCATACTGAAAAGCATCATCCGGCAGATGGACCTGTTAAAAGGCGCCGTGTACCTGGACCATGCTTCCATGAAGGACATGACGGAAAAACAGATAGCCAGGCGTATGTCGGTGCTGATGACGGAACGGATACGGCCGGAGCTTATGACCTGTGAGGATGTGGTTGCCACCGGGCGCTACCCTTACACGGGACGGCTGGGGATCCTGAACCAGGAGGACCATGAAAAGGTAAGGGAAGCCATGGAACTGGTCCATGCAGCGGATCTTGGGAAACGGGACTTCATGGAGATAAGCGACGGGCAGAAGCAGCGGGTCCTTCTGGCGCGGGCCATCTGCCAGGAGCCGGAGGCCATTGTCCTGGATGAGCCTACTTCTTTTCTGGATATACGGCACAAGCTGGAGCTTCTGACCATCTTAAAGGATCTGGTGCGGGAGAAACAGGTGGCGGTACTCCTGTCCCTTCATGAACTTGACCTGGCCCAGAAGCTGTCAGACTATATTGTGTGTGTCAATGGGGACACCATTGAACGCTGCGGGACCCCGGAAGAGATTTTTACATCCTCCTATATCACACAACTGTATGGGATTTCCAAAGGCAGCTACCATGCAGAGCTGGGCTGTCTTGAGATGGAGCCGGTAAAGGGAAAGCCGGAGGTCTTTGTCATAGGCGGGAATGGAAGCGGGATACCGGTTTACCGGAAGCTCCAGCGCAGGGGCATTCCCTTTGCGGCCGGTATCCTTCATGAAAATGACATTGATTACCCGGTTGCCAAAGCCCTGGCCGCAGAGGTGGTGTCGGAAGCTCCCTTTGAACTGATAAAAGATGAAACCTATGAGCGGGCGGCCGCCCTCCTTACATCCTGTGGACAGGTCATCTGCTGTCTTAAGGACTTCGGGCCGGTGAATGAGAAGAACCGGCGCCTGGCAGAACTGGGCAGGAGCAGGGAAAAAATCATATGATGGGGTGAAACATACCGTCCCTTCCGGATGCGAGGCATAAGAATCCGGAAGGGGCGGTATTTTGTGGGAAAAAGTAAATGCTATTCAATCTGGGTATTGAGAAGAAGCCGGATGGAGGGGGACATGCGCAGTTCTTCAGCTGGAATCCCACGCGACAGCAGATACCCTTCCGCAACAGGGAACAGCCTTGTGATCATTTCCCTCACGGCAGCGCCGCACTGGTCTGGTTCATGATTGCGCAGGCAGAGGAATATGGCGTCTGAAAACTGCTGTATGATATGGTCGGATCCGGAAGCTTCCGGCAGGGATGCCTTCAGCGGGTAGCCCCAGAGAAGGAGTCCGTACAGCTTGGAGTAGATTTCCCGGATACCAGCCAGTGGATTGTGGGTGGCGATGCAGATCAGCAGATGCCATAAGGTAAAGGCGTGCTGCCCCGAATCCCGGTGCTGTTCAATCACGCAGACCAGCTGGGAGTATTGTTCCCGGGTAAGTGACAAAAGGGTGGAGCTGACCACTTCCTCGCAGCTGTAAGCTATGATTTCAAAGGACTGCAAAAAGAGGGACAGGTTGCGGCGGACAGCAGGGCTTTGGAAGTCAGGAAGGTTGCAGCGTACGCCTGCAGGGAAGATACGGGTCCCCACACCATTGACGGAAACCGCTGCGCCTGTCTGGTTCAGCATATGGATGGTCCGGCGGACCGTGCTGACGGACACGTTATATTTCTCAGACATCTTCCCATAGGAAGGAAGATATTCCGCGTCCTTGTATTCCCCCAGATAGATTCCATGGAGGATTCTCATGGTCAGCCCATAGCAGATCTGGGGCCTTTCCCAGTAAATCCGCCAGACAAAGGAAACAGGTTCACTTTCCGTCATAGGAGCCAGTGAATGCCGGATGAATTGGAACGCCTTTTTTACGGAACTTCCCTGAAAATGAAGCAGCGCTTCATGAACCTGTTCCCTGTCCCCGGCCTTGCACAAGGACAGGATGGCTTCCAGCTGTTCCCGGACATGCATGTTTTTCCTCATGGAAGCTTCTTTATTATCACTGATGAACATCAGGCCAAGAAACAGGGAGGTTTCCCAGAACAGATTCATGGCCAGGGGATTCTCCAGCTTCTGCAGGGCATAACAGAACAGATACAGGACATCATCAGCTCCGGATCGCTCCACAAAGGGGGCGATGTATGCCAGGTCCTTATCGTCCATGCGCATGAATCCTTCCGTCATCAGAGGGATGCAGACCATCTCCACGGCCCTGGCTAACCCGGAAGCAGCGGCCATGCGCCCTGAAAAGAACTGGCGGATAAAAGCCCTGTATTCTTCATCGGTCTGCCTGAACAGGACCCTTGTCTGCCTTCCGTTGTGCATGTCAATATAGCCTTCTGCCCTCAGCCGCTGTAAGGCAGTGGCCACGGTCTGTGAGGAAACACTGAATTCACGGCAGAGGGTGTCGATGGAAGGCAGGGTATCTCCATATTGGTAATATTGGAAATGGATGCGGAAAAGAAAGTACTGGTAAATCAGGTTATGGACCCTTAGTTTTGTTTTCAACAGTCAAATACCTCGTATAATAAAATGAATTCTTTCGTCATGCAGTCTATTTTATCATTTTATGGAGGCCATTTCCAGAAGTCTGTTGAATTTTCTTTATACTTGAATTATAATAAAAAGACATGCACATGAACAAGGTACCTTGCGTTATGCAATCACCGGGAAGCAGACAGTATGGGTGTTATCAGGAAAAGAAATAGGAGCAGGGGGAACCAACAGGATGACGGAACAGGAAAAGAAAAACGCAGCCGGCCGGGACGGGACCAACGGCATGCCGGCCGGTTATGAATATGACACGCTGATGAACCTGCTGAGGGTCAGTGTAAGCAAGCATTTGCTGGATGAGCATTTCACACTGGTCTGGGCCAATGAATTTTACTATGACCTCATTGGCTGGCCGCGCGGTGAATATGAGGAAATGTTCCATAACCAGCCGGACCTTTACTATCAGGATGACCAGGAGCTGTGGGATGACCTTACCCAGACCGTCATAAAAGCACTCGAGTCGCGCCAGGGCGGATATCAGATGGTATCGCGTCTCAGGCGGAAGAACGGGGAGTATATCTGGGTCCAGTTCTCCACCAGGTTTTCAGATGAATATATAGACGGATACCAGGTGGCGTATTCCGTGCTTACGAATATTGATGACCTGGTGCAGATGCAGAGGGAGCGGTCCGTCACATATGAGAACCTTCCGGGTTTTGTGGCAAAGTACAGGATTGACCAGGACCTGGGCATGGTCCTGCTGGACGCCAACGCCCGTTTCATGGAGTATTTCGGGGATAATACAAACGGGGAGCTGCATGCCCTTCAGGGACAGAACATAAGGGACAATATGGAAACAATCCAGTCCCACAGGAACGAACTGCTAAAGGGGGAGCCGGTCCGTTTTGTCATGCATGTCAAGGGCAGGAAGGGACAGAACCTGTGGCTTCAGGTGAACGCCGCCTGCATTGACTGGCAGGAGAAAAGCCCTGTATACCTGGCTATCTTCATCGATATAACCGATGTGACCGAATTAAGGGAAATGCAGAAAAAGCTGACGGAGCAGACAGCGGCCCTTAAAGATGCCCTTACCGTGGCAGAACATGCCAACCGGGCCAAATCAGACTTCCTGTCACGCATGAGTCACGAAATCCGCACCCCCATGAATGCAATCATCGGCATGACCACCATTGCAGCCGCCTATATTGACGATAAGCAGCGTGTGGCGGACTGCCTGGAAAAAATAGGGTATTCATCCAAGCACCTGATGACACTGATTAATGACGTGCTGGACATGTCCAAGATTTCCGAGGGAAAGATGAGGATTGCCCACGAACCGTTCAAGCTGGAGACCGTGGTGGAGTCCATTTCCTCCATCATCTATCCGCAGGCCAGGGAAAAGGGGCTGGACTTCACCGTGCCTCTGGTGGAACTTACGGAAACGGAACTGATAGGTGACTCCCTGCGGCTGAACCAGGTCCTTCTCAACCTTTTATCCAATGCCCTTAAGTTTACCCCCAAAGGCGGCAGCATCCGTATGGAAATCCGGCAGATGCTGAAAAAGGACGGCAAGATCCGGCTTCGTTTTACGGTAAGCGATACAGGAATAGGAATGAGCAGCGCATTCATGGAGCGTCTTTTTGTGCCCTTTGAGCAGGAAGACATGTCCGCGGGCCAGAACGCAGGAGGCACGGGCCTGGGGATGCCCATTACCAAGAATCTCGTCACTCTGATGGGCGGCACCATAACCCTGCAGAGCGAGCTGGGGAAAGGGACATCCTTTACCGTGGAGCTGGATTTTGACCTCCCGAAGGATAAGGGGAAAATGCCTGCGCCCAAACAGTATGTGATGGAATCCCTGAAGGTGCTGGTGACGGATGACGACAGGGACAGCTGCGTCCATACAGCCCTATTGCTGGAGAACCTTGGAATCCGGTCGGACTGGGTCCTGAACGGTAAGGAATGTATAAACCGGGTCCGTCTGGCCCACCAGTCCGGGGAGGATTATGATGTCTGCCTCATCGATTTAAGGATGCCGGATATGGATGGGGTTGAGGTAACCCGCCGGATAAGGGAAATCGTGGGAGCCGGGACCATGATTATCATCATAACGGCATATGACTGGGGTGCAGTTGAGAACAGCGCCAGGCAGGCCGGAGCCAACGCATTCATCACCAAGCCTATTTTCGCCTCCACCCTTTATGATACCCTGCTTTCCGTGACCGGAATAGAACGCGCCGTTCGCCCTCCGGCAGGAAAGTCACAGCGTCCCGAACTGGCAGGGCATCACGTGCTGCTGGTGGAGGATAATGTGCTCAACCGCGAGATTGCAGTGGAACTGCTGCACATGGCCGATATCACGGTGGAATGTGCGGTCAATGGAAGGGACGCCGTGGACCAGTTCCTGGCCCACGGTGATTCCTTTGACCTGATCCTCATGGATGTACAGATGCCGGTGATGGACGGCTACGAGGCAACCCAGGCCATCCGCGGCCTGGCCCATGAGAGGGCCGGTAGCATCCCCATCATAGCCATGACGGCCGACGCCTTCCATGAGGACGTGGTGAGGGCCGGGGAGGCTGGTATGAACGGGCATCTGGCAAAGCCCATTGACCCGGATTTATTATATGAAACCCTGGCCGAATGGGTTGGCGGACATTTTCATTAAAATAGCGGGAAAGAATTGCTCTTTGAGTTTTGATATGTTACCATGTCATGGTACGAAGAACGAAAAGAGGAATGGAATATGGGAAAATTATACGGAATCGGCGTGGGGCCGGGAGACCCTGAACTGCTGACCTTAAAGGCATACCGGATCCTTAAGGAGGCGGATGTCATATTCTGCCCTGAAAAGGAAGCCGGGGCGGGCAGTTTTGCATTTGACATCATAAAAGACCTGCTTAAGGATACAAAGGCCAGGATTGTGAATCTGGTCTATCCCATGCATTACCACGGTGTGAAGCTGCGCCGGATGTGGGAGGAGAATGCGGCCCTGATTGCAGGGGAGCTGAAGGAGGACGGGACAGGGGCTTTCATCACCCTGGGGGATCCGGCTGTTTACAGCACCTTCATGTACACCCTGCCATATATGGAACAGGCGGGCGTTGAAGTGGAGGTCGTACCAGGAATCACATCCTTCTGTGCTGTGGCGGATTCCATGAAGATGCCCCTGGTGGCCTGGGATGAGGACCTTGTGGTGGCGCCTGTGCGCAAGAACAGCAGCGAGGACCTGGGAAAGGTATTGAGGGAGCACGACAATGTGGTGCTGATGAAGCCTTCCTCCAATCAGGAGGCGCTGATCCAGGCCATCCGTGAAAACCATCTGGAGGATAATTTTGTCCTGATTACCAAGTCTGGAACAGGGGAGGAGCACCTGGTCACGGATTTTGAGGAGCTTAAGCAGTACGATATCCCTTATCTTTCAACCATCATCATCAAGAGACAGGGGAGGCAGACCCATGATTGTGTGTGACTGCCTTCATAAGACATTCGGGACGGTCACGGCGGTGGACGGGGTGTCCATGGAGATAAAGGACGGGACATTCCTGGGACTGCTTGGTCCCAACGGCGCCGGGAAGACGACGCTGATGCGTATGATGACCGGCTTATTAAGCCCGGATACGGGAACCATCCTGTTTGACGGGCAGCCCATGGACCGGAACGCGGTGGCGGTCAAGCAGGCAATCGGCGTTACCAGCCAGCACATCAACCTGGATAAGGAGCTGACCGTGGAAGAGAATATGGAATTTGCAGGCCGCCTTTACCGGATGGGAAAGGCGGATATTGTTGCGTCCACGGACAGGCTCTTAAGCTTCCTTGGCCTGGAATCCGTGCGCAGGCGGGTATCCCAGAGCCTGTCAGGAGGCATGAAGCGCAAGCTGATGATTGCCAAAGCCCTGATACATGATCCCAGGTATCTGTTCTTAGATGAACCAACGGTGGGCATCGACCCCAATGCCAGGCGGGATATCTGGGATTTCCTCAGGATGCAGCACAAGGAGGGGAAGACCATCCTCCTGACCACCCATTATATAGAGGAGGCCCAGCACCTGTGCGATGACGTGATGCTGATTGACGGGGGAAAGATATTCCGGGAGGATACCCCGGAGGGGCTGATTGCTGAAATCGGGCCTTTTAAGGTGGAATACGAAGGGGAGGATGAGCGGATGAAGTCAGAGTTTTTTGGAAGCCTGCCGGAGGCAAAGGCCAGGGCAGCTTCCCTGGATGTACCCTGCAGCGTTCTGCCCTCCACCCTGGAGGACGTGTTCTTCCACCACACCAGCAAGGGGGTGGGAGGATGGAAATAACCACAATCCTGTGGAGGGAATGGCTGTTCCTCAAGAGACGTTTCTGGCGGGTCACATTTTCACAGATGGTGTCCCCCTTCCTGTATTTCGTGACCTTTGGGATGGGACTGGGGAGAATGATGGATGTGGGCGGGCGCCCCTATCTCTACTACCTGATCCCGGGACTGCTGTCCATGACCACCATGCGCAACAGCTATACCTCCGTATCCACCCGTATCAGCGTGATGCGGCTCCATGAAAAAAGCTTTGAATGTTATTTTTATTCCCCCACCCGGATGTATCTGCTGGCTGCGGGGCATATCCTGGCCGGCGCGCTGCGTGGCATGTATTCCGGCGTGTTCATCGTGATCCTGGGGCTGGTGTCCGGGGCGGACCTGGTGTTAAACGGCTGGCTTCTGACCGCGGTAATCCTTAATTCACTGATATTTGCAGCCCTGGGCTTCTTTGCGGCCATGATGATTGAAAGCCATTACGATATGAATAACTTTACCAATATCGTGATTACCCCCATGTCTTTTTTGTGCGGTACCTTCTTTTCCCTGGACGGCATACCGCAGGCATTAAAGTGGGCTGTGGACATCATGCCCCTGACCCATACCACCCGCCTGATCCGGGAAATCTCCTTTGGGGGCGGCGTAAGCTTTTTGTCCATGGGCGTATCGGCCCTGTTCGTGGCATTGTTTACAGGCTGCTGCGTGTGGTCCTGTTACCGTGAGGCGAAGGCGTGACCAGTACTGCGTTGCGTAGATAACTGTGAATAAAAGGGAATGCAGAAAAGAAAAGGGTTAGCCCTTGAAAAATGCTTCCATTACTGCTATTCTGGTCTGTGTGAATTGAATAAATGATAGGTCGAGGGATTACAGTTGAAAATAAAAAAGAATGAACATGTGATAAAGGAAGTGTTTCCCGGTTCCATTGCAGAAGAAATGGGGATTGAACCAGGGGATGTGCTGCTTGCAATCAATGACCAGGATGTGGAGGACGTCTTTGATTACAGGTACATGATAAAAGATGAATATATTGAGGTGCTGGTAAGGAAACAGGACGGCGAGGAATGGCTGCTGGAGATTGATAAGGAGTACGACGACGATTTGGGCATTGAGTTTGAAAACGGACTCATGAGTGACTACCGCTCCTGCAGCAACAAGTGTATCTTCTGCTTCATCGACCAGATGCCGCCGGGGATGAGGGATACCCTGTATTTTAAGGATGACGATTCCCGCCTTTCTTTCCTGCAGGGGAATTATATCACCCTGACCAATATGAAGGAGAGGGATATTGAGCGGATCATCCGGATGCAGCTGGCGCCCATCAATATTTCCGTGCAGACCACGAACCCGGAACTGCGGTGTAAGATGCTTAACAACCGTTTTGCGGGGGAGAAGCTGAAGTATCTGCAGATGCTCTATGACGGGCATGTGGAGATGAACGGACAGGTTGTGTGCTGTAAGAATGTGAACGACGGGGCGGAACTGGAACGGACCATGGATGACCTGGCCCGGTACCTGCCGTTTTTAAGGAGCGTATCGGTTGTCCCGGCCGGAATCACCAGGTTCCGGGACAACCTGTTCCCCATCGGACTGTATACAAAGGAAGAGGCAGGGGCCGTGATTGACATGGTAGAAAGCCGCCAGCAGGAATACTATGACAGGTTCGGCCTGCACTTCATCCATGCAAGCGACGAATGGTACATCACGGCAGGCCGGGAGTTCCCGGAGGAGGAGCGCTATGACGGTTATATCCAGCTGGAGAACGGCGTGGGTATGATGCGCATGCTCATCAATGAATTTGATGAGGCCCTGGATGAGGTGGTTCACGGCGCGGGCCATGAAGCGCTGGCAGGGCAGGTAAGGCGTACGCTTACAATTGCAACCGGGAAGCTGGCATACCCCACTATCCGCGGGTTTGCGGACAAGCTGATGAAGGCGTTCCCCCACCTGACCATCCATGTGTATTATATCAGGAATGATTTCTTCGGGGAGACCATCACCGTATCGGGTCTGATAACGGGACAGGACCTGATCGGGCAGCTGAAGGAGCGCCAGGATAAGGGGGAGGACCTGGGCAGCGTGCTGCTGATTCCTTCCAATATGCTGCGCATGGGGGAACAGGTATTCCTGGATGACCTGACGGTGGAGGATGTGGAGCGGGAACTGGGCATGAAGCTGGCTGCGGTTGAACCGGGCGGGAAAGAATTCATTGACGCCGTCCTGAATCCGGAATATACCATGGACCGGAACAATGAAAACTTTGTGTATATTAAGGCTTATGACAGGGATATAGTTTAAATCTATAGAAAGCCATAAAAAATAGGAATTATCCGTCTCTTTTCTGTTTGTGCTATGATGACTGCAATCAGGAAAGAGGGGAAAATGTATGAAGACATCGGAATTTTTTAAACAGAAAACAGTGCTGTCCTTGGAGGTATTTCCGCCCAAACGGACAGCGCCCGTGGATACCATATATAAGACACTGGATGAACTTAAGGGCATGACGCCGGATTTCATCAGTGTGACCTACGGGGCGGGAGGCAGTGAGAACAGCCGCGCCACCCTGGAGATTGCATCCTCCATCAAGCACAGGTACGGGATTGAAAGCGTGGCCCATATACCCTGCCTGCATCTGACAAAGGAAGATGCTGCAGAGATACTTTTACAGTTAAAGGCCCATCAGATTGAGAATATCCTGGCGCTGAGAGGCGACCGCATCCCGGACAGGGAGCCTGCGGGCGATTTTAAGTATGCCGCGGATCTGGTGGGATTCATCAGGGAGCACGGCGATTTTAATATCATTGGCGCCTGTTACCCGGAAGGCCATCAGGAATCCGGGGGCCTGGTGCGGGATATCCACAATCTGAAGCACAAGGTGGACGCAGGGGTCAGCCAGCTGATTACCCAGCTCTTTTTTGACAATGAGTATTTTTACCGTTTCAGGGAACGGCTTGACCTGGCGGGCATCCGGGTTCCGGTGGAGGCGGGAATCATGCCGGTTGTGAATAAAAAGCAGATTGAGCGCATGGTTTCCCTTTGCGGCGTCAGGCTGCCTAAAAAGTTCACATCCATGATGGAGCGGTACGGGGATAATCCGGTGGCCATGAGGGATGCGGGAATCGCCTACGCGGTTGACCAGATTGTGGACCTGGCGGCCCATGGGGTGGACGGAATCCATCTGTATACCATGAACAATCCCTATATTGCCAATAAAATCCATGAGTCCGTATTCCGGCTGATGGCTTCCTGACAGGGAAAGCAGGGGATTGGTATCACCGGATCAGCCGTTCCAGCTCCTCCAGGTACTTTTTAGCAAATTCGCTGAGATGCAGCCTGGGATTGGCAATCCATCCGATGAGCATGGATTCCTCTGTCTCCAGGGGGACGGCGATAATGGAATCACCGTTTAAATTGCTGTTGAGTATGCCGCTGCATATGGTGTAGCCGTTTAATCCGATCAGAAGGTTAAAAAGGGTGGCCCGGTCGCTTACATAGATTACCTTTTTCCTGGGAATGGTACTCAGGATTTCCTCAGAAAAGTAAAAGGAATTCTGTTCCCCCTGTTCAAAGGCCAGGAATGGATAAGGTTCCAGCTCCTGGATGGAAACGCTTTTGCGGCCGGCCAGGGGATGGGATACATTGATGAATATATGAGGGTCGGCCTGGAGCAGGGGATGGAAGACAAGTCCATTTTCCTTAAACAGCTTCTCCAGCACCTTGCGGTTGAATTCATTGACATACAGGATGCCCAGCTCGCTCCGGTAGTTTTTCACATCATCTATGATTTCGTAGGTGCGGGTTTCCCTCAGGGTAAATTCATAGGAATCCGTATTCTGCCTGGATACCAGGTTGGCGAATGCATTGACCGCAAATGCATAATGCTGGGTGGATATGGAGCAGATCCGTTTTAAGGGTTTCCTTCCCGTATAATGCTGTTCCAGCAGTTCCGCCTGTTCCAGTACCTGCCTTGCATAGGAGAGGAACTCCGTGCCTTCAGAGGACAGGGCAATCCCTTTGGGGCTGCGGTTAAAGATGGAAATCCCCATCTCCTTTTCCAGTTCCTTCACCGAATTGGAAAGGCTGGGCTGGGTGATGAAGAGCTGCTTTGCCGCCTCGGAAATCGAGCCGCAGTTTACAATTGTTACAATATACCGCAGTTGCTGCAGTGTCATGACAGATACCTCCATTGCTTTATGCCATGGAGGTATTTTAGCATATTTCAGACAAATAAGGAAAATATTTTTGTATTTAAACCGCTCCATGGAACTGGAAAAGGGCGCGGTTTCCGTTCTTACATCTTTGTATTGCGCCGGTTCCGGCGCATATGTCCCGGACATATTCCAGGCCAAAACAGGTTAAAATACCAGTGCAGGCTCCCTGGATGTCCTATCGTCCCAATAAAAATATAATAGAATATCCATAAGAGAGCGGAACAAGAGCGCAAAGGAGATAATTGCATGCCAATCTGTGTGAAAAGCGAGATAGGAAAGTTGAAAAAGGTCATGCTCCACAGGCCGGGGAAGGAACTGGAACACCTGGTTCCGGGGGAACTGGAACGGCTGTTGTTTGACGATATCCCATACCTTAAGACAGCCCAGGGGGAACACGATATTTTTGCCCGCATTTTAAAGGAGAACGGAAGCCAGGTGGTCTATATGGAGGACATGATGGCGGACGTGTTAAGACAGTCCGGGGATATCAGGGAAAACTTCATCCGGCAGTTCATCAGTGAGGCCGGGAACACCGCGCAGAAGTTCAGGAACCAGCTGTTTGGCTTCCTGATGGATATTCCGGATGAAAAGGAGCTGGTGCTAAAGACAATGTCCGGCGTCAGCATGCATGAGATTAAGTCTGAAACCCACAGCCCCTTAGTGGATTTGGTCAAATCAGACAGCCGTTTCATCATGGATCCCATCCCCAACCTGTACTTTACAAGGGACCCGTTTGCGTGCATCGGCACAGGCGTCAGCCTGAACTGTATGTATTCAAGGACCAGGAGAAGGGAAACCATCTACGGGCAGTACATCCTGGAGCACCATCAGGACTACAGGGGGCAGACGCCGTTTTACTATAAAAGGGAGTATCCTTTCTCCATTGAGGGAGGCGATATCCTGAACCTGGGCAGCAAGGTCCTGGCCGTGGGAATCTCCCAGAGGACCACGCCGGAGGCAATTGAACTTCTGGCCCAGAACCTGTTTGAGGACAGCGCCTGTGAGGTGGAGACCATCCTGGCCCTGGATATCCCCAGTATCCGTGCGTTCATGCATCTGGATACGGTGTGCACCCAGGTGGACTACGACAAGTTCACCATCCATCCCGGAATCCTGGGGAACCTGCGCATCTATGAAATCCGGCGCGGGGACCAAAAGGGCAGGCTTGCGGTAAGGGAACTTGACCGTCCGCTTCCGGCTGTCCTGGCAGATTACCTGGGGACGGATAAGGTGACCATGATACGCTGCGGCGGAAAGGACCGGGTTGCCTCGGAGCGGGAACAGTGGAATGACGGTTCCAATACACTGTGCATTGAGCCGGGCAAGGTGGTGGTATATGACCGGAATTATATAACCAATGAGATGCTCAGGGATAAAGGCATCGAGGTCCTTGAAATGCCCAGTTCGGAGCTGTCCAGGGGAAGGGGAGGCCCCAGGTGCATGAGCATGCCCCTGGAACGCGGGTGAACATCCATTCCCGTCCTAAAGCGCGACCGGACAATCAAATAACATAGCAAAGGAGTAAGGAAGATGGCAGTGAATATCAGAGGAAGGAATTACCTGAAGTTATTGGACTACACGCCGGAGGAAATCCGCTATCTGCTGGATTTGTCCAAACAGTTCAAGAACATGAAGAGGAACGGCGTTCCCCACAAATACCTGGACAACAGGAACATCGTGCTTCTGTTTGAAAAGACGTCCACCCGCACCCGCTGCGCCTTTGAGGTTGCGGGACGGGACCTGGGCATGGGTGTGACTTACCTGGACCCGGGCAGCAGCCAGATGGGCAAAAAGGAGAGCATTGCAGATACGGCCAGGGTCCTGGGAAGGATGTATGACGGCATTGAGTACAGGGGCTATGACCAGTCGGTTGTGGAGGAACTTGCGGAGTATGCGGGCGTGCCCGTGTGGAACGGGCTTACGGACCAGTTCCATCCCACCCAGATGCTGGCAGACCTTCTGACGCTGGAGGAGAAGTTCGGCTGCCTCAAAGGGCTGCGCTTTACATACATGGGAGATGCAAGGAATAACATGGGCAATTCCCTGATGGTGGCCTGCGCCAAGATGGGCATCCACTTTACGGCCTGCGCCCCAAAGGAACTGTTCCCGGCCCAGGAACTGGTGGACGAGGCAAGGCGGATTGCAGAGGAAAATGAATGCACCATCCGGCTGACAGAGGATGTGGACCAGGGTGTGAAGGATGCGGACGCAGTGTACACGGATATCTGGGTGTCCATGGGGGAGCCGGATTCTGTCTGGGGAACCAGGATTGAACTGCTGCGCAGGTACCAGGTCAACGAAGAGGTGATGAAGAAGGCAAGGCACACGGCTATTTTCATGCACTGCCTGCCCTCCTTCCATGACACCAGGACCACCATCGGAGCGGAAATCGCTGAAAAGTTCGGCATCACGGAGATGGAAGTGACGGATGAAGTGTTTGAGTCAAGGCAGTCGGTTGTGTTCGACCAGGCGGAGAACCGCATGCATACAATCAAGGCCGTTATCTATGCCACCCTTTGTTAGGGCGTGTTTGGAAATCCGCTCCCGGCCCAGGGCGTGTTTGATTAATTTAAGAAAAAGAGAGGAAAAACCATATGTCATTTCAATTACCAGAATATCATCATCCTGATTTTACCCAGGAGAAATTCGTGAATGCCCCGGATGTGAAATACGAGGCAGCGGACATGGACGGGGTTGCGCCTGATAACTATCACAGCACCTCCATGTATCCGGAATATTTTAAAATCAATGGGAAATGGGTGCTGGCCGAGGAGAGCCGCATGGACTCCAGCGTGGTGCTCTGTGACGACGGTCACCTTGAAGTGGTTGAGAACAGGAATATTAAGAAGGGCGACAAGGTAATCCTCGGACGGACGGAAAAATGTGAGGAAGGGATCTACATGCACTGCCACGGCTTTGAGGAAGAAGGGGGGCAGCTGGAGGACCAGTTCGTGTTCCGCCAGGGCAGGAGCCGGGAGACCTCCTATGCGCGGGATTATGACAACCTGTTTGAACTGTTAAGGCATGAAAGGGAATACGGCAATATCGTATGGGTCATGGGGCCTGCATTTTCCTTTGACGCGGATGCAAGGGCAGCCATGCAGGCGCTGATTGACAACGGTTACGCCCATGGGCTGATGGCAGGCAATGCCCTGGCAACCCATGACCTGGAGGGAGCGCTGCTGCACACCGCCCTGGGGCAGGACATCTATACCCAGGTATCCCAGCCCAATGGACATTACAACCATCTGGATGTAATCAACAAGGTCAGGAGAAGCGGCTCCATTCCCCAGTTCATAAAGGATTATGACATTGACAACGGCATCATATACAGCTGCGTGAAGAACCATGTCCCCATGGTGCTGACCGGATCCATACGGGACGACGGACCCATGCCGGAGGTGATTGCCAGCGCGTATGAGGGACAGGGCGCCATGCGCGGCCTTGTGAAGAAGTCTACCTGCGTCATCTGCCTGGCAACCATGCTTCATACCATTGCCACTGGCAATATGACGCCGTCCTTCCGGGTGATGCCGGATGGCACCATACGCCCAGTCTACCTGTACACCGTGGATGCGGATGAGTTTGTTGTAAACAAGCTATTGGACAGGGGAAGCCTGTGCGCCACCACCGTGGTTACCAATGTCCAGGACTTCATCACCATTGTGGCAAAGGGGCTGAAGGTAATCGATTAATGGTCCGGGGATGAAAACTGGCCTGGGGATGAAAAGCGGTCCGGGGACTAAAATTCCTGCAGTTCCACAGCCTGGCGGAATTTGCCGGGGGTCATGGAGCGGAACTTAAGGAAATTGCGGGTCAGCGTCTTCTCATTGTGATATCCGGTATCAAGGGCAATGTCAAGGATGCTCCTGGTGGTCAAAAGCAGCAGCTCGGACGCCCGGTTGACCCGTATGAAGTTGAGGTAATCGGAAAAATTCATCTCCACCTGGTACAGGAGGATACGGTTCAGCTCTCTGGGCGACAGGTGGAAGCGTTCCCCCACCATGCGCGGATTTAATGGCTCGCTGTAGTGGCGGTAGATATAGGAAACAATGGTGTAGAAGTCCTTCCTGTCCTTAATCCGGCACAGGCTGCCCACCTTCTGGTAGGTGGCGCGGAATTCATTGGCCTTCATTCCTACCCTGGCTGAAAAGACCTTGCTGATATGGGCGCTGTCCACAAAGCCCAGGATTTCAGCCAGCTCTTCCAGGGTAAAGTCGGTGTACAGCAGGAAATTGATGGTTTTTCCAATCCGCATTTCATTTAACAGGTCAAAGAAGGACAGCCCGGTAGTCCTTGTGATATAGGCACTGATGGAGGACTCGCTCATATAAAATATCTGGGACAGCATGGACAGTGTAATCTTCTCGTTCAGGTGGCTGTACAGATACTGGAATATCTCACTGGGTTCAATGATCCGGGCGGAAGGCGGCAGGGATGCCGCCTTTTTGGCGCGCAGGAAATGAATGATGATTTCAATGAGCTTGTTGGTGATATAGAGGTTGCTGAGTTCCTGGGAAGGGGGACAGGATGCAGCGGATGGGTGGATGGGGGAAACCTGCGGCATGTCGGCCACGGACTTTGGGGCAGATTTCATGTCGGATTTCACGACGGATTCCATTCCGGACTCCACAGCGGTTTCCATTCCGGACTCCACGGCGGGTTCCGTGCCGATTTCCATGGTGGATTCCATGCCGATTTCTCCCTTAATCTGAAGGAACAGCTTCTGCATGGATGCAAGGGACTCGCCCTCAAGATACAGGACCGGGTTGGCGGAAAGGGTCTGTATGATGGAGAGCGGTTCATTGCCCGGATTATAAAAGGTCTTGATGATTTCATTGATATTGTCAAAGTAATACGCCATCACAAAAAACTGTATGGGCGATTCCACCTCCACGATGTCACTGATCTGCCAGGGAAGGACACAGACCACGGCGCCTGGTTTCAGCCCATAGGGACGGTTGTTTAGCATAAGCGTCCCTTTCCCGCTGTTGACCAGCCAGAAACGGGACATGGGATGAATCAGGGGCGTGGTTGGTCCTGTCAGGACCTCGATGTCAAAACTGCATATTTTATTCTCGTCCTGCATGGAGCAGTACAGGCTTTGCATTGGTACGATTTTTGCCATATGGGCCTCCATTTTACGGATTGTCTCATACCATTATATACAGCTTTCACGGGATGCGCAAGAAGCAGGGGAGTTGAAAAAGATATCCGCCTCAGGTATAATTGACCATATGCGGTACGGGCGAGGTGACGGTGGATGAAAGAGATAGCGGTAGTGGCAACGGAAAAGCAATATGCAAGGTTTTTGATGGACAACATCAGCAAATATCTGGGCAGATACGCAAGCTTTAAGGCCTATTCCATTGCGGAAGTGGAGACCCTTAAACGGATAGAGGAGGATTATGTGCTGGTGTCGGCATTTAACATATTCCAGCAGGTCCGCCAGAAAATCAGCGACCAGTCCGAAATCGTGGTCCTCTCGCTGGCCCTGACCAAAAAACAGATGGAAAAGCTTAAGAAGATACCAAAGGGAACCAAGGCGCTGCTGGTCAACTTTGACCACAGGACCTGCATGCACACCATAACCAGCATGTATGCCTCGGGCTTTCGGGATGTGGAACTGTTCCCGTACTATGGGACGGGGGAATACGACAGGTCCATCCGGCTGGCCATCACCCCCAATGAGGGACACCTGGTGCCCCAGGGAATCAGCCAGGTCATCGATGTGGGCGAAAGCTCGGTTGACATGAACAGCCTGTATATCATTGCTGAGAAACTGGGGGTTTATGATGAGTTTTCCTCCAAGGAAGCGGCTGCTGCCAGAAGGGAGTATTATTACATTGACTCCAGCATGGATAAACTGCTCAATGACAAGGAAAATATGTCGGATAAGCTGAATACCCTCATGAACCTGATGAATGAGGGGATTATCATAACGGACGTGGTGGGCCGCGTGTATCTGTGCAATGAGAAGGCCAGGCAGCTGATGTCCCACCGCTCCAGGGTGCTTCTGGGGTTTAACATTGAGGAACTGCTGCCCGAGCTGGATGTGAAGAGCGCCTGGGAAAAGCTGATTAAGACAGGGGAGAGCAACCTGATTGCATCCGCAGTGGAAATCCGTTCCGGGGATAAGGTTGCAGGACATATCATAACACTGAAGGACTTTGAGGAAGCGGAGACCAGGCAGCATGACATGCGCTCCAAGCTGTACGGGACCAGCCACAGGGCAAGGTATACCTTTGAGGATATCATCGGGACCAGCAGGGCCATCCGGGAAGCCGTGAACAACGGCAGGCAGATGGCGCGCTCCGACGCGGCCGTGATGATCACGGGGGAAAGCGGGACAGGCAAGGAAATGTTCGCCCAGGGCATACACAACGAGTCCGCCAGGAAGAATTATAACTTCGTGGCCGTCAACTGCGCGGCCATACCGGACAGCCTTTTAGAGAGCGAGATGTTCGGCTATGAGGAAGGGTCCTTTACCGGCGCCAAGAAGGGCGGCAAGATGGGGTACTTTGAACTGGCACACAGAGGGACCATTTTCCTTGATGAGATAGGGGAAATGCCCATGTCCCTCCAGTCCAAGCTGCTGCGCGTGCTGGAAGAGCGGAAGGTGGACCGGATTGGTTCGGATAAAAGCATTGACGTGGATGTGCGGGTGATTGCAGCCACCAACAAGGACCTTTTTACCATGGTGGAAAATGGCAGCTTCCGGGAGGATCTGTTCTACCGTTTAAATGTGCTGCCCCTTAACGTGCCCCCCTTAAGGGAGCGGACCCAGGACATACTTCCCATATTCTATTTCTTTGCAGGCAGGAACCGTTCGGACATGGAGCTGACGCCGGAGGCAGAGGCAATCCTCACCCATTATCCGTGGCGGGGCAATGTAAGGGAGCTGCGCAATGTGGTGGAGTTCCTTCTGACAAAGGAAAAGCAGGTGATTGGGGCAGAGGACCTGCCGCCCCTGCGGACCGGGAGGGAAAGGGTTGTCCCTGGTTTCGCGGGCAGGGGACAGAAGACCCGCATGCCGGAGGCAGCGGGGAAGGAGCCGGAAATCCTGGAACGGTTCATATTAAATGAGTGGAAGGATTTGGGGTTATATAAGGCAGTCCTTGTGCAGCTGCGTGAATCCCTGGAGCGGAAGGAACGTTATGGGCGGCAGAAGCTGCTGGAGAAGGTGAACGGCAACGGAGGGTTCTACACGGAAGCCGAGGTGAGGAAGGCGCTGTCTAAGCTGTCCGCCCACGGGTTCGTCAGGTCTGTCAGGGGCCGGGGAGGCAGTGTAATCACGGAGGACGGGCTGTCCCTTCTCCAGGCCATTGAGGGGCGTGATGGTCATGGGGGAAGTTATTAAGAACAGTAGAATGGGGTATGGGGGAAGTTATTAAGAACAGCAGTATGGGTTATGGGGGAAGTTATTAAAACCAGCAGAATGGGTTATGGGATAGATTATTAAAACCAACAGGATAGGCCATGGAACAAATAGGGTTTACAGGATAAATATTATCCTATAAACCCTATTTATCATATCAATATAAATGAAAATGCATAAAAATACGTTATTTTCTCCTTGGCATGGTTCTTGCTATATATAAACAACAATAAGTTAAATACACAGCCATACTATTGTTAATAAATATACAATAATCATGAAAAGGAGCGATGGAGCATGGATGAAATTCAATGGCCGGAGGGCAAAAAATGCGCGGTTATGTTTTCCTTTGACCTGGACGGTGATACAACCTGGGAAAATGGAAACAGGGGGCTTCCGAACGGGGAACAGTACATCAAGTCCCTGTCCGTGGGACAGTACGGTCCCAAGCGCTGCGCGGACAGGATCCTGGATAAGCTGGATCAGTATGGGGTAAAGGCAACCTTTTTCATTCCCGGCCTTACGGCGGAGCGGTATCCGGAGGTGGTAAAACGGATTGCCGCCGCAGGACATGAGATAGGACTCCATGGATATGCCCACGAAAGGTTTGCCGGAAAGACGACTGAGGAGCAGATTGAAATCATTGAAAAGCCCCAGAGGATACTAAGGGAGCTTATAGGACACGATGTGGAAGGTTTCAGGACGCCCTCCGGGGACTGGGCCGTGGAAACGCCGAAGCTGCTGTATGAAAGGGGAATCCGTTATTCCAGTTCCATGAGAGGGGATGACCGGCCCTACAGGACTGTCATTGACGGCAGGGAGACGGATTTTATCGAGATTCCCACCAAGTGGGAGGTGGACGACTATGTTGCCATGGCCTACCACATGTATCCGGCAGAGCCGGCGGGACAGGACCGGATTTCCTGTTACCGGAATGTGGAGGATAACTTCATGCGCGAGTTTGAGGGGCATTACAGATACGGACTGTGCATTTCCTTCATGAGCCATCCCCAAGTAATCGGTTCCCCGGGAAGGATACGGATCCTGGACCATCTGCTGCAGCACATTACGTCCAAAAAGGATGTGTGGATTGCAACCGGGTCCCAGATTGCCGACTGGTACAGGGAACATTCCGGTTCTGATTACAGTAAGACTCAGGAGGTGGGATAGATGAGATCAGAAAGACCCCAGTGGCCCGGCGGGAAAAAATGCGCGGCCATGATTACCATTAATTTGAATGCAGAGCTTTTCTGGCTCCAGCTGGACCAGACATGTGTCAATATGCCAAAGACCCTGTCCCTGGGACAGTATGGGATGAACCGGGGCCTGGACCGCATCCTCGATATCCTGGATGATAAAGGGATAAAGGCAACATGCTTCACCCCCGGGTGGGTGGCGGAGCAATACCCGGATAAAATCCTGGAAGTCCATGGACGGGGCCATGAAATCGGCGCCCTGGGCTACCGGCATGAGAATATGGCCCTGCTGTCCGTTGAGGAACAGGAGGAAGCCATCCGGAAGGGCGCGGAGGCCATCGGACGGCTCTGCGGCATAAGGCCCAGGGGATTCAGAAGCCCGGAAGGCGAATTGACCCTGGATACGCTGAGGATTGCGCGAAAGCATGGCATGGTATATTCCAGCAATCTCTGTGATGATGACAGGCCGTATGTAAAGGACCTGGGGGACGGGGCCTCCATCCTGGAGATTCCCATACACTGGGTGAATTATGACCTGCCTTATTTTGCATTTAACTATCATCCTGCATTTCCGGCAGGGCAGGGAAGGATTGCCAACTATACAGGCGTGCTGAGCAACTGGAAGGATGAGTTTAGCGGCTGCCATGAATACGGGCTATGCTATGTGCTGCAGCTTGACCCGGCTGCCATCGGAGCGCCAGGCAGGATTGGGATGCTGGAGGAACTGATTGATCATATCAATGATCTGGGCGGTGTCTGGTGGGCAACCGGTGAGGAAATGTACCGTTATTACAGCGGATGCGGTGGAAAACATTAACAATACAAGATGAGATGGAGGAAATGGTTCATGGCGGGAATTTTTGAGATGGTGGACAGGATGTTTGCAGGCGTTGTGCCTGTTGCGGATTTCCTATGGGATTTCCCAACCAATTATGCGTGGTATTCCGGTATCCCGGTTCTGGGACAGTTCTCCCTGGCAATCTTACTGCTGCTGGGAGGCAGTTTCTACTTTACCTTTAAATTCAATTTTGTCCAGCTGAAGGAATTTAAGACCGGCCTTAAGCTGCTTACTGCAAAGACAAAGGCCAAGGTGGGCACCACCCAGCTTGCAGCCTTCCTGATCAGTATGGCCGGCAGGGTAGGGGCAGGCAACATCGTGGGCGTTACGGGCGCCGTCACGATCGGCGGCCCCGGCGCAATCTTCTGGATGTGGATATCTGCTTTTGCAGGCATGGCAACCTCCTTTGGCGAGGCCACCCTGGCGCAGATATACAAGGAGAAAAAGGGCGATGAATATGTGGGCGGATTTACTTTTTATATCCAGAAGATATGGAAGAACAAGGCATGGGTCGGCGGGGGGATGTGTATCCTGTACCTGCTCTACAACATGCTCAGCATTCCGGTACATACGTTCCATGTGTTTACGGCTGCCAGCTCCATTGCCAATGAGGTGACCGGGCGTGTGACCCAGGTTTCAGAACCCCTTTATTATATCATTGCCATTGCCATTGTGGTGATTATCGCGGTCATTACCTTTGGCGGGATTAAAAGCGTGGTCCGGTTCTCTGACAAGGCTGTTCCTGTGATGGCGGCGCTATATATTGCAGTGATTGCGCTGCTTATCATACTGAACCTGAATAAGGTTCCGGCCTTTGTGGTTGCTGTGTTTGCAGGGGCGTTCAAGCCATCGGCGGTCTTCGGGGGCGCTTTTGGCGTGGCCATGGCCCAGGGACTCAAGAGGGGACTTCTCTCCAACGAGGCAGGCATGGGTACTGCCACCCAGGCCAGCTCCATTGCCGATGCAAACCACCCCTGTGAACAGGGCTTTGTCCAGGCCATCGGCGTATTTGTGGATACCATCGTAATCTGTTCCCTGACCGGTTTTGTCATCACGGCGGGAACCATCTGGGAGAATCCCGCCCTTGACTGGGATACCCTGAAGCTGGATAAGATAGGCACCTTCCTGACCTCCGTCAAAGAACTGGTTCCAGGCACTGCCATGGACACCGCGGTGCTGATCTTCGTGGCCGTTGCATTCGGACTGTTTGCATTCACAACCCTGTTGTGCGACCTGACCTATGCGGAGATTGCAGCCAACAAGATTTCCACCAGCAAAGGTTTTATCGGTTTTGTCCGCGTGCTGGGCGCATTTTTCTTTGTGCCTCTGGGAACCATTACCGTGCTGGCAGGGCTTCAGCTGGACAACCTGTGGTATGTATCGGATTTGATTAACGTAGTGCTGGTGTTCATCAATATCCCGACCCTGCTCATGGCCAGGAATATCATCCTCAATGCATATAAGAATTATAAATGCAGCGGAGGCAGGCGTTTTGTGTCATCTGAGATAGGCATCGAGACAGATGTGTGGAGGTAGGAATGAAGATTAAAGTAATCATGACAGACAAGGCCATGGACCGGGAAACCATGGACCAGAGGGAAAAGATGCTGTCAGCCGCCGTGTCAGAGGGCGTGGTGATATCCGTGGACTGCATAAAGAAAGGGCCGGATGAGCTGGACTGCAACACGGACGAGGCATTTGCCGCCCCGGAGCTTGTAAAGGAGGGCATAAAAGCCGAGAAGGAGGGCTATGACGCCATTGTCATATACTGCTTCAGCGATGTGGGGATTGATGCGGTGCGGGAAAATGTCAGGATCCCGGTCATCGGACCCGGGGAGACCAGTCTTTGCGCTGCCAATCTGTTGTGCAACCGTTTCGTGGTAGTCACGACGGAGGGCGCCAACATACCAAGGACATACCGGAGGCTGATGCGCAATGGGATTGCCAGGGAAAAGATGACCTCCGTGCAGGCGCTTGACATTCCCATCGGTGAACTGAGGACCGACCCTGGGGCAACTGCGCGGTATCTGAAACAGGTCTGCGGGAGGGCGGTGAGGCAGGAACAGGCGGACGGCGTCATCCTGGGCTGCCTGGGCATGGCAAGCTATGGGGCGATGCTGGAAAAGGAACTTCCGGTTAAGGTCTTCGACCCCGCGTTTATCGCGCTTGCATATGCTGAGATGAGCGTAAGGCTGGGGCTGGTGCATTCTACGGCGGTGTATCCGGTGTTTCAGAATACTAGCCATGTGGAGTTGTGATACATGTAGAACGATGATGATGTGCAGGGCAGTGACACCGGTAGGGCAGTGACACATGTAGGGCTATGATGATGTGTGGGGCAGTGATACAGGTGGAACTGTGATGATGTGTAGGGCAGTGATACAGGTAGAACTGTGATGATGTGCAGGGCAGTGACACATGTAGAACTGTGATGAGATAAGACGGATAAGATGAGGATTCCCCTGCTGACCGGCCGGACGCCGGATGGCAGGGGAATTTTATAAATTCAGCTAAATTTTGTCCCTGGAAACATTCCCATCCTTTTTCATAAAACATCTTTTCATCCTGCCTGCCACAAAGAAAAGGAACAGGATGACCGCGCATACGGCTGTCAGAAGGGCTGCGTATTCCAGGAAGCGGTGTCCGTTATCTTTGTATGCACGGTTGAGGAAAGGGATGCCCAGCACAATGGAAACATACCAGAATACGGGCGGGAGCCATCGGAAGGACGGTCTGCCCGAAATATGCCCGGCGCCGCGATACAGGATGAAGAGTGAGGTGAAATACACGGCCACGCCGATGATGGTGTGCAGCCGTCCATGGGTCAGCCACCCGTCATAAAGCCGTGGATTGTGCAGCCAGAGCGGAAGTGAGGCCGGAAGATATATGGACAGCACAATCCTGAACCCGTTGACAAGGACGGTGGACAGATAGGATATCACGAAACTGAAAACGGTCCAGATGGTTTTTTTCCTTATGGTGTCCATGCGGTGCACATAAGAAAAGATAAGCATGGCAATGGCAATCATCATGAACTGGACACCGGAACAGGATGGCGCAATGATAAAGCGGAGGGGATAGTTCACATATCCTGCAATGGGGTCATATTCAAAGGGAATCCCGCTTAAGGTCCTGACCCACCGGGCCGTGGGGGCCAGGATCCATGTAAGGCGGCTGGCGGCCCCATGTGTGTAAAAGCCTTTGATGATGATTATGGTGGCTGTCCCGGTGAGATAGAATGGCCAGTTCCGTCTTAGCATGGACTTTTGTTTACAGGGGCCTGGCGCCCATGTCTCAGTCATCATTCTTACCTCCGGCATGATGGCTGCCGGAAACAGTATTCAAAATCAATATAAAAGCCGCGGCTGCCATAAGAATCAGGACACTGGGTTCCGAGCCAATGGTGTAACCTCTTCCCACCGCCAGGTCAGATACCTGCAGGGGAAGGGGAAGCGGCTGGTCCACGTCCCTGCTTTCACCTGTGGTATTGCGCGCTTCATCTATCACGGCCACAAAGGAGGTATAGGATGTCATCATGCTGTAGTCAAGGCCCAGGGCGGTCACTTCTTTCCTGACAGCCTCCTCATCCCCGCCGCTGAAGCCATAATCCATCAGGTTCTCCACGCGGGTGCGTGCCCACAGGTAAGGGATGGCGCTGTTTTCTGCTGAGGAGGATGCTTCTGAAACCTGGATTGTCTGGCTGTAATCCCCGGTCCCGGACTTCCCCGTGATGTGGATGGCGCCGGCGGGATTACCCCTCCATTTGCCGAACAGCACAATGGGCTTTTGGGCAAAAAGGGTGGGGATGGCCGTGGGTTCGACGTCATAGGCATCAAATCCGTCATAGTCCACCTGGACATCCGTTAAGACAGGAGACTGTATATAGGTGTCAAAAAGTCTGGCCGTATCCGCGGATTCGGATGAATCCGTGACAACAAAGGATTCGCCGCCGCCCGTCCTGGCAATGCCCTCAATCAGGTAACGGTTCACGGAGGTGCCGATACCAAAGGAAAAGAAACTGGTGGTGTCAAGGTTTCCTGCTACAATGTCAAATATGGCCTGTTCGTCGGACATGTAGCCGTCCGTGATGACCACGACGCTGCGTGAGACGCTGCCTGCGCCGGAATCCATGGGGATTCCCACCGCCTTTTCCAAGGCCGGGGCCAGCTCGGTCCCGCCGCCGCCTTTCTGGCGGTTAATCAGGTTAATGGCCCGCTCCACATTCTCATCCGTGGCAGGAAGTGATCTGGCCGACATACGGATGGCGTCATTGGAAAACAGTATCAGGTTAAAGGTGTCGGTTTCCCGCAGATTGGAAACCATGTTCCGGATCAGCTCCTTGGCAGTATCCAGGGGATATCCGAACATGGAACCTGACACATCCAGGACAAAAATATATTCACGTGGTGGGATGGCTTCTGCAGGGACACGTTCCGGGGGCTGGACCATGAGCAGGAAGAAATTCTCCCTGTCCCCGGTATTCAGCATAAGGCCGCTGTTTACCGTCTGTCCGGCCAGCTGATAGCGCAGTATGAAATCGCGGTTTCCCCCGTAATCCGCCGGGTCCTTCAGCGTGATATGGGCAGAGGAGTCAGCGGACTGTTCTATATTGATTTTATGGGAACTGGAAACAAGCCCGGTAATCGGGACGCCTGTGGAAAGGCTGACTGCAATGTCATAGGTCCCTTTGGGAACAGCGCCCCCTTCCTGATATGGACTGGCCACCCATTGATCCCCATCTTCCTCCCTGTCCGGTGAAGGGCTGGAGTATCTGGGACCCACAACGGCCGGGAATACAAATTCATAGGAACCTTCGGACAGGGCAATCATTTCCGTATAGTGCAGTTCTATGTTTACCGTATCCCCGGGCATGATGTTGGCAACATTCATGGTAAATACATTGGGGCGCTGCTGTTCAAGGAGGGATGCGCTTTTTCCTTCACTTTTAGCCGCATCGAATTCCTGCTTTGCCTCTTCCTTTTCCTTGATTTTGGCGGTGACAACCTTGTCCCCGACCTGCATTTTCATGCCATGGACGGAAACCCTGGTGGATGCAGGAAAGACATAGCCCGCATTAACAGGGACACTGCCTTCATTTCCATAGGTCTGGGTAACATAGGTTTCAGCTATGACACCGTTTATGACGGTTGATACCTTTGTATCCTTTAACGGAAAGCTGTCGGTCGACGGATCCGCCCCTTCAACCATGAAATAAGGGGCAAGGGTCCTGTCCCCGGTGTCATTGCCGGATTCTTCGCCGTAGGCAGCCGGGCACAGGGACAGGAGCAGGATTGCGGAAAGCATACACAGCCATAGTTTCTTATTTTTCATATCGTGCACCTCATTTGTTCTTTATTGGAATTGACTTCCTGTTTAATTTACAATACCCAGGCATCAAAAAAGCATCAAAGATGCATCAAAGTTGTATCATATAGGAAAATGGGACAAAAATAGAGGTAATGGAAACGTAATAGAAAAGATTTATAAAATAAATGGCATATGAGTGAAAGGAATGATATAATAGGAAACGATAGTCTGGTTTAGGTATTCCGCGCACAAGGACAGATGGTACAAGGCCCTGCACGGATGTACTTAAAAAGGTAGAAAAGGAGAGAACCCAATGAACAACAATGAAAACACAGGGAATCAGGAAATCATACAGCGCCTTAAAACCGCAGAGTCACTCTGGGCATTGGTATCAGGGTGCACCAAGGAACCATATGTGGTCTGCGACCCGGAAACCTTTGATGATGAGATCATGATGTTTTTCAGCGCGGAAGATGCGGAAGAGAAGGTAAAGCAGCTGCGGGAGGCCGGGATACCTGTGGGTATCGTAAAACTGGAGCAGAGGCAGATGCTGCTGTTCTATACCAGCCTGTACACCATGGGCATCAATGCGCTTCTGGTAAGCGAAGGGGACACACAGACCCTGATCCAGCTGGCTGATTTTGTGAGACGCAATAAACCGGAGCAGGACCCGGAGGGCAAGCTGTGGGTGGAGAATCCTGCCCTGCACCTGACCGCCCTTTACTATATGCAGGAAACCAGGAAGCAGCCGGGACAGGAGGAGAATCCACAGATAAAAGAATGGCAGGATGAGATTTCCAATTATTTCAGCAAAGGAAGCTTCATTGTTGCCGTACAGAAAGAGGGCAATGGGATTCCCGTGGTGAAGCTGAATGATAAGGAAGTTTACCAGGCCATATTCACCGATATCATGGAATTCCAGAAGTTCAATAAAGAGAACCAGCTCCGCCCCATTGTCGTGACAGCTGACAAGATTCCACAGATCCTTGTGGCGGAGGCCACTGGGGTGCTCCTTAACCCCATGGGCGTAAGGATGCCGCTTCAGGTAAAACGGGCGGAACAGTAAGGTATATGGTCATTCAGTCCATGGCTTGGCCATGGACAAAAAGTTTGGTGACAGGCAGCGGTTTTGCTGCCTGTTTTTCTGATTGCCATTTGTTCCCGGATATATTATTATAATATTACCTGAATAATCGGTATATGTGTATATTACTGTGAGAAAAGGCCGGGGTATGTGAGATGAGAGGGTCGGACAGAAAAAGGCAAAGGATATGGGATACAGTACTTCCACTGTTACTGTGCGTATGTTTTATTGCCAGCAGCCTGCTGTTTCTGGTGCAGATGATCAGAAAGAACCAGGTGGAGACAATCGAGGCGCTGTATAATGCGGCGGAACAGAAAAAAACCACCATTGTAAAGCAGATACAGGGAGACCTCCAGACATTGGAGGGCCTTGCGGTAGTCCTGGGCGAGATTGGGAAAATGGAGCGGGAGCAGCTGCTGCCGATCCTGCAGGAAATCAATAATGACAATGCTTTTATCCAGATGGGATTTGCCTGGCCGGACGGCAGCGCCTGGCTGGTGGATTTAGATGGCAGTATCTATGAACTCAGCCTGTATGACATGGAGTTTTTCCAGAAGGCGCTCCATGGAACCAGCACGGTATCGGATATATTCCCGGATGAGCGTGTGAAGGACCACTATGTGAATTATTATGGAGTCAATATCCGCAATCCGGAAGGAGGGACCATGGGCGTGTTATGCGCGGTCCATTCCGCGGATGTGCTGCGCCGGATCCTGGATGCCCCTGTGCTCAGCGGCCAGGGATTTTCCAATATAGTCAATGGGGACGGCAGTTATGTGCTGCGCTCCATCAATGCTTATCCCGGGGATATCCTGCCTGAGAACCGGGAGCTGGTTAAGGAAGCGGTTGGGACAGGAGGAATCGCATCCTTTGACATGACAGACAAGACCGGCAGGAAGCAGGTGTCTGTGATCATCCCGATCCTGAAGGACCGCTGGTACCTGCACAGCATGGTGCCTGACCGTGTGCTGCGTGCCAGGTATACGCAGACAGCTGCCGGAATCATGACAATCATCGTGGTGTCCTGCTGTCTGTTTGCCCTGTTCCTTTCAAGGCAGAGAAGTATGGCTGCCAGGACCCAGAAAATGCTTATGAACCTGGCATACCGGGATTCCCTTACAGGCCTGCGCAATTTTGACGGCTTTAAACTGGATGTGAAGCCGTTCATGGAAAAGAATGACCTGTCCTCCTACGTGCTGTGGTATGGGGATTTAAAAAAGTTTAAGTTCATCAATGACATACTTGGATACGAGGAAGGGGATAAGATCCTCAGGCTTATATCGGAATATCTTCAGGAACTGGAAGATAAGGAGTGTATCGTATGCCGTATATCTGCCGATAATTTTGCGGGAATCGCAAAGTGCGGGAATCAGGATGGCCTGAACATAAAGTTTCAGGAGGTACTGGACCATATAAAAAATGCAGGCGTTGAAGGCCAGGCGTTCATTGAGCTGTCTGTGGGGATTTACCGGCTCAGTCCCGGGGATGAGAAGCTCTCCATGGATGTGCTGATGAATTATGCCAACATGGCCCACAAGATTGCCAAGGAAAAGCCAGGGAGTAACTTTGCCCTGTATGACAGCGGGCTAAGGATGCGCCAGATAGAGGATTCCATCCTGGAGTCAGAAGCTGAGAAGGCAATTGAGGCTGGTGAATTCAAGGTTTACATGCAGCCCAAGGTCAATATACAGAACAATAACTGCCTGTCAGGCGCCGAAGCCCTGGTGCGCTGGCTCAGCCCCTCCAGGGGACTTGTACCTCCGGACCGGTTCATTTCCCTGTTTGAGAAAAGCGACCGGATTGTAATGCTGGACCGGTATATGTTCGGGCAGGTCTGCAGATGGTACCGGAATTATCTGGACGGAGGTGGACGCCCGTTAAGCATTGCGGTCAATGTTTCCAAGGTGGGTCTTCTCCGGAAGGACTTCATTCAGTATTATTCAGAGACAAAGCGTTGTTTTGGGATTCCTGACGGCTATCTGGAACTGGAATTTACAGAGGGCGTGCTGTTAAACGATACGGATATGTTTTCCGACATTGTGCGGCAGCTCCAGTCCAAAGGCTTTACCTGTTCACTGGATGATTTTGGTTCTGGCTACAGTTCCCTTAACCTGCTGAAGAATCTTCCCATCGATGTGCTGAAGCTGGATATCATGTTCTTTCACAAGAGCAGGGACATGGGAAGGGAGCGGATTGTAATCTCCAATTTCATCCATATGGCAAAGGAGCTGAAGATAAAGACCATTGCCGAGGGCGTGGAAGATACGGACAGTGTGGAATTCCTGAAGAACTGCGGATGTGATGTGGTGCAGGGGTATACATTCTTTAAACCCATGCCGCTGGAGGAATTTGACCGCCTGGTGAAGGAACAGGGAAGGAAGCCTTTGGTTCCCAAGGATGTGTGAGCAGGAGGACCGGCCATTTGAAGGGGCATCTTCAAATGGCCG
>SKEY01000506.1_pt1 | contig 61956 bp, 51 predicted proteins | sample 4843871 | NCBI WGS metagenome assembly SKEY01 (sample SAMN11008797, study PRJNA524170) | human gut metagenome | biome: Human fecal sample; material: Feces; isolation source: fecal sample from pouch patient p36 | host: Homo sapiens | place: Israel: Tel-Aviv | collected 2016-12-04
CCCATCCCTTCCATCTGTCCCTTCTGCGGCAATAGCTTCCCGTATTGCCAGGCTGCCCATCTCCTCCGCCATGACGCTGCCACACATTCCTATTATCAAAATAGCTGCAATCGCCACGGCCGCTGCTCTTTTTATCATTCTTTTCATTATTCCTTTCATCTCCATCGTCACTGTCCCTTCCTTTCATCTCCCGTTATGACGCCATCCACCAGCGTTACAATCCGGTCTGCATACTTGGACATACCCGGGTCATGGGTCACCAGTATGATGGTCTGGTTGAATCTTCTGGCAAATCCCATGACCATGTCCATGATCTCCGCTGTTGTCTTTGTGTCCAGATTACCGGTAGGTTCATCTGCAAACACCACCTCAGGCCTGGATACAAATGCCCTGGCAATCCCCGCCCTCTGCTGCTGTCCTCCGGACATCTGGGAGGGATAATGGTGAAGTCTGTGTGAAAGTCCTACACGTCTTAACAGATCTTCTGCCATGGCCTCCCGCCTCTTCCGGTCCACTCCCTTAAACATAAGGGGCATGGCCACATTTTCAACCGCTGTCATGGACGGCAGCAGATTATAGGACTGAAAGATAAAGCTCATATGCTCCTGACGGAAGGCGGCCAGTTCCTCCTCATCCATACGGGAGATACTTTTCCCGCGGATGAACACCTGCCCTTGCGTGGGTTTCTCCATCCCGGCCAGCTGGTTCAAAAGCGTGCTCTTTCCAGAACCCGACGTGCCGAAAATACAGCATACCTCTCCTTTGTAGATTTTCAGATTAATCCTTTTGAGGGCTACCACTTCCTCGTCCCCCATCCGGTAAACCTTGCGCACGTTCTTAACATATATGATTGGTTTTCCATGTTCCATCATCTTGTCACTCCTCTTTTCATGGGTCTATGATAAAAAATAATCCCATGGAAATTGCATCATATAAATCTTAAGAAATCTTAATTTCACAATAACCTGTATTTTAGGATGGTCTTTTGCTATAATCATTCCATGTTAAAGGATAACTGCCTGTAAAAAGAAAGAGGTGAGGGAATGAAGGGCGCGATTCTTGAAAAAGGTGAAGCAGGTCATACCTATCTGAAAAAACTGTTCCAGTCGGTTCACCATGTCCAGAAGGACTATAACTGGCTCATCACGGACTGTCAGTGTTGTACCCGTACCGAAGCCTTTTACCAGCGGATATTTCAGTATGACCGATATGGATGGCTTTCAGGCGAAGAACTGACCTGCATGGTTGAGACGGAGGATTTCCAGTGGATCTGGGCTGTCCTCTCCGGTTTTCCCAGACATATATCCCTGGCTCAGGTGCTGGAATATGGCCTGCCTTACGCTGACATGTATCCTGGATTCTGGACCAATCCTGTCTCCATCCAGCATCCCCTGGCCGAGGTGGAAATTGTTTCCTGGGACAGTTCCTGTACCCTTGTCATAAGCCGGAACCATAAGATTGTATCGGATTTCATGGATGGATTTCCGCTTAGCAGGGATTTGTCCCTGTATAATGGGCAAAACGGAATATTGGATGAGACAGATGAACTGGAACACTGGCTTTTACAGCACAGATAACAGATACCCCAAATCCTTTTACGCGTTGGAATGGGCATGATGTAAGAGGGAAGCCCTGTTTCGGAAGGGGTACTGATTGTGGATAAAATCCCATTTCAGAAAAGTGTCCCCTATTGGAACATACATTTTGGTACGTACATTTGGGTACGTACATTTGGGTGCGTACATTTTAGAACATACATTTGTGAACATACAGATTGGACCACACCGGAGGAAACGGAGGGACAATCAGTTGCACCACGGGAGAACTATCATGTTTTCATCTATTTGAACCTGAAGACTACAGGAATCAATATGGAAAATCAGCAAAAATATGAACCTGGTTTTCAGAAAAAAAGTGACTTTAAAAAGGGGCATATGCTTGAATGGATTGGGAGTAAAATAAGTATTTTCATAAATTAATCCGGCAGGATGAAGCATACATGCAATCCCAGCCCATATTACGGACCATGTTTCCAGAACAGCATAAAAGCCGCCCTCCGGCGGCTTCTGTCAAATAAAACATTTTCTTACAGCATTTCCCTATATCAGGTACTCCCCCATGGTCTGATACCCCAATCCCTGCCTGCCCATGATTCCCATCATGTTTTCCCGCCATGACGGGGGCATGCTCCAGGACAGGCCGCAGCCAGCGGATATCTGCCTTGGCACCGGTATCAGGCGTCCCGGGATATCCTCTTTGCGGCAGACTGTCTCCATGGCGATGGCCTCTGCCGTTGTATGGAATGTTATGACCAGTCTCAGTTCTTTTTTCCTCATATCCTCCACCCCGTCTTCCCGGTGCCGGGCGGCGCCGGTACTACTCAATGATCAGCCTGTATCCCCGTCCGTCCGGTTCCACCGTCACCTTTTTACCCTGGCTGATTCCATATTTCCTCACGTTCTCTTTTGTATGGTTTTCGCTTACCAGGACCTGGATTGGTCCGCCGCCATGGGTTTTCAGCGCATTGGCTGTCAGAAGGACAGGTTCCGGGCAGGATAAGCCTCTTGCATCTACTTCATACGCCATAATATTGTCCCCTTTCTTATATCTGTTCTTTTCTTGGTACAAACCCGATTACAAACAGGACCGCGATACATACGATAACCGCTGCTTTTCCCGCGCCCTGAAGCCCTCCGGCCACTGCCGGGGATGTCTCTGTGGCCGCTGCTGCTGCCGCGGCTGCAAATCCAAAGTTATGGCAGCAGGCAGCCCCCACAAAAAGCCCCAGGAATGTCACTGCGGAGTCTGAGGAACCCTGCCCTGCCAGGATCAGCTGCCTTAAGGGGCATCCCCCTGCCAATACCGCTGCAAATCCCACTGCATACATTCCAAGTATGTTCCACAGATGCTGGGAGTGCGCCACCGGCTGACCGTCAAAGGACAGCCTGAAGCCTCCTGACGCCATGTTATAGATAAGCATGACCACAAAAAAACCGCCAATGATGGTAAGCAGGTCATAATTCCTCATCAGGAATAAATCCCTGAAACCGCCTGCAAAGCAGGTCCTGCAGCGCTGTGACACCATACCGAAAGCCAGACCGCCTGCAAGGGAAATCAGTACCGGAGCGTGCATACTGCCCGGTCCCTTCTCACTGACCGCCATGACTCCTGTGGCAACACTGGCAATCAAAACCACCACCAGGAAGGAGGGAAGGATGTAACCGCTGTAAGCCCTTGTCTCATAGGCGCGCCCAAGGCTGAATCCCCGCTTTAAGGCCACGGTGCCTGTGACAGTCCCAAGCCCGAAACCGACGAGGGCCACATATGCATTCAGGTCGCCGGCCGCCATCCGGATGACCATCCTCAGGGGGCATCCCAGGAATGCCAGGGAACCTATCATCATGATGACCCCCAGCAGGAACCGTATCATGGGTGAAGAACCGGCCGTGGAGCGGTATTCCCTTGTTGCCATGGATAGGATGAATGCCCCCAGCACAATGCCCACGATTTCCGGCCTCACATATTGTACAACCGCTGCCTGATGGAACTTCATGGCCCCCGCCGTATCCCGTATGAAGCAGGCAATACAGATTGCCATATTTCTGGGATTTCCCATCAGTGCCAGCAGCGCCCCAACCACTCCCAGCACTCCGCCATACATCATCAGTTTTCTTTTGGAATCAATATTACCCATAGTGTGTATCCCCCCTGTTTTTATGATTGATATCTTACATTGATCCAGCAATTTCCCTTACCGCCAGCGCGGCCTGGTCCATCTCTTCCTCCGTGTTATAATAGGACATGGAGAAACGGACCGCCCCCTGCCCCACGGTTCCCAGCGCCTGATGCATCAGGGGCGCACAGTGGGCCCCTGCCCTGGTATAAATCCCATAATCCATTGCAAGTCCATCCGATACCTCACCCGAATCATAGTCCCGGATATTCAATGCCACCACCGGCGCGTGAAGGTCCATGTGGGAAAAATCCCCGTATACGGTGACTCCTGGGATACCCGAAACCCCTTGGTAGAAACGTCCCATCAGCATCTGTTCCCTGCCGCGGATTGCCTCCATCCCTGTTTCTTTTATAAACTCCAGGGCAGCGTGAAGCCCTGCAATGCCATGCCCGTTAACCGTGCCTGCTTCCAGCGCCTCCGGCATGTCTGAGGGATGTATCTCCGAATAGCTGTGGGTCCCGCTTCCCCCTGCCATCAGAGGACGTATGGAAATGCCTTCCCGTACACATATCCCCCCAGTCCCCTGTGGGCCCATCAGGCTTTTGTGTCCGGTAAAGCAGAGCACGTCAATCCCCATCTTCTCCATGTCTATGTCAAATACCCCTGCTGTCTGGGATGCGTCCAGTATGAACACCAGGGACGCCCTCCGGCAGATTTCCCCCACCCTGGCAATATCCACCAGGTTCCCCGTAAGGTTGGATGCATGGGTGCATATGATTCCCTTTGTGTTTGGCCGGATGGCTGCCTCCATGTCCTCATACCGTATGTTTCCCAGGCTGTCGGCCCTGACAATGGTCAGTTCCACGCCATTTTCCCTCATCATGTACAGGGGCCGGAGCACGGAATTGTGTTCCAGCATGGTGGTAATCACATGGTCGCCCGGTGAAAAGATGCCCCGGACAGCCATGTTCAGGCTGGCGGTTGAGTTGGCGGTGAATGCCACCTGCAGGGGATTGCCAAGACCGAACAGTTCCGACACAAGAACCCTTGTATCATATATGGTCCTGGCAGCACCCAGGGATGCCTGATGGCTTCCCCTGCCTGAATTTCCCATATGGCGCACGGCATCGGCCACTGCCTGGATGACCGCCTCAGGCTTATGGTAAGTGGTTGCCCCATTATCCAGATAAATCATTTCCCTGTCTCCTTTCGCTGTGGGCATCCGGTAAGGTTATGATATCAGGATATCAGGACCCGTTTCTCCCCCACCATCTTCGTTATCTTTTTCTTATCCATGAATTCCAGCATCTGCACCGCGTATTTACGGGATGTGCCGCATATATCCCTAAACTCGCCCAGGGATATCTCCCCATTCTCTGTCAGATAATCCTTCAGCCTTGCAAGTACCTGTCCATAGGCGGCGCTGTCCATATAGGACGCCGGGTTCAGCTTCACCAGCTTCCCGTTCTTATGCATGTCTGCAATGATCTGTTTTGCCCGGTTCTTATCCTTGAACTGGTTCAGCACATCCACGGTAAGGGGCGCTTCAATCCCGGCCTGGGCGTATATGGTCCCTATCTGCTCCAGCATGCCTTTTAACTCCCTGGAATACTGGGTGGAAAAATCCTTGCCGGACACATAGGTTCCCTGGGTCCTGACCACCATACGTTTGACCAGCTCTGCCAGCAGCACGGCGCCTTTCCTCATGTCGTTCAGCCGGAATTCCTCGCTGAGCCTGGACTTGAATTCCTCCTTATCCATGCCTTCGTTGATGGGGTTCTCCCTGTGATAACCGGACAGCAGCCTGTCCGCATAGTCTGCGATTGTCTTCCAGTAATCCATATGGATGACGGATTCATCGGATAGTATGAGGATGTGCTTACTGTCTTTTAAAGTGCTGATCATATGGCTGGCCCGGGATTTCGGCATATCCATATCCGCCGCAATCCGTCCCACGGACGGGAAACGCCTGCTTTCTTCCTTAATTATCAGCTCCATGACCTCCTGGTCCGTACCTGTTTCCTTTTTATGCAGGGCTTCGATGGCTTCCTCATCCCCCCTCCTGTGTTTATAAGGGGACGCATCCAGCACGATGCCGCCGCCGAATGTCTCCACCGGTGAAAGGAAGCGGATGATGAACCTGTCATTCCTCTTAAGCACCACAGGTTCATCAAACCTGATCTGTGCATAGGCGCTTTCCCCATGGCCGATACGGTCCTTATCCATCAGGACTGCCTTTGCAATGGTCTGTGCCGCCCCATAGTTGAGATGGATCCTGTCCCCGGTCTTAAGTTCCCTGTCACTGGTCTGGAAAATGGACAGTTTCACATCCACCAGGGTGGATGTAACGAGAGAACCTGGAAATGCAAGCACATCCCCTCTTTGCAGTTCCTCTTTTTTCACATTCAGGAGGTTCAGGGCCGTGCGCTGTCCCGCATATGCGGCGTCTTCCCGCTGGCCGTGGGACTGGATTCCCCTGATTTTAATGGGGCGTTCCCGGGGATACAGCATGACCTCCTGTCCTGTCTGCACCATTCCCTCCTGCAGGGTTCCCGTAATCACGGTCCCAAATCCTTCCGTTGTGAACACCCGGTCCACGGGAAGGCGGAACAGCTCCGGCTCCGAACTCCGGCTTCCCAGGTCTGAGACCATCCGGATGATTGTGTCATGGAGAAGTCCGATGTTCTCCCCTGTATAGGATGACACCCGGAGGACCGGGGCATGTTCCAGGAAACTTCCCCGGACCATATCCTCCACGTCGGCCTCCACCATTTCAGCCCATTCCTCATCCACCATATCGCTTTTTGTCAGCACCAGGATTCCCTGTTTGATGTGAAGCATTTTCAATATCTCAAAATGCTCCGTGGTCTGGGGCATGACACCCTCATCCAGTGCAATGACCATCAGTACCAGGTCGATTCCCCCGATGCCTGCAAGCATGTTCTTAACGAACTTCTCATGGCCCGGCACATCGATGATCCCAATATGTAGTCCAGCATCATTGGGCAGGTTGGCAAATCCCAGGTCAATGGTGATTCCCCTCTTTTTTTCCTCCTTCAGCCTGTCTGTGTCAAAACCGGAAAGCGCCTTAATCAGGCAGGTCTTTCCATGGTCCACATGTCCAGCCGTCCCCACAATGATATTCTGCATTATATTTCACCGCCTTTCATGTGAGGAAATATCTCCGCCTCATGGGGCAATGTCCCTGCCTCATGGCTCAATGTCCCTGCCTCGTGGTTCAACGTCCCTGTCCCATCCGCCGGCGCCCCCTCTGCCACGGACAGAAACGCCTCCACTGCCAGAGGAAATTCCTCATCTGCAAGGGTCCTCACATCCACCAGCACCCTGTCATGGTTGACCCGTACAATCAGGGGGACCGGGGCCTTTCTCAGCTTCCGCTCCAGCTTCTGGGCGGGCAGTTCCTCCTTCCATACGCCTATCCCATATCCCTCCAGTTCACAGGTAGGCGCGCTTCCCCCGCCCACCTGGTCCGTACAGGATTCTATCTCATAATGGAAATCCGGGCATGCGGCTTTTAGCATGTCTGCCAGCCGTCCGGCCCTTTCCTTCAGCTCGTGGGGCCGTGCGCATATCATCTTAAGCACCGGTATTTCCTTTACCGACGCCTCCCGGTCAATGTACTGTGCAAAAGTTGCCTCCAGGGCTGCCAGGGTCATCTTATCCACCCGGAATGCCCTTGCAAGCGGGTGCTTCTTCATTCTGTCTATGTATTCCTTTTTCCCGATGATGATACCTGCCTGCGGGCCTCCTAACAGCTTGTCACCGGAGAACAGGACCACATCCGCCCCGTCCTTCAGGGCATCTGTCACTGTTGGCTCATCCAGACCATACCATCTCAGATCCGTCATCAGCCCGCTGCCCATATCATAAATCACAGGAAGGCCCAGTTCCTTTCCCAGAGCCGACATCTGCTTAAGCCCCACATCCTCCGTGAACCCCACAATCCGGTAATTGGATGTATGGACCTTCATGAAGCATCCGGTCACCCCTTCTTCATAGGCGTTCCGGTAATCGGATATCCTGGTCTTATTGGTGGCCCCCACTTCCCTGAGGATGGTGCCGGACTCGCCCATCACATCGGGAATCCGGAAGGAGCCGCCCACTTCCACCAGTTCGCCTCTTGAGACAACCACTTCCTTCCCCCTGGCCAAGGCTGCCAGGACCAGCATGGTGGCTGCCGCGTTATTGTTCACAGCCATGGCTGCCTCGGCCCCTGTCACTTTCTTTACAATATCCTCCACAATCAGGTGGCGGCTTCCCCTTGTCCCTGACTTCAGGTCGTATTCCAGGGTGCAGTATGCATCCATCACATCCATCACTGCCTGGGATGCCTCCCTGCTGAGCCTGGCCCGTCCCAGATTGGTATGGAGCACTACCCCCGTTGCATTGAGGACCCTTCTCAATGGCTTTTTCTTCTTTTCCGTCAGTATGGCGGTTATCCTGTCCATGATTTCATCCTGGGTCAGGACCCTGTCAGCCGTCCCCTCCAGAATGGCTGTCCTCAAATCCCCCACCGCGTCCCTTACTGTCTCCACTATCAATGGCCTTGGCATGGTTTCATAAAATAAAACGAGGCGCTTATCCTGCAGCACCTCGTCCACTTTAGGAAGCCCGCGCAGAAGCACATGTCTGTCCCCCATCGGTCTACCTCCTTAGTTGTACCGGAACGCGGACTGTGTCCAGCCCGTCCGCGGTACCTGCTGCATAATTAGCAAAACGGAGGTGGTGGGAATCGAACCCACCCGTGAAGCTCTTAACTCCACACAACGGTTTTGAAGACCGCGGGGCGCACCAGCTACCCAACTTCCTCCCAATTATAAAGCGATACTATTCAATTGTATGCTTTGACCTGGATGTGCCACACCCTAAAGCAGGGTACACCCGAACGGAGATGGTGGGAATCGAACCCACCCGTGAAGCTCCTAACTCCACACAACGGTTTTGAAGACCGCGGGGCGCACCAGCTACCCAACTTTCTCCCTAAAAACTTAAATCCATCCATAAGCTGCAGCCCATGGGGGATATGGCAGGCGGGGGGGATGATACCCTCTCCCCCGCGCATCCCATAACTAAAATCAATCTATATATCCTGCTTCCTTCAATATACCTGCTGCTTTTTCCAGGTTGGCCTCGGAAATCTGGACAATGGGTCCTGTGCATCCCATGCCGCTTTCCGCATAGATGCCTTCCTTCCATAAGGTCATCACCGCGTCATCCAGGTCCATGACCTCGATGCCCGGGATGGCCGCTGTCACCACTTCCTTAGGCGGGCAGGCCACTTCCTCTGCCTCCTCCTGCCTTGCCGGGGCGCTCCTGACTAACAGGGTGTCCAATCCGGCCTTTCTGGCAGCCGCATATTCCGCGGCGGCAACCGCCTTCCAATCGCCTGCAATCAGGCTGGCCGCGTATTCCATTGCCCCTGCAATCACAGGCGCGCCGGAGGCCCTGGATACAATCATGACCAGCTTGTCATAGCCTTCGCCGATGCCTGGCCCGTATCCATATCCGGTTGCCTCATACTGGCCGCCGGTGGTGTAGGAGGAAAACATCTTCATCATCAGGTTGCCGGTAAGGGAGTCCATCACAACCACATCCGCAGTACCCATCAGCAGGTCGTTGCCCCTCATCTCCACGCCCTTGTCCGCCCTTGCGGATTGTGCCAGCCGGATGTCATATCCATTTTCCTTCAGGGCCTTTAAAATCTTCTCACATGCCCTGGCCCCGTCTATGTTGGCAATCCCCACGGTCGGGTTTTGGATGCCGTCAGCCTTGGCTGCAATGATTCCTGCAATGGCATTCCTGACCAGGGCAGATACCCTGTCCGTGTCCGAGGTTCCCGTGGTGTTGGCAATATACATGGGCTTTCCCTTTGCGGGGGTGATTACCTTGCCCACGGTTGACACACCGATGGGGAATGGATAGTGCATGGTCACGGCTGCCTGGGCATCTCCTGACGCCAGGGCAAGTTCCATGGCCTTGTGGGCATCCGGGCCGTCTAAGACCGTTACCCCAATCCCCTTCCTGGCAGCCAGGTTAAGGGCCAGATCCGTGTCTTCCTGTCCGTGCTCGCTGCCCTCCAGTGCGAATACCACCTTTGTGCCGCAGCAGGACACAGCCCTTGCCAACGAGGAATGTGTACGTTCCGCCTTTTCGTTTCCGGCCTTTACGTTTCCAGCCTTTTCGTTTCCGGCCTTTACGTTTCCAGCCTTTTCGTTCCCGGCCTTTCCTTCCCCGGTTTCCACGTCCCCGGCATTTACCCTTCCATCCTTCACGCCTTCCGCTGCCCCATCCCCCTCGTTGGCTTCCACCACAAAGGAAACCCCGTCAAACAGGTTGGTCATGCGGCCCAGGAACAGGGAACCCTTGCCCACAATCATGGCGCGTTTTGTCCTGCCCTCCATGCATTCCTTTACAAGAGGCCCAAGATACGGGACTCCGGATGGAATATGGCCCTGGGTGGGCGCCCAGCCGGTCATTCCGTGTTTTTTTACAAAGGACGGGATATCGGCCCGTTCAATCTGCTTTTTCATGACGGCCAGGGCTGCAATCATCTTATAATTGGCTTCCGGCACATCCCCTGCTCCCGCCGGTTTGGTGATGTCCGGATTCTGAAGCTCCGGCGCATACTTATCGATATCCGTGAATTTAAGCCCCGCCTTCTCAAGGGGTTCCGCCACCAGGGAGCTGATGACCATCTGAGGCGCTGAACCGGTTCCAATCTTATGGCAGCCCACTATATCTGTTCGTATCTGGGGATGGATCCCATCGTCCTCAGATACCAGTACGGAGAATCCTGCAATGCAGTCTTCCAGGATTGGAAGCCCTTTCTTCACATGGTCCTTGCCGTTCATTCCCAGCTTGGCGGTACAGCCTCCGGCCGTGACAATGACATTTTTAAATGTCCCTGATTTGACCAGGGCCGCCGCATGTATCATGGCATGGGCAGGTCCTGCGCAGAAACCGCGCACATCGGAGCCGGTGGCGTTTTTATATCCCGCTATCTCAGCCGATGCCTTGGCAAAGTTGCCTCCGCCCCTCTGGTTCATGTCCCCGCAGGCTTCCTCGCAGCAGTCAATCACATATTCCACATCATCGGGATTGAACTCATTCTTAAGTTTAAGTTCAATCAGGGAAATGACGTTGGATGCCTTGGACACCAGATTTTCAAGCATCACATGGGCAGACAGGTTCACATCCACATCATGGGCGCGCTTTACAACGCCTGCCAGTTCTTCCCTGCGGATATAAAGCCCCTCGGAATGCTCTTCCCTTACAAGCCGTTCCAGTTCTTCCCTGGACCCGTTATTCTTAAGAAGCCCTTCCAGTTGCTCCTGTGTGAACATCCCGCGTTTTTCCAGCTTATCCTTCACGGTACGCGCAAAGCCTTCCTCCAGCATGACCAGTTCGAACACATCACAGATGTGCATGACCCCGTAAAATTCATCTTCAGGGAGGATGCAGCCAAACGGACCATTTTCCTTTGGTTCCTTCCACTTTTTATCATAATATGGGAACGGTGTTTCCCCCAGTTCCTCATGGGACGCATTCCCTATGTAAACCTGGTTTGGGATATAGGAAAGCACATCCTCATATTCCCTCAGGTGTCCCGGCAGTTCCACCAGATACCCGGAATCCGGGTTCACAACCCGCTCTGTTGTCTGTGTGGTGCCGTTATATATAACCATATCCGGGGTGGCAGCCAATGTATAGCTGGTCCCCTTAATAACCGGATAACCTTTCATTCTGTATGTCCCCCAATTTTCATGAACACCGTGTGTACGGTCCGGTCTGTCCCTTCCTGGATTCCTGTATCATACAGGCGCCTTTGGGACAGCCCCGTCCGGATGGGAACAGGCCCGGGCAGCTAAGCTGCGCGGCCCGGCCTGTTCCGGGTACGCTCCTGCGATTCTCAGTGAGGCCACGGATCAATATTTGCCGTAGTCCTTGCGGATTTTCTCCACTTCCTCATGGATTGCCGGAACATCCATAACCATTTCCATCATTCCCACCTGTTCATCATAAACAGCAGGGTCTGCCTCTGCCTTTACTTCATCTTCGCAAATGTGATATACATTTAGTCCCAACTGGACTCCTGCTAAAGGACCTGCGTAAGTGGGGTCGCCTGCCGTAACGGTTTCAGCGGCCAGGCCGGCTGCTTCTGCTTCTGCAGCACCCAGAAGAACAACGATGTTCTCCGGTCCGTATTCCTCACTTAACTTTAAAACCCTTTTCTGGTTTTCCAGATCCATAGCACCCGCGGACGTTCAGACAAAGCATTCCGTAGAGGAGTAGGCTATCTTTGCGCCGGCTGTCTTCGCACACTCTTCTATGGCCGGTCCCGGTACGCCGTCACGGTCACCGATGATAATAGCGTACTTGTCTTTTAAAACTGCCATTTCATTTCCTCCTATTTCATTTTATTTATGCATAAGCCTTTGCTGGCTTTAAGCATACTTCTTAATCATTTCCTCACAGGAATCAGGGGTTGCATCCTCCTTCACCCTGGAATCAACCATCACTCCATCCTTATAGATGGCGATGACCGGAAGCCCCAGGACCTTCTGGGAGATGGCAAGCCTTCTTGCCTTTGTGGTGTTTAAGGAACAGAACTTAATCGTCTTGCCGTACACCTCTTCAAACCCATGGATATGGGGCATAAGGGCTGCACAGGGCACACATCCGTCACCGTAAAAATCCACCAGGATATATCCTTCTGCCTTCAGCACTTCTTCCTCAAAATTTTCCTTTGTCAAATCGGTCACGTTCATATCCTCCTATTTTTCAGATTGTGTTGTATTTATCCCGCCTATATGTAATCGCGATAACTTTCGTCTATATTATACATGGGAGTCCATACTTAATCAAGTACTTTTGCGTATTTTTTACTAACTTTCACCCGTCACTGCATATCTGCCACATAGTGTTCGGCCTGACATGCGGCTATGGCGCCGTCAGCCGCGGCCGTCACCACCTGGCGCAGGGATTTCACCCTCACGTCGCCGGCCGCAAATACTCCTTCGATATTGGTATGCATGTCTTCATCCGTCCTGATGTACCCGTTTTCCATGGCCAGCCCGCTGTCCTCCAGAAGTCCGGTGTTGGGCAGATATCCGATGAATCCGAAAAGCCCGAACATCCCGTCGTCCGGGTCGGCAAGGACCTCGGTGAGCTGGCCTGTCTTCACATTCCGCACCACCATCCGGTCAAGGATCCCGTCACCGCTAACCTCGTCCACCACACTGTCCCACATGAAATGCAGCTTCTCATTCCTGAACGCCTTTTCCTGGATGGACTGGGCAGCCCTCAGCTGATCCCTTCTGTGGATTACCGTCACCTTCCTGGCAAATTTAGTGAGATAAATGGCTTCCTCAATGGCGGAGTCACCGCCGCCCACCACATAGACCTCCATATCCTCGTAGAAATTGGCGTCGCACGTGGCACAGAAGGAAATGCCTTTGCCCAGGAAGTCCTTTTCATTCCTGCATCCAATGGGCCTTGGATGGGCTCCTGTTGCAAGAATCACGGTTTTCCCCTCGTAGACATTGCCCTTTGAATCAATCAGCCTCTTTACCGGCCCTTCAAGCTCCGTCTTTTCAATGGCCGCGCTGACCCTGTGCACACCGAATTTCTCCACCTGCTTCGTCATACGCGCAATCAGGGTTGCCCCGGATTCCTCCGCCTCAACCATCTGGCCCGGATAATTCTCAATGTCCGATGTGATGGCAATCTGCCCCCCGTCCTGGCTCCTCTCAATCAAAAGGGTGTTCAGACGGTACCTGCCGCCGTAAAGGCCTGCCGCAAGACCTGCGGGGCCTGCGCCCAGGATGATTAAATCATATATGGTTCCCATTTTTCCCTGCCTCCTGAAACTTAATGTAATCCCGGACAAATGTCCTTGACAAAATGCCGGAATTGAATATGATAGAAAATAGCATCTGCCAGCATCTGGCAGATAATACACAACATAAGGAGTACTGCTCATGACAGACATTAAACTTACAGAGCTCACCGGTTCCTGCGGCGGCTGAGCGTCCAAGATAGGGCCAGACACCCTCGCGCAGGTCCTGCGCGGTTTACCAACCTTTCACGATAACCGGCTGTTAGTGGGCTATGACACTGCGGATGATGCCGCTGTCTATGAACTTTCCCCTGATATGGCCTTAATCCAGACCGTGGACATCTTCCCCCCGGCCGTGGATGACCCCTACGAATACGGCCTGATTGCAGCCGCCAACTCGTTGTCCGATGTATGGGCCATGGGCGGGGAACCCAGGCTGTGCATGAACATATTGATGTTTCCGGACTCCCTCCCTCCCGAAGCGGTCAACGCCATACTCCGTGGCGGGTGCGATAAGGTGGCTGAGGCCGGGGCCATCCTGGTAGGCGGCCACACCCTCAAGGACGACATTCCCAAGTATGGCCTTTGCGTCTCGGGCCTGGTCCCACCCAACCGTATCCTCCGCAACAACACGGTACGGGAAGGGGATGTGCTGATCCTCACAAAACCCCTGGGTACCGGAATCCTGACAACCGCTGACCGCGGCGGCCTTTTAACCCGGGCAGAACACCAGGCCATGGTAAGATCCATGACCACGCTGAACAAGTACGCTGCGGACGCGGTGCGCAGTCTTGACGGAATCCATGCCTGCACGGATGTCACTGGTTTTTCCCTGCTGGGACACAGCTTCGAGATGTGCGCGGGCACAGGACTTACCGCTGTCATAGACAGCGCCAGGGTCCCCCTGCTCCCCGGAGCGGACACCTATGCGTCCATGGGGCTGGTTCCTGCCGCGGCTTACCAGAACATGGGACACCTGAAGGAAAAGGTCTCCCTTCCCGGCAGCCTCGCATCCCACATCCATGACCTGCTCTTTGACCCTCAGACTTCCGGGGGCCTGCTGTACAGCGTTGCCCGCGGGGAAGCAGGACGCATCATGGAAGCCATCCTTAAGGCATGCCCTGAAGCTACTGTCATAGGACATGTGGAACGGGATTGCGGTTTTCCGGTAACTGTCCTATAACGGTCATCCTCTGATCCAGTAACCGGATCCTTATCTGTAATGTACGGGCAGCATGCCTGCCCTACATTTCCCTGCAGCAGTCCAGCAGGCCGCCAAGGAAGTTCCTAATCCGGATATTGCCGTGCTTTTCACTTTTCCCCCGGATATAGTTCATCTCCTTTTTCATCTGTTCAAAGCTGTAAAGCCTTCCTGCGTATTCATTGAATACAGGGTCCGCATAATCATCCAGGCCCCTGGCGGCCAGATTGTACATGCCGTCCGAGGCAGCCCTGCGGATACGCTGCTCCACGCTCTTGGAATTCTGTTTCGTCCTTCTGCACAGTTCCCGGATTGTAATGTCCCCAAATTCCAGTTCCTGTTCAATCATATAGCTGATGATGCGGATGATATCCTTGCTTCCCGCCTCATTCAGTATTCCGATTTCCTGGAGGATTCCCTTCAGATGCCTGACGGAAAGACTTAAGCTTATTCCTCCGTCCGCCTCCCCTGGCCGGCCGTCTTCCCCGCCAGGGTCCGGTGTGCCCATGACGCCGCTCCTGGCCTGTTTAAGGATCCACTGCATGTTCTTGACCATTTCCATACTGCGCAGGGTGTTCCTGATTTCCGCCATGTTCACCGGTTTGTGCAGCAGCAGTTCAGCACCTCCCTCATACGCCCTCTGGACGGTTTCCATATCATGGGCCTGTGACAGCATGATGATGGACGCTGCCGGAAGTGTCTCCTTTATCCTGCGTATGCATGTGACGGCCTTAAGTTCAGGAAGGGGTAAATCCGCCAGGATCACATCCGGACGGATTCCGGGAATCCGCCTGCAGGCATCGTCCCAGCCTGCCGATACGCCGGCAACCTCCCCCAGCTCCTCCCCTTCAATCATATGGGTCAGTTCCCTGCGCGAGTAGCTGTCGCAGTCTATAAGATAGATTTTCATTTTTTATGTATGAACGTATCTTTTATATTCTTCCACAACATGAATAATATCAATACAGCGCCCACATATCCATTGAGCACGTAAATCACATTGACCAGGACCCTGAACGGGAGGAAGAGTCCTACCAGAAGCCCCACAACGCCTAAAATAACCGTTAGGATCTTAAACCGGGCTGTCCCCTCTTTGGCAAACCTGGCGCATGGGTTATATAAAAGAGGAACCGCTGTCGTATAGATGCCTGCAAATACCACAACCGCGAATATGGAGGCAAATGGCTTAAAAATCCGTTCTGCCAGGATCAGGTTGGGGATATCCGCATTCCACACAAAAATCCCGCTGTTGCTGATGCCGGAGGTATTGATATTGGCAATCTGAGCAAACATGATCAGGATGATGGCCACACACACAGCCAGTGTTCCCAGATAAACTCCGTATTCCACATCTTTCTTTTTATTGTTGGCCCCCAGGGCCGCTGTAAAGCTGGCAAACCACAAAAGTACGAAGCCTGCGTAGGACAGACTGGAAATCATCCAGTTAGGCCCTGCGTTCTTGATGGTTTCACCGCCCGCCTGTGCAAAAGCGCCGCTGTGTATGATATCCAGACCGGCGTTAATCTGACCGCCGTCCCTTAAAAGGGTTACCACACCGATTCCGATACACAGTACAACGATGGCCGGTCCTACCATACCGATCTTGTCTACCAGTGAATTCAGCCCGCCTACCACGGTAAAGATGGCCAGGGCTGCCAGGATCACGCCTCCCACCACAAAGGGAAGGCCATACTGCTGGTTCAGGGTGGATGCCGCTCCACCTACCATGACAAAGAATGACATATAACAGAAAACAGTTGAATAATAATCCATGAAGGTCCCAATGTATTTTCCGCAATAAAATTTGTAAACGTCATTCCCTTTCTCAAATCTTTCTTCTGCGCCTGCCTTTGCAAAATTGTAATTGTAGTATACAAAGCAGACTGCAAATAGTAATACCGTCAGGATTCCCTGCACTCCGTATGCAGTAAAATATTGAATGATTTCCTGTCCTGTGGCAAATCCTGAGCCGATGGTAAATGCAATGACTGCCCCCGCAAGTATCATTACCCGGCCCCAGTTAACTTTATTATCATTTTCCATATGCCTTCTCCTCTTAGCAGACCTGGCTGCCGCAGGGGCACGGCAGTCCCCGGGACACAGCCGCTTTGGCCGTGCCCGGGAGCGTGTCTGAACATTGCCTTCTGCCACGCTGCAGCAGCCTTCAGCAATTATTTTTCAAACACTGTCTGTCCTTCCACTGGTGTCTGCAGGGCTTTTAACGCCCTCCTCACCATGGATAAGCGGAGTTTGTAGCTGTCTGTCTCACCCTGTGGCGGGTCGCCCAGTGGGTAGGGGATACCTATGCCAGGGATGATACGGTTGGCACCGATTGTCAGGGAGATAGGAACAACGGTTGCCATATGAACTACAGGAAGGCCATACTTTTCGATACCTTTAACCATCGTTGCACCGCAACGAGTACAGGTCCCTCAGGTGGAGACGAGGATGACCCCGTCCACATGTTCATCAACAAACATTTTTCCAATCTCGGTCCCGAACCTGGCCGCTGACGCGGTCGCTGTCCCGGTACCGGTAGTAGCGCAGAAATAGTTGACAAGCTCGCCGAACTCGCCTTCCTTTTCCAGCTCTCTTAGCGCATCGAGGGGAACCACCACATTGGGGTCCGCGATGGCAAACTGGCGGTCATATCCGCCATGGATGGATGTAAAATCATCGGCTGAAAGCCGGTCCATACCCGTAATATCGTATTTGCCCCACTTGGTGGCATTACTGGATTCGATATGGTCCGGGTTGCCTGTGGGCACGATACCGCCCGAGGTGACAACCGCGATTTTGGCTTTCTTTATATCCTTAATGGGAGCAGCAGGCTCAACCCGGTCAAACTTGGGCATGGGCAGGTCTGTCTCAAATGCCTCGCCTTTTAATTTCTTGACCAGCATCTCAACCGCGCGCTCAGAACCTCTCTTCTCAGCAAAGTAGTTGACGCGGATTCCTCTTTCAAGATATCCCTCTTCGGAAGGTCCCAGTATCTCCTGTCCCTCAGCCAGCTTCTTAACCAGGGCCGACATCACAGGAAGCACCTTGGGCATGCCCGCTGCGGAATTAGGGGTTCCCACAATGATAAGGTCCTTGCGGAACATATCCACGCCCGGGTTCTCCTCATACATTCCGGTGATGACCGGTATCATGAGGCGCTCTTCCACGGCCTTGCAGATCGTGCCGCAGGCCACGCCGTAACGTCCTGCGTTAAATGCAGGTCCTGCCACGAACACGTCCGGTTCATACTTCTTCACCATCTCTATGACGGCATCGGTTGCCGCGTCCAGGTTTTCCCCAAAATAGTTGTCACCGCAGATAACGGTGGCCGCAATTTCATAATCGCTTCCCAGTGCGGCCCTAAGTCCCATGCCTGGCCCCACGGCGCCTTCACGGACTTCCGGCATATGGTCGGCTTTTTCCTCGCCGCCAATACCGGCAAAGAACTGGTTAATATAATGTACGACTTTATATTTCGCCATGTTTCCATCTCCTTTGATTGATTTAGTATCCTCTTGCTGCCAGCTTGTTAAAGCCATTGGCAATGGTGGAGGCTATGATGATCTGAAGCTCTGCCTCAAAGCTGCCGTCCGGGTTCTTACAGCCATCCCAGCCGCCAATCTGCATCTCGATGAACTCCTGGGTTCCGATGACCTTATCCATGGCCGGGAACATAAGGGTTGCATTGCCCTGTCCGCAGGATGCCAGCGCATCCGCTTCCTGGCACACATCCGCCAGGGACTGGGACTTGCCGTCCTTGCCCGGGAACTCATCCGTAATCAGGACCACCTTGGTTCCTGCATTCTCCACCTTGCGGCAGTTCATCATCAGGTCCGTATCAGGATTGCCATACCCCTCTTCCGTAATCAGGACACCGTCCAGTCCCATCCAGTTACACAGCTTGGCAACCATATCGGAATGGCGCTCCTTGTCAGCAAGGAACACATTCTCATTGGTCAGGATGACGCCCATGAAATTGATATCCTTGCCATGATGCTTATAGCAGTCCTCAATGACCGGATTGTGGAAATGATGGTAGGTGGTAACCTTATCACAGGGCGCCACGCAGTTGCCGGAAACAATGGCCCCATCCATGATTTCTGTCGGATACATGAAGGTGGGGACGAACTGCTTGGCATCCACGCCATAGTAATATGTATCGTGAAGAAGTCCCTGGGACTGCAGCATGTGGATATATCCCACCTTGGGAAGGTCCGGATACATGGCCGCCTGCTCAAATACCGGTCTTGTCTCATAGGTGATGATCTCGTCCGGCTCCAGGTCCCTTCCGGCTTCCCCGAGATAGGCCGCTACCTTTAATCCGGCCATGCGGGCCGCCTTCTCGTACACATGGGTCTCCAGGCCGTCGGCCGGTTCCACCACCACGCACAGGTTATTGGTCTTGGAGAACGGACAGTAATCCGCGGCAGGACCGCTCATATCAATCACGCCTTCCTGGAACCCCACAATCTTACCTGCTGTAATGACACAGCAACCCTCCAGTGCATGGGTCCGTCCACTGCCCACCTGAGGGCTTACCTTCCCGATTACACCTGGAAAAATCTCTCCGCCTCCGCTGACCTTGACTCTTGGCTCAATCACGTCCTTTACCGGCGTGATCCTCACGGACTCGCCTGGCCTTGCGATGTCAACATGGCAGCCAGCCAGCTTGTCATCTTCCAGGACAAGCGTTTCAACTTCCTCTTTGCTGACATAAAGGACCCCGTCCTTCACGTGAGTCTTGTCATCGAATCGGATATCTTTTATAAAGATTTTTCCCAATTCAAGCTTCATATGAAATACCTCCCACTTCTTTATATTTTACTGCCACCCGCCGGCATTACTTCACCCACTCCAGCAAAATGACAGCACTTTTACAGTTGACAATATTTGGTGTTTGTGTAAAAATGATACTTTTAAAATAGTAATCGCGATAACTTATGGCTATAATATAGCATATGTTATCGCGATTATCAATGGTTTTAATGAAGTCTTTTGTTACTTTTTGTAGCATCCACCTTTTTCGTCATTTTGTTATATTTTTGACATTGTTTTTGTACATATTTACCATTGGGGCTATTTAGGAGTAAAGTCACTGGCATAAAGCTGGGTTATCTCCTTGCTCTCCGATATGAACCGGTCCACCAGTTCCGGTATTGCCTCAGGTTCCACCCCGTGCTCCTGGACAAACTTAAAATATCCCAGAAACAGGGTACAGAGAATGTGATTCAGCTTTCCTGCATTTTCCTCTGTGATTTTCCCCTCTTTCACAAGACGCCTGCAGATATAATAGTCGCGGTCATAATACCCTGGGATTTCCAGCATCTCCTTTATCAGGGGACTGACGCGGATGATGGCATCCGGGAACATTTCATAATATTCCTTCAGCGCCTCCCCCAGGTCCCGGTTGATATTTCGGTAGAACACGGACTCAAACGCTTCCGGTTTGCGGAAAGCCTCCGTTGCATAGGAACGCCATATGCCGAAATGTACGTCCCATATGTCCTTCCATTCCTTCTCCCGGATGGAAAGGTCCAGGATATACTCGTTCAGGGCATCCAGCTGCGCATAGAACAAAAGCTCGTCCAGGTTGTCAAAGTACCGGTACATGCTGGCGGACGAACACCCAAGTTCCGTTGCCATGCGGCGTATACTGACCGCCCCCACTCCTTCTTCCTTGATGATCCTGCTGGCCAATTCCACATAATCTTTTCTGCTTAAGTCCTTAAAATAGGACGTTCCTGACTTCTTCATCATCGTTCCCCCACGCTCTGCTCCCTGTCCATCCCTACAGCCTTGGGATGACATTTTCAATCATCGATAAGTCAATGGTCTTGTAGTCATAGGCTATCTTCCCATCATACTCAGGGACTTTCTTAATGGCATTCCATTTCCCATAGGTCTCAATGGCCTTTTCTATGAGGCACACATCCTCCCCATCCACGGACCCTGCTTCGCCGTACAGCAGTATGGTCCTGTAGGGCGTCTGGTTGGGCTTTAAGCTGGACGCCTGGGGATGGGTCAGAAGCTTATGCCCCCTGTGGATTAAATCCCTGGCCTTCTTAAGCACCTCCTCATAGGAATCCAGCATGAATACCTGGCCCACGCTTTCCTCCCACTTTTTTACAGCCCGGTCATTGTTGGTGACCAGGATGCATTTTCCTAAATCAAACATTGTAATCCCCTCCTTTGTTTTTGGACTGCGCATGTAAATGCTTTTAATATCTTACATCATATTCGTGGTTCAGTCAATTTCCCCGGCGGGTTTGTCTGGGCTATATTTTCAAACAGGCCCTAGCAGAAAGGCTGCTCCGGACCTGATCCGAAGCAGCCTTTGTTGTATGGATATTTGTGTTTTAGAGCATTCCCAGGGCTTTGGGCAGGAAAAGTGAGATTTGCGGGAAGAGGCTTAAAATCAGAAGGGTAAATAAAAGCGCACCAATCCATGGAATCAGCGCCTTTGTCAACCTGATGATTGATATGTCCCCAATCCGTGAAATCACAAACAGTACCATTCCAAAAGGCGGGGTCAGCAGGCCAATCATAAGGTTCAGAACCATCACTACCCCAAAGTGGACCGGATTTATCCCCATTGCCTGAATCAGCGGATTCAGTAATGGCATCAGTATTGTAATGGCGGAAATAGGTTCCATAAAGCATCCCACGATTAACAGGAACACATTCAGTATCAGCATCATAACAATTGGCGATGAGATGGAACCTGTCAACAGTTCCAAAAGCTGCTGGGGTATCTGGGCCCGGATCAAAACATTGCCGTACAGTGCAGATGTGGCAAGTATTAATCCGATGGTAGCACTGTCCTTCACCGTCTCCCTTAACACATCTGTCAATTGCTTCATGTTCATTTCCTTATATACAAATACTGAAAGGATAAAGGAATATACCACCGCCACAACAGCTGCTTCCGTAGCCGTAAAATATCCGCTGTAAATACCTCCGATAATGATAATAGGGGTCATCAGAGGCAGGATTCCCTCTTTCAGGCTGATAAAGAGCGCTTTTACCGTAGGGAAAGGCTCCCTGGGATAATTATTCTTTACCGCATAAACGGTTACCACAACCATCATAACAGCTGCCATTAAAAGTCCGGGAAGAATACCTGCCATAAATAGTGCTCCAACTGAAGCCGAGGCCATCATACCATATACCACCATAGGAAGGCTTGGTGGTATGATGGGACCGATGGTTGATGAAGCAGACGTTACTGCACAGGCAAAGTCAGTATCAAAGCCATGATCCTTCATGGCCTTAATCTCAATGGCCCCCAAACCACCTGCATCGGATACCGCAGTCCCTGACATACCTGCAAAAATAATACTGGATACCACATTCACATGGCCAAGTCCGCCGGGCAGGAAACCAATGATAACCTTTGCGAAGTTAAACAGGCGGTTGGTTATCCCTCCCGTATTCATCAGCTTTCCGGCCAGCAGGAATAGCGGAACCGCCAGCATGGTAAATGAGTTGATACCAGAAACTGTCATCTGAGCCAGTGTGTTAATCTGTATGGTCCCGTACTGCATCAGCATAAGTACCACCGCCGTGATTCCCAGACTGAAGGCAACCGGAACACCTAGTATGAACAAGCCAATAAGAAGAACCAGAAATACAATCCCATTCATCTATTACCACCTTCCTTCCCAAATGCCAGCCCCAGACAGCGTACCATATGGGATATACAGAAACAAAACATCATCACCCCGGAAAACAGCACTACACCATACAAATAACTGTGCTTGAACCACATCAGGGAAGCCGCTGCAACATCACCGCTGGTCTTGATGGTTTCATAGGTACCCCGCGAAAATAAAAGAAGGAAAATACCGGATGCCAGATATGTAACTGCCTGAATCAGATACCTGACCCTGGGATGAAAGCGGTTTAACAGGACATCAATCATAATATGGTTCTCATCTTTAGCAGCAAGGATGGAACCTAAAAATGTTATATAAACAAAGGAAAACCTGGCCATTTCCTCAGTCCATGGGGTCGCAATATTAATCCTCCTGCATATTACCTGTAAAATACAAACAATACCATGGCCACCACCAGGATGATAGAAAGGCAGTCAATTGCCTTATATAGTAAATTCAATGCTTTTCTGGCCATCATGCACCTCCCTTATGAGAAATCCCGTTGGCAAAGCCAACGGGGACATCCTATTCAGCATAACCCATCACTTCATCATAAGTGGTTACCGTCCACATTGTCTCAAATAAATCCTTTAAAACAGGTTCAGCAGCAGCCCTGAACGCATCCACATCCGGTTCCACTACCGTACAGCCGTTATCAACCATCTCCTGAAGGAACTGTCCTGATAATATTTCCGCCTGCTCATTGGCATATTCCATTGCCTGGTCCGCACACTCCTGGAAAAGAGCCTTTGTTTCCTCGTCCATGGCATCATACTGTTTCCTGCTGATATAAATCCAGGTAGGTTCATAGATATGATGTGTATTAATCACATATTTCTGCACCTCATACAGCTTGTTGGTTGCAAACTGCTCATAAGGTCCTTCGGACGCTTCTACCACATTGGTCTGAAGCGCACTGTAAAGCTCTGTCAATGCAACGGAGGTGGTCAGGGCCCCCACCCCTTTCCAGAATGCAACCCAGGATGTTATTTCTGACACCCTGAACTTGATATTCTTAAGGTCTGCTGGCGTCTTTATTTCCTTATTGGCAGTTGTCTCCCTGATTCCCCTGCGGTTCATGGCCAGGGCATGGATATTATTTTCATCCAGCTTTTTATACAGGCCTTCACCGATTTCACTTCCAAGCACGGCATCCAGATGGTCCCAATCCTTAATCATATAAGGAGCAGACAAAAACTGATACTCCGGCGCATACATATCGATGGGTTGGATTCCTCCTACAACCATGGGAATCTCGTCTGCTGCCAAGGCAGTGAAATTATCCTTCTCCGTACCTAAAGAGCCATTGGTAAATATATTAATCTTAATGGCCCCACTGCTCTTATCCTCAATCAGTTCTTTGAATCTGGCTGCTCCAAGGGCTGGCGCTGACTTTGCATCATAAACAGTTGCCAGGTCGATGTTCATCTTAGGAAATGCCGTCTTTGAATCTGCATCCCCCGTTTCATGATTGGCTGCTTTCGTTTCTTTTGACGCTGCGGCCGTCTCCTTGCCCCCCGTTGTTGAACTGCTACATCCTGTAAGCCCGATTGCCATGGAAACTGCAAGTCCCAATGCTATTATACGTTTCATACTGCTTCCTCCTTTGAATGAAATTATTTTATAATACCGGTGTAAACGGTATATCTGCTTAAAACATCTTCATTTATCTCAATCCCCAGCCCGGCCCCGTCCGGTACGTACACGCAGTTATCCCGGAAGTCAAAAGGCTGCACAAGAAGTTCATCCCGAAGCGGATTAAAGTTCCTGTCATATTCCATAGCCGGTTCATTCTGCATCGCCACCGGATTGGCTGTATGGGGTACGCAAGCCAAGGATGCGATTGCTGATAACGCCACTGCCAGGGCCACGCCTGATCCCCATACATGGGGTACAACCATAACACCATAAGAAGTGGCAACCGCCACGATATTCATGAATTCCGTCAACCCTCCGCATACACATATATCCGGTTGGGCAATGTCAATACATCCTTTTCCAATAAAATCCTTAAACCCATACCTGGTATATTCGCATTCGCCACCTGCAATGGCAACATCCAGGGCCTTTCTGACTGCAATATATCCCTCCCTGTCCTCAGGCGGCACAGGTTCTTCGAAAAAATCAATCCCCTGTTCTTCCAGATAACGCCCCATCTTAATGGCTGAAAAACTGTTATATGCGTGGTTCGCATCTACAAATATCCTTACATCCTTCCCAACTGCCTCCCGGATAGCCCTTACCCTGAGATAATCCTGTTCAACAGGAAGAAGCCCTACTTTAATCTTCAGCATCTGAAACCCCTGCCTGATGTAAGATCGTGCCTCCTCCTGAAGTTCTTTAAGCTTATCCTTCACATCCAGATAATCCTCTCCCCGATAATAACATCCGGTAGCATACGTCTTAACCTTATCCCTGAAACGTCCTCCAAATAAACTGCTGACCGGAAGCCCCAGCGCCTTTCCGCAAATATCCCACAGCGCAATATCTATAGCACTGATTGCCTCTATGTATGATCCCTTCTGGCCAAAATCCCGTGTCAAAGCATACATCTGGTTCCACAAAACCCCCTTCTCAAACGGATTCCTGCCTATAAGCAGCGGTGCCAGTATATGTTCCACACACGAACATACCGGTTCAGCAGGGCCATACTGCCCTCCCTCTCCCCATCCACATATTCCCTCATCTGTCTCTATCCTGACCAGAAAACTATTCCTCTCCGGGAATTGGCACTGCGATGAAAAGAATCTTTTCTCCCCCAAAGGAACCTTCAATATATAGGTTTTAACCGCTCTGATTTTCATGGCCTTCTCCTTTCGTACACCAATTGTATACAATCAGTATACGATTTAAAATATAATTTGTCAACACTATCTGTAAAGATTATATCAATAATATTTCAGACCTGAATTTATAAAGGATTTTTTAACATCCTCCATAGTGCTGAACAAATGCTTCCGCATCAGTTCCTCCGCCTGTCCGGCATCCCCTGCCTTCATGGCCTCAAGAATCCTTAAATGCTCCTCACAGGACTGTCTGAATCTTCCTGGTACATTAATGGAATAATTATGAAGCCACTGATTCTGTTCACTGATATTCTTTAAAATCTGACGTATCCTCCTGTTCCCTCCTATCTCAATGGATATCTGGTGCAGCTTCTGGCCTTCCTGACCAAACTCCTGCCCATCTCCCTGCTGACATTTCTCCATTCCCCTGTTAATGTCCTCTTCAATGACTTTTAGATTATCCTGATTGATTATCCTGGTGGCACAATTAACACAATATCCCTCCAAGACAGCCCTTACTGTGTATATCTCATCAATATCGTTCTCCGAAAGCTGCCTGACAAAACATCCCCGGTAAGGCATGATAACTACAAAATTCTCATTCTCCAGCCTGCGCAGCGCCTGTCTCACCGGAGTCCTGCTGACCTCATACTTCTGGGCCAGTTCCTCTTCTACCAACGGTGCACCAAAATGCAGACGCAGGTTAATGATCTCATTCTTCAGCTCCTCATATATGTAATCTGACCGCCCCTGGCTGCCCTCCTTAGATTTCTCTTTCACAATCATTACCTCCTAATAAACAGTTCGTATACTATTAGTATACACTATTTCTCCGAATTTGGAAGTACATTACTAAATAAATCACCCCCCGCCAATTCAATTGATGCCAGTGACCCGTTAATCGTCCTGATTCCGGGTCACCGCCCCACATCCCAAGTTTTATCCAAAAGCAGCTTATCGTCATCTCTCTATATACTGGATTGCCACACACCGCGGCCCGCCCTGCGCCACAAACACAGGACTCAGCTCCAGTATGTGGATTTCCAGGCCGGGAAACAGTTCCGCAAACAGTTCCTTCATCCGGCGGGCCTCCTCTGCCGCTGCTGCATGGGATATATACAACAGGTGCCGCTCCCCCAGCTTCTTATCCTGCAGATATCGGATGATGCTGTCCACTGCCCCGGACATGGTCCGCTTTACCCCGAATTTATCCAGCTTCTTCCCGTCCGCGGTCAGCTTGACAATGGGTTTCAGCTTTAAGAGGGAACCCACGGCGGCTGCCACGGGCGTCAGTCTGCCGCCCCGCCTCAGGAAGGAAAAGTCCTGGGGTATCAGGAAGGATTCCGTCCTGTCTGCCGCCGCCTTAAGCCAGTCCAGGATTTCATCCCTGGTCCTTCCCTCCTCTGCCATCTTCCTGGCCTGGTCCACCATGTAACGGTGGGGGCCGCACAATGTCCTGCTGTTGAAGACGGTAATCTGTTCCCGGTTTTTTGCCATCTCCCTGGCGCCTTCAGCACTCTGATAGGTTCCGGACAGGCCGTCGGCCATGGATATATTGAGAATGGGCTGGTCCTTGTACTGCTCATAGGCATCCAACACATCACCGATGGGCGGCTGGGATGAGGTGGGGATCTGCCCAGCCTCAATCCGCCTGTAAAAATCCTGCATATCCATCTGAAGGTCCCGCCCGTGGCAGTCCCCAATGCTGACACAGAGGGGGATGGATTCAATCCCTGCATCCCGCCCTTCCTTAACCGTATAAAGTGTTGATGAATCTGTAATGATCTTGACCATATCAATCCCCCTGGAGTTATTATCTGGTATTCAATACTATGTATTAAAGTTTATAGTATTGATATGATATAGTCAAGACATATTTCGACATTTTCCCGCATTCCTGCTGGCAAATTATAGCAATCCGTTGTGCACTGTTTTCAGACAATCTGCTCCAATATGGATGGGTCCTTTATCTTCCTGTCTTCTGCCAGCAGCACGATCTTGGACATGATTTCCGCTGTCTTGGGGTCCTCATCCACAAACGGAAGGAAGAGCCTGCCCCTGGACTGGCTGTGGACCGGAAGGATGTTGAGCATGGCCCCGCCTGCCTGGTGGATCACGCCGCTGCCCAGATGGACCGTGTACTCTCCCCTGGCGCCTTTTATCATTGCATGGCTGTCCTTTAATGTGACATTGGAAATGCCAAAGAGCGGCAGGTTGAATTCCACGATTGCCCTGCGCATCTCTATGGTGGAATGGCTGGTTTCCGGGTCCACGCCGCCTGCATGGGCCACGCTGACCGCCAGGTCCACATCCCTCATGACCTCGCTGTATATAAGGTCCGGCACCTTGTCAATCTCAAGGGATTCAAAGGTTTTCCGGTCCGAGAACTCCACCCACTCCAGGGTGGGCGCTTCCACATCACTGGGTGAGAACCAGTCGGCCAGCGCGTATATCCTGGCTATGATGTCCTCTTTATAATAGACCTTCTGAAGCCCTTCCTCGTAATCCGCTATCCAACGCCTTCCACGCAGCACAGCCACGGTCTTCTGAGGCTGGATCTGGTTGCCTGCAAACATCCTGGAGTATTTCTGCCCCTGTTCCTCGGGCAGTTTCACGTACAGTTCCCTGAATACCTGCTTAAAGGGCTGTCTGACGCAGTTGTCAAACAGATATTTCTGGTATCCATGCCATACTCCCTGGCGGTATAAATCCAGGGGATGGGCAATCCGCAGCAGGTCTGTTCCCTTCAGCGGCGTACGTGTCCCATCATAGGACACCAGGCAGGGGCTTATATTCCCCGGCTGGCCCTGTGCCGCATGTTCCTGCATTTCCATGAATCCCAGCTTGCCACCGGACACAAACACAAGCGGCGCCAATATGGCCCTGACCACCGGGTTTGCATAAAGCATGGACACCTCATCCACGGTGAATAGGGTCTGGCTTTCCATGGATTCCTCCATCATTTTCCTGGTCCTGGAATACTGGTCCTTCAGCTTTTTGTGGACGGCCTTGAGTTCCATCACATATGCATCCTTACCCAGCCTGGAGGGGATGGATTTAAGGGCCTTGCCCGGGCCAGGTCCCGTGACGGCGGACTTACCTGTATCAGTTCCTGGCGCCGCGGCCTTGCGGCAAAGGATTTCACTCTTCCCGTCCTCCCTGATTTCCAGTTTCACCAGTACATCGTCCACCTGTCTCCATTCCATGTATTCCCTGAACTGTTCCATGAGCCGTGTTTCCATGTTAAGGGTCAGCCGGGTCACATCCTCAAATCCCGCGTTCACGCTTAAGTTGGTCAGGGCTGTCTCCGCCGCCTTTGTCTCGCTGGCCCGTCTCTGCGCCCCGAACTGGCGGCTTTCCTTCAGGAACTGCTGGATATACTGGTAGCGGTCTACCATGTCCCGGTTCCCGTCTTCCCCAAAGGGAACAAGCCCCAGACTCATCAGCAGGTCCTTGTTGCGCCTGGCCCCTATCTCATTTTTCAGTTCCTCCACACCCACCCGTCCGGCAGCGGCGTCCGCGTACTTCCTGGCCCTGGAATGCTTCTGTCCGTCTGAAATATACTTAGCCGCATCATAAAGCAGGCTGAAATGCTCCTCTCCCAGCTGGCCGTAGGCTTCCCTGAACCAGTTGACATCGAATGCGCCGTTCTGAAGTTCCTCCGGGCTTAAGGGGGTGTATTTTGCAAAAATGGCCTTCTTCCTGTCATCGAAATTCTCATCCATATGGGCCATGAAATAATAGCATCCGCTTTTTAATCCCTTCCAGCCAAGATATCCTTCTATGATATCAATCCACTGGGGCGCATACATGGCCACCTCCACCAGGCGGCTTTCCTTGATTTCCGTTTCCTTCAGTAGCTGTCCCAGGGTCTCTGGCGTATCGTCTTCTGCCGGATAACAGGATTTTAAAAGCCCGCTGAGCACTTCCTTCTTGGTATATATCCGGCTGCCTCCATACCAGCCATAATAGGAATTCCGGTCCAGCGTGTCCTTTCCCAGGGCCATGAGGATACGGACCAGGTACCGTGCCCCGCAGATATAGGTGATTCCTCCCATGAACCTGGAATAACAGGTTTCGCTGTCCCCGCGGCGCAGCTCCACATCCACCATCTGAGGCACGATTTTGTCATAAATCTCCTTGCAGAGACGGCCTTCTTGCGTGTGCTCCAGCATGTAGGCATTGCCCTTTTCCTGTATCTGGTTATAATATGCCTCGCCAAAGAACTGGATTGTGTTCCACCTGTTCCTCGTCATGGCGCATTCACCGTGGACGAACTGGGTCAGCACCTGAAGGTTCCTGGTGGTATCCAGGTATTCGAATACTGCCTTTATGAGGATATCCATGGGAATCATGGACATGAGGTACGCCTTCATGAACCAGGACATGCCAATGGGTGTCATTGGCTCCCGGCGGTCTGTGAGGAACTGGCCGGTATCTGAGGTGTCACGGCATTTTAACTCAAAACCATATGCTGTTTCAAATGCCAGCCTGAATTCCTGGTCTGTCTGCCAGTACTTAAGGCCCTCAAAGTAACGGTCAAGAAGAGGCAGGCGGTTCATATAGCAGGAAGTGTCATACATACTATTGTTCCATCCCCTGTACTGGTATGTGACCTTCTTGTTCTTCTGGTTTACCACTGCAGACAGGGCCTGGATGACTGCCAGGCTCTCCTTAAACAGGCTGGCCCTGTCCAGATAATCCGTCCTGTAGTTCAGGCGTATGGACCTGACCTGGTCCATGTATACCAGGGACAGGGGTTCCGGCTTAAACGGGGGCTTTCCCCAAACGGCGCGGTAGAATACGGCTCCTGCATCATACGCATGGCCTTGGATGAAAAGCAGGGCTTCCATCTCCATCAGGACCTCATGGCTTTTGATTTCATTTTCATAGAATTCCCTGAATTCCTTTGCCAGGGGGTAATTCTCCAGATGATAGGAATAGTCCTTTGCATCCTTTAAGAAATGGTATCCGTTCCCGAGAAGCTGTGCCTCGCCGCTCCTGTCAAGGTACTCATAGTCCCTATACTGTCCAACCAGGCTGTCCAGCTTCTTAAGGATGAGGATGACATCCTTTTCCTTAAGGGGAAGGCACTGTTCCAGTACCTGAGGGTCCGGGGTTCCCATAGGAAGCGCCGCGCTGGCGGCAGGGTCGTACAGACCATAGCCGTTCTCCCGGGATATATCTGCCTTGGTCCCTGCACTGCCTGTCAGTTCCTCTATGAGGATTTTTTCCTTGTCCGTGGGCGCTTTTATGGCAAGGGGCAGTTCCCTCACTTCCTGGTACAGTTTATCCTTATCCTTCATCCTGCTCAGGCGCATCATCATGTCCAGGGCGGCCGTGCGCTTTTCTTCCCTTTTGTCAGACAGAAGACGGGTCACCGAAGCCTTTAACCGTGCATCGTCCTGTTCCATCAATAGGTCGATCAGCCTTCCCCTCAGCCCGCTGCGCTTATACCGCAGCATATCCTCCAGAATCATATAGTCCGCTTCCTCAAGCTTCAGTTTCATTACGATTGCATAAGCCCTTTGGGCTGTGTATTCTTCTGCATTGCCCACGTATCCCAGAAGGATTTCCCTCTGCTTCCGGTTCCCTGGTTCATACAGGAGAAGGTTGATGAGCTGGCTCCTGCAGGAATACCCGCCCTGGCTGGTGATTTCCCCTAAAAGGCCTGCCATGTATGTAATCTTCTCCTCGTCCTGCAGGATATACGCCAGGAGGGCCAGCTGTCCAAGGACCATTCCCGGACTTAATTCCACCTTATACCACGGAAAGATGCAGGGGTCATAAACCAGTCCCTTATTTGGCATCCTTTTATAAATATCCAGGAACACGGCATACAGTGCCCCTGCTTCTTCCCTGCTCCCATAAATATCATCCGGCACGGGTTTCCTGGGCGTCAGCAGCTCCCGCCCGTAAAAGGTCCGGTCCGTGAACATCCTGGATAAATCACTGTGAAACCTGCAGGTAAATGCAGGCATGAAGCAGGCAGCCAGTTCCAGGTCCTCCCCCTGTTCCAGGAGCACTTTTTTCGCCACCATGCTTTTATAATTGTCATCCTGCAGGGACTGGTTGTAATACGAAGCGGCCAGCTTCTGCGGTTTCGTGCCATGGTCAATGAGCGCCTTCATGGTATCCATGGCATCATATATTTCCCAGAACCCCTTTGCCCACAATGCCACGCTGATGGCAATGGAATCATTGGATTTAAGCTGTCCGTCGCAGAACTTGCTGTCCCTCAGACAGCTTCCCATAAGCCCCAGAAGCTTACCGCTTATGCGGTCCGCGCTGTTCTCGTCAAATATACCGATCCAGGTGGATACTGCCCGCTTAACAGAGGCAAAGCGGATCAGGTCATTGTCCTCTATGACCTTCAGGAGAAGCAGGAATGCGGGGATGGTACCTTCATCCATGGACTCGCAGATGGCCTGGCGCAGGCCTTCCTGTAACTTTGCGGCCACTAAAAGGTCTGCCAGCAGCTTATGAAGCCCTTCGTTATCTGAGCGGAGGATTCCAAGTATCATCTGGCGGTCCAGGTAAGCCGTGTTATTATCGCTGAGGATTAGTTCCTTCAGGGTATCTATGACCTTCTGGTTCCCACGGTCGATTTCAGCTGCATATACCAGGTCAAATCCATTCATGAAACAGGACTCCGACTTTATGTAGTCCAGCATCTCCGGCTCCAGCTGTCTTAACATCAGGCGGCTGATGTCCCCGCCGCAGTAGAAGATCCGTTCATATGTATTAAGAAGCCCAATGGCACGGCGCATCTGCGGCCCGTACCCCCGTGTACGCACCGTCCTGCGGCAATATCCCGTGGAATAGGGGAACCGATTCAGTTTATCAATGATGTAGAGATAGGAATCCTGGTAATCCTTTGGCACAAACGCGTCCAGAATCCCTCCATGAACCCTTTTTTGCAGTATCAGCCCCTTCTTTTCAAACCACTGGCTGGGCCTTTTATCATCGGCAGCGTAATACTCACTTACTGCACTGTCAACCATCGGGATATTACCGTTCCTGTATCCCCTGCTTAAGGACTTTATCTCCTCTGCCAGCTTCTTCTCATCCCCCTTGAGTTTCCCGGTCCTGGCATCCAGCTTCCTGTCCCTCAGCTCCGTAATCTTCCTTCTGGTGTTGTAATCATAATCAGCCATCTCACCACATCCTTCCCGCCAGCATGGTCAGCCTGACAAATGTAAGGCTGCTCCCTTCTGTCAGCAATATCTTCTCTTCCAGTTGTTCAAGCGCCCTGTCATCCAGGAAAATCCTGTATATACCGTCCTCAAAGGACTGGATTGCATGATCCACCGCCGATTCCAGGTCAGCCTTCCTGTCCCCGTAATTCACGCCAAAGCCCACCTTGCCGGAAGCTGCCTGGTCATTGATCTCATCGCTGGTCAGGCAGCGCAGCAGCTCCTTATCATCCATCCTCTGGTTATAGAGCGCCACACATGCAGTGGTCATGGCTTCTATCAGTTCCCTGACGTTCCCCGGATGTCCGGGAATCTCATATACGGCTTCCTGGACCTGGTGTTTGCTTTTTCCTATCTTTTTGATGTTGACCTTCAGCTTCACGGATATTCCTCCCCGATTTTTTCTTCTTCTGACCCACCGGATGATTCAGTGCATCAGCTTCAATCATACAGTCTATTCTACCATATAATCCCAGTCCATACCACTCCATTTGCGGCCTTCAGACAGGCTGGTCAGCTCCCGGTCACAGTTCCCGATTACAGCTCCCGGTTACAACTCCCGGTCACAGTTCCCTCCCATTGGTCTCAATTACCCTGCGGTACCAGTAAAAGCTGTCCTTTTTAATGCGCGCCAGGTCCTTTAAGTCATGTTCATCCCGGTTCACATACACAAAACCATACCGTTTCCGGAAGCCCTGATGGGAACTGAGCAGGTCCATAAAAGACCAGGGGGAATATCCGAACAGATCCACGCCGTCCCCAATGGCCTGGGAACATGCCTCAATATGCTGTCTGAGATAGTCTATCCTGTAGTAATCGTGGACCTTGCCGTTTTCCATGAGCACGTCCCCGGCCCCAAGACCATTTTCCGTGACAATGAGGGGAAGCCTGTATCTGCGGTAGTACAGATTGAGCACCGTCCTGAGCCCCATGGGGTCAATCTGCGCACCGTATGCGCTGGTTTCCAGATATTCATTCTTAACATGCCGGAAATATCCATACTGGTCAAAATCCACCTCGTTGACTGGAAATGACCGTTCCCCAGGCACATGCCCCCCGGTTGCCGGAAGATATGAAACGCAGAGCGTCCTGTAATAGTTGACAGCAATATAATCCATCCGCGTGCCCATCAGTATCTCCCTGTCCCCAGCCCCCGTCTTTGGCACAATGCCCCGCTCCTCTAAATACCTCATATAATATCCCGGATATTCACCATCATAGTACATGTCCAGACAATAATCCGTCTTGAACCAGTCATTCATCCTGGCAGCCCACACGTCCTCCGGCCGGTTGGTCAGGGGATAGGTGCAGGTGGAGGAAACCGCCGGGCCTATCCTTCCCCCGGGAACCAATTCATGGCACGCCTTTACGGCAAGGGCATGGGCCAGGAACATGTGATAATCCATCTGCGCCCTGAGGCGGTCGCACTCCCACGCATCCCCGGCCTTGATATTCATCCGTTCATCCACCCTGACCATCAGGTTCTGCTCATTGTGGACTTGCCAATACACTACCTTGTCACCAAATTCACGGAATACGATTCCGGCATACCGCTCAAAGGCAGCCACACATTCCCTGGATTCCCAGCCATTGTACTTTTCCACCAGGGCATAGGGAAGGTCAAAGTGATACAGGGTCACAAAGGGTTGAATGCCCTGTTCCAAAAGACAGTCAATGACCTGGTGGTAGAACCTGATTCCTTCCTGGTTCACATCCCCGTTCCCATCCGGTATGATCCTGGCCCAGGACATGGAAAAACGGTATATCTTAAGCCCCAGTTCCTTCATCAGCCCGATATCCTCCCTCCAGCGGTGATAAAAATCACTGGCCGTCCTGGTATCTGCCTGGATGCCGGAACGCCGGAAGGAATTGTAATCCGCCACGGTCATGCCTTTCTTCCCCTCATCCCATCCGCCCTCTATCTGGAATGCGGAGGAGGATGCGCCCCAGAGGAAATGTTCCGGGAATAGGGTTGGTCGTCTGACGGAACCTGCTGTTTCATCCGTGCCTTTTTTACTCATGGAATCCTCCTTTTCATTGTTCTCATCCCCTATTGTCTTCATCCTCCATCGTCCTCATCCTCCATTCTCCTCATCCTCCATTCTCCTCATCCTCTATTCTCCTCATCCTCTATTCTCCTCATCCTCTATTCTCCTCATCCTCTATTCTCCCCTTCATCCAATTCCTCAAACCCAAACACCCAGGTCAGCAATGCCGACCCAAAAAAGGAAATACTGATTCCCAGCAGATAAAAGAGGAAATTCCTCATTCCGAATGCCCCATAGGTTGCCAGCGTAAGCACGCCATTATTTGCAAATGCATCCCCATACACGCCGCCAATCCCCATGACCGCCCCTCCCGCCGCCCCGCAGATAACGGCGCATACCATGGGCTTCTTTAGCCGTAAGTTGCAGCCATAAATCGCAGGCTCCGTAATCCCGCACACCCAGGCGGTCAGGGAGGCGGAGGCGGCAATTGCTTTCAGGTTCCTGTCCTTTGTCCTCAGCATCACCCCCAGGGCAGCGCCTCCCTGGGAGAAGTTAGCCGCCCCTGCAAATGCCAGCAGGTTCTGCCGTCCAAACCGCGCCACATCATTAATCCCAATGGGGACCAGGGCGCGGTGGGCGCCGAATATGACGAACACACACCACATCCCGCCGATGAAAGCCCCGCATAGGGCCGGGCTTAAGGCCATCATGCCCGTATACACGTAATTGATTGCATTTCCAATGTAAATGCCCACCGGGCCAAATACCAGATAGACGGCAGGCACCATGACCAGCAGGGAAATGCCCGGCACCAGGATGATTTTCAATATCTCAGGAATGACCCTGGTCAGGAACCGTTCCACATAGGACAGTATGAATACCCCAATGATGATGGGGATGACCGAGGACGTATAGTTGGCCTTTGTAAGTGCGATGCCAAACATCCTGACCGCCGCCCCGCCCGTCATCAGTTCCAGTATGGCCGGATAGCACATGGTGCCGCCCAATGCCATGGCAACGAATTCATTGGCATGAAATACCTTTGCGCTGGTATAGGCAAGGATGATCGGCATGAAATAAAAGATTGCATCCGTGGCAGCCATCAGGATGATGTAAGTCTCATTCCCCGTAATGTCCACTCCGCGGCCGGAGGCAGTAATCCTGGCAATGGTCAGGAATCCTTTTAAGAGCCCGGAGGCTGCAATAGCAGGCACCATGGGGGTGAACATGGCGGATATGGATATCAGGATGCGGTTCCATACAGAGGTACCCTGCCTGGCGCCTGCCTGGATGTCCTTATTGGCGGCTGGTGTCTTTCCTGCCGATATCTTTCCCGCCGATGTCTTTCCTGCCGATATTTCTCCTGCTGACGCCCTTTCTGACGATATCTTTCCCGCCTCCATCTGCCTGCATACCGCCTCATAGACATGTTCCACTTTTGTCCCAATCACCACCTGCAGCTGTCCGCCCCGTTCCACCACGGAAACCACGCCCTCCACCTGCGCAAGCTTTTCTTTGTCTGCTTTCGTCCTGTCCGACAGTTCAAACCTAAGCCTGGTAAAGCAGTGTGTAAGATTCTCCACATTCCCGGGTCCGCCTGCCAGGGTCAGGATGTCCCTGGCCACCGCATCATAATTCATATGTCCTGCTCCTTCCCGCTGCCTGCATTTCCCTGAAAACAGCACAAAAAAGCCGGGTTCATCTGCAGGCAGGACCATATAGGTTTAATATGGCATTTACCTGCGGATTTCATCCGGCTATTTTAGGGGTCTGCTGCCCTTCTCTGTTTTTTTGTATTTACCATCCGTTGACTGCATAGAGAACTGCCAGGCGGAGCTGTCTCAGGAGTCCGTCAGACAAGGTTCCATATTCTTCGTCCATCCCTTTTTCATGGGCCATGTAGGGCGGGGAATCATTCCACGAACCCATGGCGCCGAACACATCCGCCCGGCTGGCAGCCTGGAAGAGGGGCAGATGGCTTTCCGGAATCTGAGGGAGGGGAATCTGTCCGGTCCTATGTTCCGGAAGTGAAGCCCCCTGCAGGTACGACAGGGATGTTTCGAATATATCCGCAAAATTACCGCAGTCAATTTCTCGGGCAAACCGCCCTATCTTTTCCAGGATTGCTTTAAAATCCTCCGTGTTATCGCCAAAATGGAACTTCATCCCGGACAGGTCCTTACAGACCTGTTCCGTGTACCGGATATCCCAGCCCTTTTGCGCGGAATCGAACTCCCATCTTGGAAAGAAAAGGCTTACCTGGCTGTTCCCCCAAAAACAGACAAGGGCGCTCTGGGACGTGTTGGAAAATCCCAGCACATTCCTGTCCTTGACCTGGATGGGAAGCATCATCTTGATATCCCTCATGCCCTTCTTACAGCAGTGGACATACCACTCCTCCACCCCCTTGGCCTTTACCTGCTTTGTGCCAAACAGCTTCTTTTCCGGCAGGAACTGGAATCCGATGCATTTTTCATATGGCAAAGGCTCATATTGTATGGATGCGCCTGTCTTAAGCGCGTTTTTAGCTGCCGCTGTGATGCGGCAGATCTGATACATTTCCCCGTTCATGGAAATAATCCTCCTGATACTGATGGCTTACAGTCTGTTAAAACTGGTTTCATCATAGCACAGGTCCGGCTGGATTTCCACTATATACGGAGCAGGGCTGCCATAATACCTGACAGTATATTTTAATTTGCCCGGATGGAACAGGGATGGTATAATGAACTGGTAAATAATGTAATTCCTGACAAGTCAAAGGAGGACCGGGGATGAAAAAAATGACAGGTTTGAAACAGGGTATGCTTTATTTAATATGTGCGGCAGTCATCATAAGCAGTCCGTCCACCGTATTTGCCGGCAATGGACAGACTGATGTGGATGATACCGGTGAGCAGCCGCCATCGCTTCGAAAAGAGATTCAGAAACTGAAAAAGGGAAACTGGGTTAACCTGACCACGCAGCAGAAGCTGGAGGATCTGGATATCCTGTATCAGACCCTGAAGGATAATTATCCTTATTTCCATGTTCTCAAGAGAATGCGGAATGTGGATCTGGAGGAAAAATACCGGACAGCAAGAAAAGAAATCAGCAGGGGCGGAACCGATATCGCCTTTTATCAGCAGCTGGATGCATTCATTAATACCAATGACCAGATCGGACATCTGATGCTGGACAATCCCTACTGGTATGAAGATTCCGCCAGTTCCTACAAAAGCCTTGCCAGGGATTATCCTGAAATGGAACGCATGCAGAAATTCTCCGCAGCATACAACAATGATAAATCCGTGGAAAACTACGGGAAAATGAAGGCCATAACAGATCCTGCCTATAACAAAGTGATGGCATATTACGATGCCGCTGAAACAGCCCAGGACACAGGAACGGAATCAGCGGCGGATAATGTCCTGACACACATCGATAATGTCCAGACACGCATCATTGATGAAGGCCGTATTGCCTACATAAAAATCGATTCCCTTCTACCCTCCAATGTCTACGGCGAGGATAAAAAACAGCTCTTTGATTTTTATGGAACCGTGAAGGATTATGATAACGTGATATTCGATTTCACGGATAATGGCGGCGGTTCCATGAATTATTTCAATGACCTGATTGTATCCCCCAATATTGATACCACCCTGAAATACAACGCGTATAAACTGATAAAAGCCGGGGAAAATAACGGGATTTTCCTGGATTTCAATGATTACCGCCCTATTTCGGAATTCCCCGGACTTCCCCTCATGAATCAGGATGACCTGTCCGATGTGGATCTGTTCCATGAAATAGAGTACACAACCGAACCTTTGGGGAAAGAAAAAATGCTGAAAGGAAAACTATGGCTGCTTGTAAGCGATACCGTCTTTTCCTCGTCCGAATACGCAGCCATGTTTTCCAAGGCAACCGGCTTCATGACGCTGGTGGGAACCAGGACAGGCGGGGAGGGAATCGGAAGCGACCCTCTGCCCATCATACTTCCAAACAGCGGTCTTATCGTTCAGTACGCAGCAGAGTACGGCGCTTTGCCCGATGGTTCCGGCAGCCAGGAGTATGGGACAATGCCTGATATCCTCTCTCCTGAGGGGGAGTCCGCGCTGGATACCTGTTTAAGGGCCATTGGACAGGATCACTAGCCATGATATGTGCTGATATGGCTCTGTCTGTATTGACACATGGACTACATCGTGTTATCATATATTCAGACTACACATTGTAGTTTTAACAGGAGGAAGGAACGAATGGTCCAACAGGTATCTGATGCTGAATTAGAACTGATGAGAATCATCTGGGCAAAGGGCGGCAGGGTCCTTTATGCCCAAATCATGGATGAGCTTGCAGCGGCTGGCAGCCGCTGGCAAAAGAACACGGTCATCACCCTGCTGTCCCGTCTGGTGGAAAAGGGGCTTTTAAAGACAAATAAGATAGGCCGCCGTAACGAATACGCCGCCCTGGTTACAGAGGCAGATTACCAGGCGCTGCAGACAGAAAAGCTGATTAAAAAATTCTACGAGGGCAATGCAAAGGGACTTGTATCAACATTAATCCAAAGGGATATGCTGACAGCTGAGGACTATGAGGAGTTGAGGCAATTCTGGGAGGAGGGGAACAAGAGCCGATGAATGGAATATGGAAAGTCATCCTGTCCATGTCGCTTTCCGGGACCTTACTGATTACCGCCCTGCTCCTCTTTAAACCCTTGTTCAGGAACCGGTTTGGCAGACGTTGGCAGTACTATATCTGGCTGGTGGTAATCAGCCGTCTGCTCCTGCCATTCACACCGCAAGAAAGCCTCATGAACCCCTTATTCTTAAAGGCCGGGCAGGCAGGTATCCAGGCGGAGACAGCCTTAGTTGAGGAACAGATGACCGGGTCGATGCTGGCTGGAGGCGCTATGGGGGATGGTGCCGGCAATGACAGTACGGACGATGCCGCTTTATGGAATGATACTGCGAAGAATAGGGCTGACGATAATGGCTCCGCTGATAAGGGCGCCGCTGATAAGGGCGCTGTTGATAAGGGCGCTGTTGATAAGGGCGTTACAGGGCGTGAAAATGAAACCTCAAAATCCAGGACAGGCTTATCCCCCGCTGTCCTGACAGCAGGAAAGCTTCTATCCCATCTCTCCCAAAACCTCTGGCTTATCTGGCTCATGACAGCAATAATCCTGCTGACACGGAAGATTACAGCTTATCAGGACTTCAGGGATTACGTAAAAGCTGGCGGGGAAGCGGTTGCTGATACAAGGATATTAGACCGGATGGCAGTGATTGGCGGACAGGCCGGAATCAGGAAACCTGTGGAACTGTACATTAATCCTCTTGTTTCCTCCCCGCTTCTGATGGGCCTTTTCCATCCCTGTATCGTGCTCCCTGAGGCTGACATGCAGGAGACTGGATTTGACTGCATCCTGCTCCACGAACTGACCCACTTAAGACGGATGGATACCGTTTACAAATGGCTGGTCCAGTTTACAATCTGCCTGCATTGGTTCAATCCACTTGTGCATCTGATGGGCCGTGAAATCAGCCGGGCCTGTGAACTTGCCTGCGACGAGGCGGTCATCATGAAACTGGACAGGGAAAAGATACGGGTCTACGGTGATACACTGATCCATGCCACAGGCGCCGGAGGCATCTGTAAAGCGCCTCTCTCCTCCGTGACACTGATTGAAGGCAAGGAACTGTTAAAAGAAAGGTTGGGCGCAATTATGACATTTAAGAAAAAAACAAGGTTTGCCGCTGTCACTGCTTTTGCCATGACACTCTTATTATCAGCCGGCGCGATTACAACGGGAGCCTATGCTGCTTCCCATGCATCCATTAGCGGCAGCCAATCCATATCAGACCTTAGGGAATTCCTGAACCGAAGTCTGTATCACAATTTCCATGCTGCAACAACCGAGGATGAAAAAAATTATGAAATCAGCGGTACAATCTATCAGAACACCCATCCACGGAGCCTGGTCCGTTTTGAAAAGCTGCCGGATACCGGGCTTACGGTAAGCGGAAGCATAACCCCACTGGATGGGGAGATACGGCTGATGTACAGGGATGAGGATGGTACGCTGGTCACACTGGCCGATGAAACAGCAGGCGCCGGGGAGGCTGTTCCTGTTTCCTGCAGCATCAATGTTTCTGAAAAAGGTGAATTCTATTTTGAGTCTGATTCTGCCATCTGTGAATTTGACCTGTTATTCTCTAAATCAGATGGAACCGTATATTATCTTACGAATGAAAACCCAATTGGACTTACATATTAAGGGATATTGGAAATGATGCGCGTTTACAGTGTATCGATTCCAAGTAAATTCTTAGCCAGTATGCCAATAATAAACGAAATAACAGCAACTGACAAAGATATCAGGGCCATTTCCAGAAACCGTCTGAGGAATGGCTCTTCCTTTGCCACGGATATGTAATAGTTGAAAAACAGTATGATAAGCATGACGGTCACAATCATTACCGCAAATGCAGCAACATACATATGGGCCGGAAACAAGAGATAGGGAAGCACCAGCAGGGCCACGGTCACCAGATATGCCGCCCCTGTATAGGCACTGGACTTCAACGCCTCTGCATTCCCCTCTGCCCGCTCCGCCAGATAGTTGGAAGCCGCCATGGACAGGGTTGCGGAAATTCCCGTTATGATTCCGGTCATGGCTACCAGGCGCGTATTGGCAAGGGCAAAGGTAACGCCTGCAATGGCGCCCGTAAGTTCAACCAAGGCGTCATTCAGCCCCAAAACCATGGCGCCCACGTAGTGAAGGCGTTCCTCATCCAGCATATTGTATAGTATATTCTCATGGGACCGCTCCTCCTCCAGCATCCTGGCTGCCTGGGGCAGTTCATGGCACATCATTCCATACCGTTCCCGTCCCACCCGCTCATCCTTCTGCATCATCTTTACCACGAATGTGAATCCGAAGATAACGGTCAGTATCTTTAGGAACAGGATATGGCTTCTTTTAGGGACCACATCTTCCCCTGTGATTCCTTTCCATACAGCTGCGTGCGCCTTTTCATCCGAGGACATCTGGCTGAACACCTTCCTGTTTTTTTCATCCTTCTGTTTCCTCCCCAGATATCCATAAAGAATGGCCCCGGTCTCCTCGTCAATCTGCGCCTTGCGCACGGTTTCCTTCATTTCCGGACTTAATGTCATGTCTTGCATCCTATGTCCCCCCATTATCTTTCCTTTCACCGCCTTCTGATTTACCCTGGACTTCCCTCTGACAGGCCTTATAGTGTGTTTGAAAATTCATTCCCGCCATCTGCACACCCCACTCCATCTTCTCCTGACATTCACTGCATTCCCTGTCATGAAGGGAAATAATGCCTTTGCACCGCTTACATGTATATCTTTTCTTCTGCTCTTCCATGAAGGATTCAAGGCCATGGTCCTGAACATGCCTGCTGTTTTCCATAAGGCTTGCCTGGTATCGCCTGTTATAGCTTTTCTCAAGATTCCTGATCTGCCTACACGGATATTCAGGGCATTGAAAACAGTAGGATAATCCTTTTCCTTTGACGCAGTCTTTCATGTCACAGGCCCTGCAGTGTTCCGGCTTTCCCAAGTCACTTTCCAGGCAGCCTGCGCATGGTTTCCTGTGGTAACAGTGCCTGTAACAGACCATGCAGTTCATTCCGCATGGAGCAAACATGACCGGGCGGATGCCTTCCTCAGGCATTTTCATAAGCCTCTTCCCTCCCCTCCATGGAAATCCTATGCCTCCTGCTGTACATCCCTCTTCCTGACGGTCGGGTAATTCTCAATGATATCCCTGTATCTGAAGCAGCCTTCCCCATGATCATTGATGACCCCGCAGGCCTGCAGATGGGAGTACACGGTGATTGAACCCATATACTTGAATCCCCGCTTCTTTAAATCCCTGCTCACCTCATCCGACAGCTTGTTGCTTGCCGGGATCCGGCCCTTCTGATGCCCCGCATACAGGATGGTCTTTCCCTTGGAAAAAGACCATATATACCGGCTGAAGGAGCCGTATTCCTCCCTGATTTCCAGGAAACGCCGGGCGTTATGGATGACGGCCTCCACTTTTCGCCTGGAACGGATTATTCCTTCCGCCACAAGGATACGCTCCACGTCCCTATCCCCGTAAGCAGCCACCTTATCATAGTCAAACCCGTCAAAACACTGACGGAAGATTTCCCGTTTCTGAATCATCATGTTCCAGTTCAGGCCGCACTGCATGACCTCCATCATGAGAAATTCAAATTGCCTGTAATCATCATGGAGGGGGATGCCCCACTCCTCATCGTGGTATCTGGTCATTTTTTCATTGCAAAGGCACCATGGACAGCGTTCCATACAATCTTCCCCCTCTGGTTTATGGTTTATCTCCGGTCTGGTTTTATGTACACAACTACCTTTTCATTATATCGTCATACCTGCAATAATACAAGAAAACAGCGCATTAAAAGACAGCGGAAAGAAAGGCAGGGCGCCTTCCTCCAATCAGCTCCCTGCCTCTGCTCTTTTTAACCATCTGAATCCATGACCGTCCACCTTTACGGCGGACGCCCGCAGCATTTCCCCGGTCATCATATCCTGGTACATGCCGTCTGTCTCATCAATCCAGGCAATCTTCCCATAGTCATGAAAATTAAAGATACCTACCAGCTTTCCCTGTTCCCGTTCCCGCACCAGGCACAGCACGGAATCATCCCAGGTTTCCCTGACAGAGAACCTTACGTCTGCACCAAAGAGTTCCTCGCCCCTGCGCAGTTCCTCCAGCTGTTTTAACCCGGAAAATATCCGTCCCTGCACGGAATTTCCATCTTTTATGTATCCTGTCAGTTCCCACCGGAATTTTCCCCTGTGGATATAGCGGGAATCAGCGGCTTTCTCAGGATCCTCCTTGTACGTGTAGTCATTTACCTGCCCTATCTCATCCCCGCTGTAAAGAACAGGTATCCCGGACAGGAAGAAGAGGAATCCATGGAGGCACAGGATACGTCCGATTCCATGCTCCATGCCTTCATCGTCCATTTCAAAACCAGCCTTTTCCACTCCGCACATAGAGGCCGTTGTTCCGCAGAACCGCGCATCGCCTGTGACAGGATCTTCGTTGTACAGTTCGCCCCGGCTGAAGCTTTCCGGTATCTTTCCTGTGAAGAAGTCATTGAGGTATTTCTTATGTGGCACCTGCTTCATGCCCCAGGATTCCAGAAGCGGATAATCCAGCCCCCAGCCAATATCGTCATGGCACCGGAGATAATTGAGGAAGGAACAGGTGTCCGGCAGCCTGCTGATGGTTTCCATCTGGCGTTTTAAAAGCCTGGCGTCCCTGGCGGCAACCGAATGCCACAGGGTGGCCATGGTGGTTACATTGTAAAGCATATGGCACTCAGGTTTTTCCACCGTGCCAAAGTACGGCGCCACCTTTTCCGGCTCCATGACCACTTCTCCCAGAAGCAGTACGCCGGGGCACACAATCTCGCCGATCATACGCATCATGCGCACAATGGTGTGGACCTGGGGAAGGTTCCGGCAGTCTGTTCCCAGTTCTTTCCAGATATATGGCACCGCATCTATCCGTATGACATCCATCCCGCAGTTGGCCAGGTACAGGAAATTATACATCATCTCGTTAAACACCACGGGATTCCTGTAATTCAGATCCCACTGATAGGGATAAAAGCTGGTCATCACGTAGCTGCCTGTTTCCGGAAGGTAGGTGAAGTTGCCCGGCGCCGTGGCGGGGAATACCTGGGGTACGGTCTGTTCGTATTGCCTGGGGATGTCATAGGAGTCATAGAAAAAGTACCGTTCCCTGTACTCCTTTTCGCCTGCCCTGGCCCGCTTTGCCCATTCATGTTCCTCGGACGTGTGGTTCATCACAAAATCCAGGCACAGGCTGATTCCCCGTTTATGGCACTCATCTGCCAGCGCCATCAAATCGTCCATGGTTCCAAGGTCATCCCTTACCTTCCTGAAATCCGACACCGCATATCCTCCGTCTGAACGGCCCCTGGGGGTGTCCAGCAAAGGCATCAGATGTAGATAATTGACATTACAGCCTTCTATGTAATCTATCTTCTCCTTCACGCCTGTTAACGTGCCTGCAAACTGGTCCGTGTACATCATCATGCCAAGCATGCTGCTTTTCCTGAACCATCCCGAATCCTTCTCCCGCTCCATGTCCAGCCGTTTAAGGCTGTCCCTGCGCTCCTGGCAGAACTGCTCCATTCCCCTGCACAGCCCTTCAAACATCTGCTGATTGTCGTAAAGCTCCATATAAAGCCATTTCAGTTCATCCAGATGGCGCTCCAGGCGTTTCTGGAAAGGGGGGATTTTTAATCCGGCTTTTCCTGCTATGGGTCTGTCTGCTGCATGTTTGTCTGCTGTATGCTTGTCTGCTGTGTTTTTATCTACCGCATGCCGACCTGTTATGTTTTTATCTGCCGCATGTTGGCCTGTTATGTTTTTATCCGCCGCATGTTGGCCTGTTATGTTTTTATCTGCCGTATGTTGGCCTGTTATGTTTTTATCTGCCGCATGTTGGCCCGCTGTATTTTTACCTGTCACACATTTACCCGCTTCTGCTTTATACGCTCCATTTTTATCAGCTTTATCAGCCATCTTCAATTCTCCTGTTCCCGCATTCCTGCCGTGCCTTATCCCGCCATACCGGAATCACACCTTTACCAGATGCGCCTGCCATGACTGGTATTCATCGGTCATATAAGGTATCGGAAGCCCGGCGGACATAAGGGCCGCCCCCGGATATACGCGGCCCGTGGACCCTTCCCGGTAGCTCCATCCAGGTTCCAGTCCTTTCAGCCGTATGTACACAGGAAGCGGGTTGCCATGTGTCTCAAGGGTCACTGCATTCACCAGTGCCTCGCTTTTATCTTCCCTGACAAACATCCATGCCCCTGCCTGCATTTCCTTAAATGGATTGCCAAGCCTGTAGTAATCGCCGTTGTGGATTAAATCCTGATACCTGTGATAATCCTCAATCTGTTTCCTGATGCATTCCTTCTCATCCTGCGTCAGTACGCCCGGATCCAGTTCGTACCCAAAGCTGCCCGCCATGGCCACCACGCCCCGGGTTTCCAGGGAAACCTGCCTTCCGGTCTGGTGGTTGGGGCATGCAGATACATGGGAGCCAACGGATGATATGGGAAAACCAAAGGATGTGCCGTACTGGATACGGATGCGGTCAATGGCATCCGTGTTGTCGCTGCACCATATCTGGGGCGTATAGTAGAGCATACCTGCGTCAAACCGTCCGCCGCCGCCGCTGCATCCTTCAATCAGCATATCCGGATACCGCTTTGTAAGACGTTCCAGGAAATCGTATAATCCCAGCACGTAGTGGTACATGACCTTTCCCGGGTTCACGGTCCTGGCGGCCCGGACGTTCCCGCCATCCTGTGTATTCCCGCCATTTTGCAGGTTAGCGCCGTCCCGTTCCTGCACCGCAGAGTATACATCCGTGATGCTGCGGTTCATATCCCATTTCACATATTCAATATTGGCGCTGTCAAATACCCGGCAGATGCTGTCAAACACATAATCCACCACTTCCTCCCGGGAGAAATCCAGTACCAGCTGGCTCCGGCTCATCACCGGCTTCCTTCCGGGAATGGTAAACGCCCAGTCAGGATGGGCCCGGTATAGATTGCTGTCAAGGGAGACCATTTCCGGTTCAATCCATATCCCGAACTTAAGTCCCAGGCCGTTCACCCGCTCCACCAGGCTGCCCAGGGTGCCGCCCAGCTTGCCTTCATTGACAGACCAGTCCCCAAGGCCCGACGTATCGCTGTCCCGTCTGCCAAACCAGCCGTCATCCAGCACCAGCAGCTCCACGCCCAGTTCCCCGGCCTGTCTGGCTGTCTCATATATGGTTTCCCCTGTAAAGTCAAAGTAAGCCGCTTCCCAGCTGTTAATCAGCACCGGTCTGGGGGCCAGCTTGTATTTCCCCCTGCACAGGTTGCGGCGGATGGCTTTGTGGAAATGCTGCGACAGGGCGGACAGCCCGCTTCCGCTGTAACTCATGATGACCTCCGGCCCAAGGAAGGTATCCCCCGGATCCAGTCCATAGGAGAACATCTCGTCCTGAAGCCCCATCATCATCCTGGTCTGGCCGAACTGGTCCTTTTCCACCTCTGCCCTGAATGCTCCGCTATAGACAAATGACATGCCGTAGCATTTCCCCGCATCCTCCGTGGCATCCCTTTCAGCCAGTATCACAAAGGGGCTGTACTGGTGGCTGGAGGTCCCGCGCCTGCTTCCGATCACATGGGCGCCATGGGATACCTCTGTCCTCTGCCAGTTCCGTTCCATGGCATGCCTGCCGTAAAACTGTATCCAGTCATAGTCCCCGTAAAGGAAATCCAGGCACGCGCTCTGCACCTTTTCAAGGGCCAGGGATCCATTTCCCATGTTCTCAATCTTTACAGCCCTGGTTATGATATCGTGGATTGGAAATACCCCGTATAATAATGTCACCATAAGCCCGCTGGCCCTGTCCTCAAGGACGATTTCCAATGTTTCGCAATCCATGTCCGCGCCGCCGTCTGCAGGCTGCCCGGCCGCCGCCTTATCAGCGCCGCCCGTTTCCTCCTGATACATGGCCGGAAGTCCCGGCAGACTGTATTTCCCCTGCTTTATGGCATGGCTGCGGTAACGCAGGTCACAGCTCATGGAACCGTCCGCCTGCCTTACCTGCAAGGCCGTGCTCCTGTAATCCCCGGTACCAAGGACCGGATATTCCTGGGGGAGTACGTCCAGGGAATAGGTCCTGTCCCCGCCGGACTCATAGGGATTTCCTGAAAATCCCCTGTCCGCATAGGTGAGAAGGTATTCCATGGAGCCTTCTGAGCGGTCCCCGTAATAAAGATGCAGCAGGTACCCAAAGCGGTCCACCTTCATCTGATAGGTCGATTGTCTTGTGTGTATGGTGAATAGCTGTTGTTCTTCCTGGTAACGGATTGCCATTGTCTGTCTCCTTTTAAATGTTCTATTTTCCGCCTGTCATGGCAATGCCCTCAATGAACTGCTTCTGGAACACCAGGTACAGGATGACCATGGGTATCATGGCCAGCATGGAACCTGCCATCAGGACCGGATAGTTGGTGGTGAACTGCCCCCTCAGTGTGGAAAGGCCTGCCGACAGCGTCATCATGTTGATATCCGTGTTGGCAATCAGCGGCCACATCAGGTCGGCATAGGCAAACACTGCGGTGAAGATGGTCAGGGCTGCCATGGAAGCCTTGGTCAGGGGCATCATTACCCTTGTAAATGTCTGCCATTTGGTGCATCCGTCCAGGTAGGCGGCTTCACCCAGCTCATCGGGGATACCCATGTAAGCCTGGCGCAGGAAGAATGTTCCGAAGGCGCTGACCAGCCCTGGGAATACCAGTGCAAATATCGTGTTGGTCAGTCCCATCTTCGCCAGCATCTGATACTGGGGGATGATGAATATCTGTGATGGCAGCATCATCTGCATGATGACCAGTGAGAACAGCAGGTTCTTTCCCCTGAACTTAAGCTTGGCAAATGCAAACCCGGCTGCGGATGAGAATGCCACTGCGCAGATTACCCTGAAAAGAATCAGCAGGACGGTGTTGGTATACAGTTTTACGAAAGGGAGGGCAATCAATGCCCTGTTATAGTTTTCTGCAAGCCATTCCTTCGGAAGGATCGTGGGCGGTATCTGCACGCTTTCACCGGCTGATTTAAAGCTGGTAAGAAGCATCCACAAAAAAGGGAATATCATCAGCACGGCCCCTGCCCCCAGCACGGCATATACGAGTATGGTATTAATCTTACGGCTTTCTTGGTATGATTTCATGGAATCTCCTCCTTATTTATCTCCTGGGGCGTGTTTGAAAACCCATCCCCGCCATCTGCACACCCTAAACCTCATAGTTGACCCATTTTTTCTGTCCCCAGAACTGCAGGGCCGTGATGATGCCGATTAATGCAACGGTCCAAATCACGATTGCCGAAGCATAACCCCTATTCCCTGCCACAAAGGATTCCCGGTAGAACAGGTACATAAGGGACTGGGCGCTGGTCAGGGCCGGATTGGTCTGGTCCACCATCATGTAAATCAGGTCGTAAACCTTGATGGAGGCCATCAGACGCATGATTAATACCACAAACAAGGTAGGGCTGACCATGGGCAGGGTAATCTTGAAAAACTGCTGTATCTTCGTGGCCCCGTCCAGGCTGGCCGCCTCATAATAGCTTTTGGAAATGTTCTGGATCCCGGACAGCAGCAGGATGGCGTCGTATCCGATGGCGCTCCAGATAGCCACCACGGCGCAGGCAGGCAGCACCAGGCCGGGCGTGGTAAGCCAGCTCACCTTTGTTCCGATTATCTGGTTGATGATGCCGTATTCCGCATTGAAGATCCATTTCCATACCATTGCGATGGCTGCCGGGGCCACTACCATGGGAAGGAAGTAGATGGCCCTGAAGGCGGATTTTCCCTTAATCTTTGCATTCAGCAGCACGGCTGCAAGCAGGGACAGGAACACGCCAAGAGGCACGGTCAGGATGCAGAAATAGATGGAGTTCCATGTTGCTTTCCAGAATTCCTTACTTGCAAACATCTGCTCATAATTCTGGATTCCCGTGACTTCATAAATCCCAAAGGGGTGGGTGGTGGAAAAACTCAGCACCAGGGTCTGGATGAAAGGATATACATTTAATATAATCAGTCCTATGATGGTGGGCGCAACCAGCAGGTAGCCCCATTTTGCGTCATCTGTTAAAATACGTTTCTTTCCCATAGCTTCCTCCATTTTTAGACAGTTTCCGTAAACAGTGCCGGGCATCATGCCCTTTCCGTTACGGCGCCTTTGCCTCGTCTACCAGCTTCTGCATGGCTGCAAGCCCCTCATCCAGGCTCACCTCGCCGCTGTATATCTTAAGCAGGGCATCATTAATCTGCGTCTTCCAGTTGGGTCTTGATGCATTGTTCACACTCTGTACCCCGTAAGGGAACATATCCACGCATTTCTGTACATCCAGCTTATAATCAAACTGGTCGAAGGCCTGTACCCAGGTGTGCTCCAGTCCCTCATAGGCCGGGATGGCTGCGCCTGACAGCCCCTGTACCCTCTGTCCTTCCTCAGAACCGGTGAATTTCAGGAAATCCTTCGCGTATTCCAGTTTCTTACCCTTTGCCCCGGTGGCATAACACAGGCCGTTGGAAATGGTTGCCCTGCCGTCCCCGTTTAAGGGATCCGGGCATTTGGGCAGCACCGCCACATCCCACTTTCCTTCCAGGTTCTTATTGTTCTCCATCATGGACATCAGGTTCCAGTTGCCTTCCAGGTACATGGCGCCCTGTTCGGATATAAAGGCGGTTCCGGGATTGGTTTCTGCAAAATATTTCTGGTCCGGGCACCATGGCTCCTTTTGTAAATTAATGTAAAATTCCATGCCTTTTCTTGTGGCCGGGTCCGTGAAACCTGCTTTTGTCTTATCCTGGTTCAGGATATGGCCGCCTGCCTGGTACACAAAATTCCAGTACCCCAGCTGCTCATCCGCATATGCCATGAAGCCGTATTTTCCTGTCCTGTCATGAATTGCTGCGGACGCCGCTGTCAGGTCATCCCATGTCCAGGATTCATCCGGATATGTAAGTCCAGCATTGTCAAACATTTCCCTGTTATATACAAGGCAGACCGTATCCTTGTCCTTCGGCACCCCGTAGATGCGTCCGTCCGACCCCTTTGCATTGTTCAGGGAGATTTCCGAAAAATGTTTTGTGTAGTAATCCGGGTCCTCCTCATCATAAAGGTCTGTCACGTCCGCCAGTTTTCCATAGTCCGCATATTTAAGGATTTGGTTAGTATGCATCCAGAATATATCCGGCAGCTGGTTGGATTCAGCCGCCGCATCCAGCTTGGTCCAGTACTCATCCCAGCTGGTCACCTGGACGTCAATCACCACATCCGGATTCTGTTCCATGTAGGCCCTGGCAACGGACTCCATGCCGTTCCTCTGGGCCGTATCCCATATCTGGAAGGAAAGCTTCACTTTCCCGTCCCCTGTTTTTCCTGCTCCTGCACACCCTGTGACCATGGCCGCGGCGAGCAGTAAGGCTGTTCCGAATACCAGACACCATTTTAACGTTTTGTGCATAGTGTTCCCCCTCTTATACCTGCATTTTTCGGTTTAAATAAACCATTTTGTTGCCTTTATTTTCTTCTTTCTTTCTGTTAACCTTATGATATCACGTTGTTTTATCCGGGTAAATGTTCTGTTAATACCAGTTATATACCTAAATACTATTTTTGTATCTGTAGGTTGATATTGGGTAGCATTTGGGTATATAATGGGATATATGCAGTATAGAGCAAAGTACACCTTTGCACAAGGGTGAACCAGTCTGGCAATGATATCAAAGGAGGCGCTACATGAGCAATGTCCTTTTTTCCATTTTCCCCAATGAACGTTTTGTGGACCTGGGCTTATACCAATATGGCTGGGAGCAGTGTGAACCCCTGCATTCCTATGGCCCTTATGCACGCAACCACTATCTGTTCCACTATGTGATATCAGGCGCCGGAACCCTGATGTCCACGGATTCCAAAGGCATGACCAATACCTATCATATCAAAAGCGGGGAGGGGTTCCTTATCCATCCAAAGCAGGTTAACACCTACAGCGCGGACAGGGACCATCCCTGGGAATACACATGGCTGGAGTTTGACGGGCTAAGGGTTAAGGAAGCCCTGGAACTGGCCGGGCTTACCATGGACAATCCGGTCTATCACTCCAATGCAAGGGATCTGAGCCTGGAACTGAAGAACGAGATGCTCTATATCGCCAACCATTCCGACCAGTCGCCCTTCCACTTAATCGGACACCTGTACCTGTTCCTGGACTATCTCACCCGCTCCTCCTCGTCCAGGAGGATGATGCGCGGCGGGAAGCTTCAGGATTTTTATATCCGTGAAGCCACATCCTTTATAGAGCAGAATTTCCAGAACGACATATCCGTGGAGGACATCGCCGCCTTCTGCAATCTGAACAGAAGCTATTTCGGGAAGATATTCCGTGACGCGGTGGGCAAAAGCCCCCAGGAATTCTTAATTAGCTACCGCATGACCAAGGCCGCGGAGCTGCTGAAGCTGACAGAGCTGACCATAAAGGACATAGGCAATGCCGTGGGATACCCCAGCCAGCTCCATTTTTCCAGGGCGTTTAAGAAAACATATGGCATCTCCCCAAGGGAATGGCGTTCGGAGAATAAGATTGCTTCCGGGGCGGGGAAGATGGGGTGATTTAGACATGAAAATACCTCCTAAGTAGATTTTGGTTATTTACCTTGTCTACTTAAGAGGTATCATATCATTACAAGCAGCGGTCCTTTTATGCAATCCCACTTTTTTCCACGGAATGATCCTCTATTCCATATAATCCTATATACATTCAATCTTCCCTAATGAAATCAGTTCCCTGGTATCCTTATGGAAGATGCATACCTTGGTGCCTGAAATATTTACCTTAACCTCTTCCCCTTCCGAAAAATTAATGCTTCCAAACACCACGGACCGCAGGTTTGTCCCCATACATTCTACGATTACCGTGGTTTCCATTCCGTAAGGGAAGGAGGATATGACCTTTGCCGGGATATTTCCCTCTTCTCCAATTAATACATCTTCCGGCCGTATACCCACAATGACATCCGGCCCCTTGGATCTCAGCCCAGCTTCATCCTCCGCCTCTGCCAGAAAACGGATTCCCGCCCTCTGTAACTCCGGATGACCGGAAGCTGCATTCATTTGAAAATCCACAAAATTCATGGCTGGATTACCGACAAAGTCAGCCACAAACATATTCACCGGCTCCGCGTACAGCTTCAGCGGTGGTGCATACTGCTGGAGTACGGCCGTATTCATCAGGCAGATGGAGGTAGATAATGCCATTGCCTCTAACTGGTCATGGGTTACATACACAAAAGTCGCATTGGATGTGCTGTGCAGACGTTTCAGCTCCGTCCTCATTTCCAGCCTCAGTTTCGCATCCAGGTTAGACAGAGGCTCATCCATCAGAAGAATCTGGGGGCTGGCCGCCAGCGTCCTTGCAATGGCCACCCTCTGCTGCTGGCCGCCTGACAGTTCTGAGGGATACCGTTCCAGGAAAGGCGTAAGCTGCAAAAGCACGCACAGTTCCTCTACCTTTTCCTTAATCTCCTTTTTCCCCCACTTCAGGTTTTCCAACCCAAATGCAATATTCTTATATACGGTCATATGGGGCCAAAGGGCATAATTCTGGAACAGGAAACCTACGCTCCTCTCATTTGGCGGCACATCGATTCCTTTTTCAGCGGAAAACACCAGTCGGTCCCCAATCCATATCTCGCCTTCAGTGGGTGTCTCCAGTCCTGCAATCATCCGCAGCGTAGTGGTTTTACCGCAACCGGAAGGCCCCAGCAGGGAAATAAAGCTGTTGGCCGGTATCTCCAGGTTCAGGTGGTCCACTGCCACCGACTTTCCATAACGTTTTGTTATATTTCTTAAGACAATACTGTTATCTGCCATTTCATCAACCCCCTATACCAGAATCAATGGATGCTCCGGTCAATTTATTCACAAGTGCGTTCAATGATATTACTATAATCACAATCAAAAGCGTAATTGCATTGGCAAACTGTTCATAGCCCTTTTGATTGTACATGAACAGCAGCGTCGTAAGCAGAACGGAGCCCGGCGTATATAAAAGTACGAACAGCTCCATTTCCCTTGTACAGCTGATAAACGGCAGGAGATATCCTGACATGATGCTGGTCTTCTGGATTGGAATAAGGATACGGCACATCCTTTTATACCAGGGAATACCCATTATCATTGCCGATTCCTCCAGTGTTGCGCTAATCTGGAACATGGAGTTCAGGCCGGACCTGGACGCCATGGGCAGGTATTTCACAACGCCTATGAGTACCAGAAGGGCGTAGGAGCCATACAGCGCCGGAATGATTCCTCTCCTGGCGGAAAACATGGACAGGTAAATGGCGGAAAGGGCAATACTGGGAATCAGATACGGCAGGAAGGTCAGGCTGTTCACGGTAGAGGACAGTTTCGTCCCCCATTTCCTGGCAATCCCATATCCTGCCAGGCATCCCACGGTGCCTGCTCCAAGGGAACAGCACAGGGCAAGAAGAAGGGTATTCTTTAATGCCTTCCAAAAGGTAGGATTCCTGAATATGCCGGAAAATCCGATTCCCGCATCCTCTGCAATCCAGTAACGCAGTGTGAAGTTAGACAATGAATAATCACCCTTTACCTGGGTAAGGGATTCTGTCGCAAAGCTCACGAAGGGGAGCAGAGTCACCGCCACAACAAAAACCACGACCACGGCACTGATTATCCTGCGGCCTCCCCGCAGTCTGGTAAGTGATACGTTGGAACTTTTGCCCGAAACCGTTGTGTAGGATTTCCTGGTTCCCAGCATCTTCTGGTTCAGATACAATATGGAAAAACTTAACACCAGCATCACAACCGCATATACATAACCGCGCCCGGGATTAGTGCCGTTGAGATAGCTGTACATCTTTGTGGCCAACGTATAAAAATTAACCGGCAGGCCCAGAAACTGGGCCGTGGAGAATACACTGAGCCCGGATGCGAATACCAGGAGTATGGTGGACAGTACGGCCGGCTTCACAAGAGGCAGTGTTACTCTTGTAAATATACGCAACCGGGAGGTTTTAAGAATCTGTGCTGCTTCCTCCAGGTTAGAATCCATGTTCTTAAGAATTCCGCCAATCAGAATGTATGCGTAAGGAGCATAGTGAAGGCCCGTAACAAGCACAATAGGAAAAAATCCATAAGCAAACCAGTTGGGGGTGGCCAATCCTGTCACCGACTCAAAAATTCCAGTGGTCCCGCCAATCAGGCTGTTCTTAAAAAAGTTTGTCCATGCAATTGCCAGTGTCCATCCCGGCATGATATACAGGAACATGAACAACGTGGAACAGATTTTTTTACAGTACATGTCGGTCCTTATAATCAGCCATGCAAACATTCCGCCCGCCACGATTGCGATGATGCAGGAAAACACAGCACACATAAGTGAATTCATGAGAGGGATGACAAAGGTCTGATATACCTCTCCTGATGCAAATGTCTTAGTCCAGTGATACAATGTATAGGAACCTGATGCTTCGTGGACCCTGTTAACTTCCGAAGTATGGACAATCAATGTATCCTTGAATATATAGATTAATGGAACAATAACCAGATATATCAGACAGATAAGCAAAACCAAAAGAATGATGTTATGGGGTCTGCGCAGGAAATTTCCGGCTTTTCTAGCTTTTACTTTCAATCAACTCACCTCTATTGTAAAATAGAATGGATACAAAGATATCATATCCATCCTATTTTAAGATTAACGCAGCAACCCAGGCTGCATCCGGTTAACGTAATGTCTCAATAAAATCTTCCACATCCGCACGGTGATTGACCAGGTAATCCGGGTCATCCAGTACGATATTCCCCTTCACTTCGTCAAAACTGTAATCCGTGGCATGGACGTTGGCAGGATTGGCGGAAAAACCACCATAATAATCATTGAACGCAGCCCAGCCATTTTCGCTCAGCAGCCACTCAGAGAAAAGTTTGGCAGTATTGGGATGCTGGCAATTATCAAGGATGATGGAGTAAACAGGGTATGCATAGCCTCCTACCGGATTGCATGAGGATAAATCATAACTCAGCTTGATTCCCTTATCATCCTGTGTGCTGAATCTCTGTGTGCTGAAATATCCGACCCACGTATCAGACTGCCCCAGGGCGCCTACGGTGGTTGCCGATGTGGTATCAGAGGTGGTCAGCAGGACACCATTTTGGAACATCATCTTAATGAATTCCCATCCTGCATTATCCGTTGTCAGGGTTATATCCTTTCCAAAATACTCCTTATATGCATCCGCCAGCCTTGACGCGTATCCGTCGGATGTAAGCATGGTCAGCATATCAAAGTTAACACCCTCGCTGGAAGGATCCTTCATGGTGAACAGTCCCTTATACTGCGGGTCAGCAATGCGCCACAGGTTCGTGAGCCATCCCTCCCCAACCAATTCATCATTATACATAAAGCTCTTTGTATCATAATACCAAATCAGGGCAGTACAATCATCATTGCCCACTATCTCTCCCACCCGGGGATTGGACCATTTCATGGCATATCCGGTATCCACCAGTTCCGCCATTACACGGTAGGTATCCTGGGCGCATACTAAATCTGCACTTACCGCACCGGACTGGCATTCTGAGGTAATCTTTTCAATCATCTCTGTTTCGCCCAGCTGTGTAAATTCCACCTTAATCCCAAATTCTTTTGCAAACCGGTCAGCCGCATCCTGCAAGTATGAATTGGCGCCATAAAAAACAAGGCCTCCTTCTTCCTTTGCAGCAGCAACCAGGTCATCATAACTCATCCCGTCCTCCTGGCCGGATGATGCAGCAGAAGCCCCTGCGGATTCCGGTTCCGATGCCGCCCCGCCCTCTTTTACCTCTTCCTTTGCAGCTTCTGTTCCCATGTTCCCTTCAGTTCCAGCTGCAGTTGCGGTACTCCCGGAACCCCCACACCCGCTTAACGCACCAGCTGCCATTATCCCTGCCAGTACGATTGCCATCAGATTGTTTCTTCTCATAGTATATTCCTCCTCATATTCCGATTTTACTTCGGAAACCAACATTACCAGTACACGGCAGCACAATTCTCCTGCCATGGTACACTATAGTTTCATGTCTGATAAAAACTCCAGCATATCCGTATTCTTCTCCTGTACGGCTGCCTGGACCTTCTCATCCTTCGCCAATACATCCAACAATGCTTCAGCCACAGCCATCTCGCACAGATGGCTGTAATTCCTGTAAAAGTCGAACCTGGAAAAATCCCCTTTGGATTCAATCACATAATCAGCCAGTTCAGCCAGTGATGAATTCTTATAGGCGGTAATGGCTATCACCTTAAGACTCCTCTGCTTTGCCAGGGCCACGCCGTCAATGACGCTTTTGGTTGATCCGGACTGGGATACCGCAAGCACCAGGTCACTGCCGCCGGCCAGGTTAATCTGGTTCATATAATAATCGGCCACACCGCTGAAGGTGCACTTAATCCCCAGTCTTCCAAGCCTGAATCCAATATGTTCAATAATCGGAGTGGTATTGCCGGAAGCAATCAGGTGGACCTGATCGCAGTTCCTTAACAGATCCACGCACCGGTAAACTGTTTCCGAATTAATATTATCCGCGATATTCAGCATGATTTTGGAGTATTCCCGGAACACATCCCCCACACTGTTCACCGTATTAACCATCTCATGATTCTGATACCTTACCAGTTCCTTGGAAAGGGACATTCGAAACGGCCAATATCCTTTAAAACCTACATGCTGGCACATCCTCACCACGGTGGCCTCGCTCACATCACTTGCCAGTGCCAGGTCCTTTACAGTAAAATCAACTACTTTTGCAGTATTCTTCAGTACATAGTCCGCCAGTTTCCGTTCTGTGGGGGAAAGGGTTTCATACTGGGCCTGTATGTTTTCTATTGCAGATAGTTCCGTCATAAACAGCCTCCTTTTTCACAATCATATATCCTCTCCTGCCATTATACTAGAACCTGCACAAGGTTCTCAACCTGTTTTCAACATAAGGCAAAAGTCTGGAATGGATATATTCCGGCATATGGATGATTTTTACAGGATCCATATTCCCTTTATTATCGGAGATATACTGTTCCATGGCCTGGTAATACTTTCCAAGAAATTCCGTACCCAGGTTAAACTTGCTGATTCCCTTTGAGAACGCTGTCACAAGTTGGTCATCCGGTATACCGCTTCCTCCGTGTAATACCAAAGGAACCTTTGTAACCGCCCGTATTTCCTCCAGTCTCTTTATGTCAAGATGTGGGGTATCACGGTATTCCCCATGGGCATTGCCAATGGAAACCGCCAGGGAATCCACTCCTGTCTCCCTGCAGAACTGTTCTGCGGCGTCCGGCTTTGTGTACAGGTCTTCCTTGGAATCATCAGCATCAGAAGCCGCCCCCACATGCCCAATTTCCCCTTCCACAATTGCGCCCAGGTCATGGGCTGCCTTCACCACGTCCCCTGTTATCTCAATATTCCTTTCCAGCGGATATACCGATGCATCCATCATCACGGATTCAAACCCACAGCGGATTGCATTCAGAACCGCCGCTTTGGTGTAATCATGGTCCAGATGCAGTCCTATAGGCACGGCAACCTCTTCGGCCAGTTCCTTTACCATCCCGGCAAATCCCCTTATACCCGTGGTTTTCTGGACCGGGACATGCTCCGGATACAGCATGATGATGGCCGGTGTATTGGATGACTGGGCCGCATAAACAACCGCCCTGGCCATATTATAGTCCTGACAGATAAATGCAATGGCCGCCGTGTTACTCTCCCTGGCCATCTGCAGGATATTACTTACCTTCTCATACATTCCTTTCCCCTCTCCCTTCTGATGGTGTTGCCCCTGAACCGGCTGCAGTACCTGTATCCATATGCCTGCATGCCAGAACAGGCAGCAGCCCTCCTGCAAAAAAGTCCCCCAGCCCTACAGTAGTCGGCCTGTCCACAAAATCCAGGTCCTTACACGCAACGCAGCAGACCAGTGGATCTGACTCCGTTACCTGCCGGCAGAATGCCTCGCCCTTCGCGTTCGTCTTCCATGTGCGGATACGACCGTACTCTTCCATCCCAAAATCATCACCATGGACATATCTTGCTGATGCAAGCATGATCCCGCTTTCCAAGGCTCCTTTAAACTCCCGGGCACCTGTTCCATATGCAAGGGCCCATATATGGGTATGTATGATAAGAAACGGAACCTGAAGGCATCGGTAAATGTATCTGACTGCATCCATAACCTGAACCGGATCAAGGATCCGTATTCTTTGTCCCACATAGTCCTGCAGTTCATCCTCATTCATGCTTATGATGTCTAATACCGGGGCCAATTGCCTGTGCACCATATGGCGGAACTCCTTGTTGATATAGCACCCGTCCTCCAAAATCACGGCAGCGCTGTCCTTGAGTCCGTTTAATATATCAAATACAGTATCCAGCCTGTCCCTGAGTATGGATCCGTCCAACACCTCGCTGAAGCATGAGAGGAGAAAGACATCCGCATCCCGCACCATTTCCCCTGCATCTTCTGCTATCACCATATCCATGCTGTCCTTATCCCGGGATATGAGAATCCGGTTATGGCATGGCACGGTAAAATCAATGTCATTGGCCTGGATATGTACGCCAGATGGATATTGCAGGATGATATGGGGATACACCCTATCATACTCCAGCCCGTTTCCTGAATAAAATTTTATGCCGGGCGGAAGCAGATTTTCAATGTACCGGTTAAAACAACACATCCCGAGGGTGCTTTCAAATCCTATCTTCCGTATTGCAATGGCTGCCCTGGCAGCGGTTCCCCCGATAGTTGTCCTGTATGTAAATTCCTCTGCAAAAGCATTGCATGTCCGGAAGTCATCCGGTATGATTTCACAGCCTGTGCCCTGTCTCATACAAATAAGGATTTCAATCATCAGGTCCTTAATGGATGCTATCTGGCTCCTTTCTGTAAGTTCACCAGCATGTATACCGTGCTTCCTGATTAGATGTTCCATCACAGAAAGATCCCACTCCAACTCAAAGTCCACACACGCATGAAATCCTAATGCAATCTTCCTCTCCCCTGTTCCCTCAATGTCTTTATCCTTGGTCCTGCCAATATTGCTGCCCCTGTGCCCGTCCACATTCATATCCATATGTTGTCCACATTCCTGTCCATACGCCTATACGGGTCAGCGGTACAGGGATGCCTTCCCTGCTGAATGGAACAACTGGATTTTCTGTCCTGCGACCTGCCTCAAAGTTTCAATACAGGGCGGATAGATTGCATTGGGTTCCCTCAAGGACCGGTCAGACAGTACTTCCCTGCATTTTTCATAAAAAGGAGCTTTAATGTCACTTGATATATTGACCTTATTGATTCCATGGCACACAGCAGTCTCAATCTCACTGTCCGGGTTGGATGAACCGCCGTGAAGTACCAGAGGTACCTTCGCAGCTTTCTTGATTTCATCCAGTATGTCAATCCTGAGTTTTGGTTCAAATCCTTTTGGATACAGCCCATGGCTGGTTCCGATAGCAACAGCCAGTGCGTCAATGCCGGTTTCTTCTATGAACCGTTCTGCATCCTTGGGATTTGTATAATGAATCTCATTCGTTCCTGTTTCAATGGAGTCGGTATTGCCGATTGTACCTAATTCCCCTTCGACTGATACGTAATCAGCTGCCGCATGTGCCGTCCCGCAGACCTTTTTACAGAGTGCGATATTTTCCTCAAAAGGCAGCAGTGACGCATCAATCATGACAGAAGTAAAGCCCAGGCTGATAGCCTTCACGCAATCCTCATAGGAACCGCCGTGGTCCAGATGGATGCACACGGGTACTGGTGCATGATTTGCCTCATCAATCACTGCTTTAATAAAGGAATTCTGTACAAATGATAATTCATCCGGGTGGATGGCCACAATAACCGGAGAATCCTGGGCAATTGATTCCTGCATCACCCCGGTGAGAATCATATTGCTGGATGTGTTAAAGGCCGGTACTGCAAAGTTTTTTTCTTTCGCAACTGCCAAAATGTCTTTCATGTTTACAAGCATCTCTTCTGCCCTCCTGATTGTCCCTCACTGTAAATGGTAACTTGTTTTCATAGCTTTATTATATTGCTATGAAATAAAATGTCAATATATTTTTGTAATGAAATTTCTTTTCAGTCAATATAGTGAAATTAAACTGTCAAATTTGTGCACAACTACGAAGCTCAGCCCCCCTTCGTAAAATATGCCTAATAAAAATCAAATCCTAAAACAATGTTGGTTACGCGGCAGCAGATGGAGGGAATAAATTTTCAAACGTTCCCTGGTTTTGGACACAGCAAAAAGACAGATTGGAATCTGTCTCCTTCTGTATCATGATTAAGGTTTAAGGAAAACGGCGAATCGCCAGATATTTAAGAATCATTCTCTTGACTAAGGATACCCATCACAATTCCCTCCAGCTCCTCCACCCCCGCAGCCATATAATCAGGTTCTATCCCACCACACGCCCCAGGATGCCTGTCCGGATCATCTTCACAGCCGGGAACCCCATGATGCCTGCGGTTAAACCAGACCGCTTTCCATCCGGCCCTCTTAGCCCCAATGACATCATTGGCAAAGGAATCCCCAATATAATATGTATGCCCCACATCCAGGCCCAGCGCTTCCTGTACCTTCCGAAACACGCGGATATCCGGTTTCGCAACCCCCATCTCAGCCGAGATGAACACATGGTCCTCCTCTATCCACTGTTCCAATCCCAACACGCGGATTTTATCCCGCTGGTGTCCGGAAGGGCCATTGGTTATAAGCCCCAGAAGGGCGCCCTTTGCACGGGCCTCTGAAAGGATTCCTGCCATGCCTGGGAGAAGTCCGATTCTTTGCTGAAACATCCCGTATGCCTCTTGGAGCCGGAGCGCATCCCGGGGCTTAAGACAGATGTCCAGGTCGGCAAATGCATGGACCAGCCGGTAAACATACATATCCTCCATTGACATCCGGCCGGATTCGGACTGGTTGAAAACAAGCTCGCTGTAATGCCTGCTGCGTACAAACAGGCGTTCATGATCCGTCCTGAAATCATTTCCCAGGACCTGCCCACAGGCCAGCCGGAAGGGTTCCAGCTGGTCATACAAAGTGTCGTCCACATCAAACAGTAAGGCTGTCATATACCGTATCACTCCTTCAGCCGTCCAAGCTCCTTTGCCGCCTCCTCAGGCAGCACGTCAATCAGGCTGTTCCGCTTCAGCTGGGGCTTGTCCAGATATTCTTCCCGCAGCATCACCTTCACCCGCTCCAGGTCTTCCCATAATTCCCTTGCGGAAACCAGGCGGCACCCCTGGCCGCGGATGATGACCTGTTCCAGCCCGTCGGAGGTGGCCACGGAAACATCATGACGGCGGGCATTTTCATGTGCAAATTTCTCAATATACTGGTCGGCGGTTTCCGCCTCTTTTGTGTATACCACATGGATGTTATGGTAATCCAGGATTTCAGTCGCATGTCCCTTCACCCGGTACGCGTCAAATACCACAATCAGGTTGCACTTTTTCACGGCCTGGTAATTGCACAGCAGATCCATAAGACGTCCCCTGGCGCCCTCCATATTGTCCTTTGCCAGGACATTCAGTTCCTCCCACGCATAGATGATATTGTAACCGTCCACCAGGAGATATTCTTCCTGGGGCGCCTGTTTCGCCGCCGGACGGTAGGTGCGTGTCTCCGGGGGATTAAAGCTCCTGCGGCTGCCGCCCTTTCCCGGTATCCCGCTTTTCTGGCGCGCCTTGTCCCGGCTGTTGGTATAAAAGGTCCTGTTTAATATGGCATCGATTTCTTCTGTACCCAGCCATATCTCCTCCTGGGCGGACCCCTCCGGCATGGTCTTGGCAGGTCCGTTCCCGGCGCTTACATCCCCCAGGCCATGATTCCCGGGCGCCCCGTCCCCCCATGC
>SKEY01000404.1_pt3 | contig 61855 bp, 92 predicted proteins | sample 4843871 | NCBI WGS metagenome assembly SKEY01 (sample SAMN11008797, study PRJNA524170) | human gut metagenome | biome: Human fecal sample; material: Feces; isolation source: fecal sample from pouch patient p36 | host: Homo sapiens | place: Israel: Tel-Aviv | collected 2016-12-04
CCCCCCCCCCCCCCCCCCCCCCCGCCCCTGTGTTGTGGTTTATGGGGTTGGTGTGTTCAGTGGGTTCCAGATGGGTGATGTGTCTTCCCTGAAGTAGTAGTCCTTGCCGTTGGCGATGAAGCAGGTGACGGTGGCGGGATCTTTGAGGTCAAAGCTGAATTTCGAAGCGGCCTCACCGCTGTCGTCGTAGCGGTCAGTGGCGAAGTTCTTGACGGCCACGTCGTTGTATTGCTCGTCTTCCTGTTTGAATTGCGTGAGGGTGTATTGTTTGCCGACCAGGTTCTTGCGGCGCAGACAGTCCACGACAGCGGTGTCCATGTCGGTGTATTGGTTTGGGTTACCCAGGTTGGCGCGGTAGATCTCATCGACATACAGGTATTCCAACTGTTTGCAACCATTGTCGTCCTCGAAGAATTTGCTCTGTTGGGCCTTGGTCCAACCGTCCATATAAGGATGCATTACATTGGAACGCAAGCCGTCGGTGAATTCCTCCGTTACCGGTTTGGTGTATCCTTTCGCCACCATACAGTCCTGGTAGCGGCTCCATGCCGCGTCGTAGTCGCTTCGCGGGATGGAACCGTCATGGTCCAGCGCGCGACGCAGGATACCCTGCTGCTGCTCCGACATCTCTGTGGATGAATCAAGCAGGAATTCGATTCTGGCGGTGATGGACGGCGCCACCTTTTCCGCCATGCTCGTGGTAGACGACAACGTTGCTGAGGATACGTCCTTCGGGCCCTTCGCGCCGCATGCCGACATGACATAAATCGACAATATGGTGAGAATAAATACAACAATGTACATTGACCTATGGCGTGTGTCGTACATAGGATGTTTCCTTTTGGGATGAGTGAGGAGCTGTCGTATGCCATATGGCATGCGACAGCTCAGTCGTTATATGGGGGTCGATGTAAATCAGGAGACTTCGAAGGCAGCGTAGTCTCCATTTGCAGTTTCTGTGCCGCGCTGGAAAGCTGAACAAGTGTATCCCTTGCTTACGATTTGATAAGCAGGTGCACTATTGCCGCTTTGTTTGGCGACGCATTGGGAACTCATATTCACTGAGTACATGGAAATCTGAGACGTGGTCACTTGCACGTTGCGGCTGCCATGATAGTATCCACCTTCGATGGATCCCACACTGCGGGGTGTATAGGTCATCGATACGGCGGCTTGGGCCACACTGGCGGTGGAACATGCGATGCCTACGGATAGTAGCACCGTCACCGCCTTCTTCCAATGAGAACGGAGCTTTGGCATTGCCCCTCCTCCTTTCGTCTTGAATAAAATTGTGCGCACCATTGTGCACACACCCATCATGGCCTCCCCATCTGTGCGGTTGCAAACTTTTGTACACGATGTGCGTATATCATTTCAAATTTGAAATTGTGCATTATCGCATCGTATGCGTAACTATTTCCTTAGATTTTCTGTGGACATATGAACGGATGGGAATCAGGGGGACACAAGTAATTGGTATGATTTGACGTATGGAAGGGGAATGGTGACATATGGGTACAGAGCAAACGAAGGGTGTGCCGGCTGGTGCCGGAATCCGCATTGCTTTGGTGGAAAACGATGTTCTTGCCCGCAAGCCACTTGAATACCTGCTCACACGAGCGATGCCGGATTTGCGTATCGTCGAAACCTTCGCCAACGGTACGGATGCCACCCAATACTGTTTGCAGCATCGGCGGTCAATCGACATGCTGTTGACCGATATGCATCTGGGGGATGTGGATGGTCCGGCGGTTGCATGGCGGTTGCGTCGCGCCGGCAGCATGCTGCCGATACTTGGCATCACGTCATTGCCTCTGGAGCATTATCATAATGCGGCTGTTGCTGCTGGAATGCAAGGTTTGTTGCCAAAGTCGAACATTGCGCAAATCGTCGTAGCGTTGCGAGATCTGCAGCAGGGCAAACCTTGTGCGGGGTATGAATCACCTGCAATGGCGGTGGCGCGTATCAGCAAGAGTCACTCAGTTATGCACGTGCTCACCGATACACAAGCCAAAGTACTTGAATTGGCTGCAGACGGCTATGACTCCAACGGAATCGCGCAGCAACTCCGTTGTGCCCCGTCCACTGTGCGCAAGCACAAGCAGAACATTCTTACCAGGCTCAATGTGCCGACGATTCAGGAGGCGGTGGTGCAATGGACAAGATTCCAGCACATGTTCAACCTCGATTGAAGTCGTGGTCCGATTGGCCCCTCGAGAATCGCCATGGTGCCGGTCCGCTGTGCATTATCGTAATCGTCACTGCCGTATTGGCATGGCATACAATGATGCTGCCTGAGCGCTCACCGTTGCTTGTAGTACTTGTTGCCGTACAGATCGCCCTGTTTTGGCTCTCATACTGGATACAGCCCTCTTGGATCCCACTTGTGCTCATCTTGGTGCTTTCGATGATAGGGGATTGTGCATTCCCCCAATACAGTGACTACGTCATGAACGCACAGCTTGCTGCGCTTGGTCTGTTCTCATACTGGACGGACGACATATGCGCAGGACTCACGCTTGTTGTATTGAGCGCATACCAGTGGATATGGCTCACATTCAGCTCCTATGCGCAATCGGATACCTCTACGGTTGTGCTCTTCATCGCATTGTTTGCTCTTGTCGCACTTATAGGAAGTATCGCGCGTCATCTTGTGGAACGTGCATATCGGCAACAACAGATGATGCTGGCAATGCGCAGCGGCATTCGCGCCATGGCCATGGATCTCCATGATGCGGTCTCCGGCTCGCTCACGACAGCGGAGCTGCTACTGCAGCAATGCGAAGTCGAAGCAGATATAGCGTCTGCAATCGCTGACCCCATGTGGAAAGAACGTAACCGATGCATCCATGCGGAGATTCATAATGCCGAGGATAACGTGAAGGGAATCGTCGATCTTTTGCTGGCAGAATATGGGGAAAGCGATGAGGAGAAAGCGCAGCGTCAATCCATTCGTACGATGCTTGATGCGCACGACGAGCAGATGTCTGAACAGGGAATCAACGGGCGGTCGGCTCTTGTCGCTGGGGGAGAAGGAGCCGGTGTGCTGCGCGAACATGATATGCGCATGCTCTGTTGGCTCATCGATGCGATTTACGAATGTATACGACAGTCGCATCCGGATTTCTACGAACTGTCGGTCACCATTGACAATGCACATGCCTCGGTTATGCTGATGCACACTGGAAATACGGCCGCGTTGGCTTTGCCGCATATCCCATGGAACAAACGATTACGAGTGCACGTCGAAGCGGAAAAGCGTAAGGAATCCGCCATGGTGTTCGTCACGGTGAGACTGCATCGCCTGAGGCAGCAGACGCAGCAGGAGGCCACTGCCCATTTGCTCGCCAAAATCCAATGCGCACAAAAGCCTTAGAGCAAGAAAGGAAACTATCATGCCCAACATGAAGAAAATCGCTGCCGTGTGCGCGACGTTGTTGCTGCTTACGCCGCAAGCCGCATTCGCAAACACCGCCGGAGCGGTCGATGTTCCAGCTGCCACAGCCGGTGCACAGCCGCTCGGCAACTGTCCAACGTGGCTGTGGTGGTTCTGCGGCACCCCCAAGCGGAGTTAGGTGATAGCTGATTTGCAATTAGTGACGAACTGCGGATTCTTGGGTGCTGTATTGTGGCGGCTGAGGATTCACTGTTGAGAAAGGTTGGGTGCCATGCTCACTGCTCGCAAAGGGCTCAGTATGATGGCATGCGTTGGGTTGGTTGCATTCTTGGGCAGCTGTGGAACACCCTCTTCCCAGGCTGAATGGAGCGGTGGCGGTGACACGACTCGATTTGCCAATAGCACGCAGGAGCGCATCATGACGCTATTGAAAAAAGAGGATATGGATGATTCGCAGATACGGATGTTGGAACATGCGCTTGCCAATGACGGCAAGGTGTCGGCGGCGGATTATCTGACCGCTTGGGATAATTACCGTCAATGTATGGTCGGCAAAGGATATACTGCGCCGACGATGCACAACATCAATGGCATATATATACACCAAACGAAAATGGATGCAAGCAACCTGAGTGAAGCGCAACAAGAAAAAATCAGCCGGGACAATAACGACTGCAAGTCAACATACATGCTCGCAGTGGATGATGTCTACCGAATAAACGTGGCCAATCCTGAAATGTATAGGGATCCTGATGTTGCTTTGGTGGATTGTTTGCGGCGTCATAATCTGGTTCCCAAGAGTTATACGGTTCGTCAGTATAAGGCGGAGTGGGATAAGTTTGTGGATGCTGATGTGTCCGATACCCGGTCTGAGCGGGAAGCGTATGCGTTGCGCCGTAGGGAGTTTGGTTTTGATTTCAATGACCCGCAAGTGCGTACGTGTGTGGTGACCAATGATTCCAACCTGCTGCTCGATGAGCTTGAAGGCTGGAAGCCATTCGGCTGATTTGTGGATGTCAGTCAAACGGCTTCCATGGTTCCAATTCATCGGCAATCGCGCTTGCATTCACTCCGGCGACGCATGTACGCACCTGCGGGTCACTGAAATCAAAACTGTACGCTTTGCGGCGCCGTTCATATGACTGCTGCTGGGTAAGGTTCTCGCCGTCGAAAGTCATGTCTGTGAATTGCTTGCTTTCTTTGCGGTATTGCGCCACCGTATATTCGACAGGTACCAGCTCATGCCGGCGCAGGCAATCGACCATGGTCACGTCAAGATCCACGTACAGTTCCGGATTGACGATGGAATCGCTATAGACGCTTGCCACATAAAGCGATTCCTGTTCCAGACAGGCACTTTGGTCCTGATGGAATTTCATCTGCTGCTGATCGCTCATGCCGGAGAAATCAAAGTGCATTAGCTCGACGACCAGTCCGTTCACCATATGCAATGGCGGTTCGTTGTAGCCTTTGTCTACCATGCACTGCCGATAGTTGCTCCATGCGGCCATGTAGTCGGTACGGCTCACTTTGCCATCATGATCCAACGCCCGTTCAAGTGCAGTGCGCTGTGCGTCTCCCATGGGCTCTTCCAGGAAGGATTGGATGCTGGCCGATAGCGATGGCGCCGATCGTTGCGTCGAGGCGTCACTGCTCCACGCATCGTCTGCGATTTGATTACTGGCAGTCTCCGTGCCGCATGCACCCAGACACAGCAAACAAAGTGAGATCAGCGCGGTCGCCACACGGAGGCGCAAGCCTCTGACGCGTTTGCGCAGTTCGGTAATATGCATACTCATATCCATATCACTGCGTGAGCTCGGCGCTGGTGGGTGCGATGTCGCCGCGCGCGTAGAACACCGTGCCGGGGGAGAGCTCACCGGACAGCAGCTGGGAGACCGTGACGAGTGTGAATCCGCGCTCGCGCAGCCCGCTCGCGATCTGCGGGATCGCCTCCACTGTGCGCTCATTGCCGTCGTGCAGCGCGACGATCGCGCCGGAAGACGCGCCGTCGAGCACATTGCGCGCGATGTCCGCGGCGCTCGTCTTGGGATCCCAGTCGCGTGAATCCACATTCCACAGAATCACCGATTGCCCGTTGCCGCGTGCGGCTTCGATCACGGCCTCGCTCCACGCGCCGTCCGGCGGCCGGAACAGGGTCGGCTTGCCCACGCCGGCGCCCACGATGACCTCGTCGGTGTCGGCGAACCACTTGCCGAGTTCGCTGGGGGAGAGTGTGTGCAGCTGCTTGTGCCGCCAGCTCAGCGAACCGATGTCATTGCCCTGCGCGGCCATGGTCGCGAGCAACTGCCTGTTGCTGCCGGAGACGAACTGGCCTTGCACGAAGAACGTGGCCGGCGCATCCGCCTGCTGGAGCGCGCCCAGCAGTTGTGGCGTCACCTGTTTGTTCGGTCCGTCGTCGAAGGTGAGCGCGACGCATGCGGCGAATTCGCAGTCGAGCGGCATGGCGCCGACCACCGCGTTCGTGGCGGTGGCGAGCGCGTCGAGCGCGTCGTTGAGCTGCGGGTTCGTGGCGGTAGAGCCCGGCTCGAGCATTGCGCTCGCGGTGGAGATCCGCGCGTTCAGCTCGCCGCGCAGCTGCTCACTCGCCTTGTTCGCCGAACGCTCGTACGCGGCTTTCGCCACCGTGAGCTGTTTTTGCAGTTCCCCGCGCCGGTCCGAGTTGCGCGCGCCTTCCACGCGCCGGCGCAGTGTGTCGGCGTCGGTCTGCACGTCGCGCATGCGGTTGACCATGCTCGTGCTTGCGGCGGCGAATCTGCGGGCGAGCTCATTGAGGCCGCTGGTGCTTTGGCTGGTTTCGCAGGATGATGTCGTGAGCGCGGAGACGGTGTGCGTGTCGTCGATGTGTTCGATTTTGTTCGCGAGCGCGGTGGCATGCTCATCGCTGATTGTTTTGCCGTCGCCTTGCGCGAGCTTGGATGCGTTCGACAGCGTCGTCGTGTATGTGGCGTTGAGTGTGCCGAACTCGCGTTGCGCAGACTCGCAGTCGGCGAGTGCGGTGGCGTGTTCCTCCTGCTGGCGGCGATGGGACGCGTTGACGATCGGAATGACGACCGCCGCGAGCAACCCCGCGATGGCGAGCAGTGCCACGATGACGGCGAGCACCGTATTGCGGCGGTGGTGTGGCGGGGGCGCGGTGGGCGCCATTTCTTCACTGGTGAATCCGGTGTCGAAAAGATCGAGATTGTCGTCGTGTTGTTTGTTGGTGTGTTCGGAAGAATTGTCAGTCATGTTACCCCTACCTTGTCATGACATTCCACTATTGGATTTCAATAATATGCCTATTATCTACGGATAAACATGTGCGCGCCGGAATATGGGATGGCGGATGGCCGCTAGACCTTCTTCAAATCTGGGGCGCCTACACGCGCGAAGGAAAGGGGGCTGACCTAGCGCAGTGGCTGCATGCTCATCTCGGTTCTCTTGAGGATGGTGTGGGATTCGGTTACGCTGACGTATTGGCTGACGCTGATGCTTGGATGCTTACTAAGTATATGAAGGAACATGTTTCTGAGCATTCTCTCTCTGAGGCGATTAAAACTACATTCTCGCAAAGTCATGCACATCGAATTGCTCGTTTTTGAGCCGATTTGGTGGTGTTGCAGACAATGTCGTGAGGGCTTTCCTGCCTCTTCTTAATGGCATCGATGTAGATGATGCAAACTTCACGTGCACGTTGAGAATGTTGCAGGGTGCTGCTAACGCGAATACATTACCATCTATGAGTGAAGGAGCAGTTTTGGCTCGAGCATATGCTGCATTTTTGGCCAATCCACATAGGTGAGATAGAGAAGGCAGAGCAATGGAGGCATCAGTTTCCGTAAGTGCTGATGCCCCCATTGTTTTGACGAAGATGAGGAACATCGCAGATAGTTTTCTCGAAATTGGTTAACTCAATTTTAGATAACGAGTCATTGCGGATTTTACTTTGTGATCGGACATCGAATGCTAATAAAATGCAGTGATCAAAGCCAAAAGCAGGAGAGGGAGGGAGAGAGGCAAAGTGATGACGGTAACGACGGTGGCTAATATTTGACGAGATTTATCAGTTATATTACTCTGTCGGGTACCGATGGACGTTGGAAACCGCACGCCGATTATTCGCGCAATAGCACATAGAAACCAGCTTGCTATTCCTGCAATCAATACTGCGGTGAAAGCTACCCAAGTTGTTTGCTTTGCTCTCCCAAGCCAATCGCCGTGGGCCAATGCCAGATAGATGCATCCCGCTTGAGTGCACAATCCCAGCCACCAAAGTGCTTTCCGAATGCCCGTAATCCATTGATCGGTGCGAATGCGCTTTAACTTATCTCGGAAATGAACGCTGTGGATGAGGCGGATACCCATCACCTACTCCCATGGTTGCTGCTCATCAATTGGAAGTAGTATAACATGCGACTACTCAGGAGGTATTCGTGGCCGTTGCTCGGAGATAAGACATGAATATGAATGAATATGAAAGGAACAAATTATTCAGGGAATCGATATCAGTAATTGGAAGGCGGATTTCGATCCTGACCGGGTACCATTTGATTTCCTTGTGGTGCAGGCCACATGGGGTGCGTATGAGTTCACCGGCAACGGGATCGTGCGTGGCGTGTGGACGGGTGCGGACGCGAAAATCCAGCGATGCATTGCGCTCGGCAAACCGTTTGGCTACATGCACTACATTCGTGGAGTCGGTGCCGAAGCCGAGGCTCGGTTCTTCGCGGTGAACACGGTCGGCTATCTGCATCACGGTCTGTCCGCTGTGGACTGGGAGGCTGCTGACAATACGGCATGGAACAAATACGGGATGCGCGGTGCATGATTTGGTGATTTGTTGCGTGAAAGGAGGTGAGGCTTATTGGATGATACTCAGAGCCTGATGGATGATGCACATGCGGATGTGGAGAGCGATGACGATTTCACCCCGACATTCAGTCCGCGTACGCGCACAGTGGTGTATGTGGCATGCATGGTGATGGGTGTGGTGGCGTATGTGCTGACTGTGACCACATCCGCGATTGACGCGCCTGTATGGCTTACGGTGGCATGCGCCACGTGCACCGCGGTGCCGGGCTATGTGGCCGCTGCATTTGGGGTGCATTACGATGGCATCAGCATTCGCGGATAGTGACTGATGCACGTCGTAGGCAAATCCGGTTGAGGTGATCCAACATCGATTTGTGCGGTGGACGGAAAAACCGCCGGCGCGGCTCCATACAATGGAAGGGCGAAAACAGTAAGGAGGACACATGTTCATCGATCATGCGGCTGTGTACGTGGAGGATCTGGAGCGCGGCGCGCGTTTCTACGAACAGTATTTCGGCGGCGTGCGCGGCGAGCGGTATGAGAATCCGCGGACCGGGTTCTCGTCGTACTTCATCACATTCGACGGCGGCAATACGCGCCTGGAGGTCATGCATAACGACGCGATCGCGCGCCCGGTGGACCGCGGTGCGCGTGGATATGCGCACGTCGCGTTCAACGTCGGCTCGCGAGAGCGCGTGGATGAACTCACCGCGCAGCTCGTAGCGGACGGATATGAGAAAATCAGCGGTCCGCGCGTCACCGGAGACGGCTATTACGAAAGCTGCATTCTGGATGCGGAAGGCAACACTGTGGAGATCACCGGTTGAGCGCACGGATTCACAGAGGATTTTGAGGTTGCTTTACAGGAACGCCAAGAGTGGGGTAGGTACCATGTAATCACCGGCCGCAAGGTTGGTGGAAAAACTGAATATCTTCTCTTCTTCTTCCCTCCGGAAGGGCACCACGGCAACCCGCGTCCAAGAAACGTTGGAATAGCAGGGTTGTGGGTATCATGTGCATAGCAGATGGTACCCATGTGGTGCCCTTCTGTTTTCATTAAACTTTCATTAAACATGAGTGGAGGAGGCGCTGATGCCCAAGAAGAGGGCGACAGGTGCGGCACGCCCGTACCCGTACCGGCAGCGACGCAAGGACGGTTCGTATGTGGAACGGTGGAAGGTGGAGTTGTCGTTGGGCAAGGGGCCCGACGGCAAATACCGCACGAAGCAGATCACCGCGAGCACGTTCCGTGAATGCGAACGCAAGCTCAAGGAGGCTCGTGAACGCCTCAACCGCACAGGTCGTGTCGAAGCCCATACGGGCGGGTTGGTGAGGGATTACACGGCCATGTTCATCCGGGACGTGGAGCACCGGTTGGCGCCGGGCACGGTGAAACAGTACAAGCGGGCCGCATGGTACATCGACAAGCGGATAGGCGACATGAACGCAAGCGACGTGTTGGTGAGCACGGCGCGCATGGTGCAGGACGCGCCTGACCGGCCGAGCCCCGCCGTGCGCACGGTATTGTCGCAATCGTTGGATTACGCGGTGGAGGATGGGGTGCTCGCGTCGAACCCGTCGCGTGCGGTGCCGCCGAAACGCAAGGCGCGTGGCGTGGTTGAGACGAGCGGGCGGCGTGCGTTCAGTGTGCCCGAATTGCAGAGCATGTTGATGGTGTCTGCCGGTTGGGAACTGCCGGTTGCGGCGCGCATGTGGTTCCGCATGTTGACGGGTATGCGCCAGGGTGAGATATTGGGCGCCACGATCGACGGGTTGCGGTTGGATGGGCCTGCTCCCTCGTATACGGTCGCGTGGTCGATGACGGAGGCGATGCGCTCCCATGGGTGTGGTGAGAAAGCGCATGGGCGATGGCCGTGCGGGAACATTCGTGGCGCACAATGCCCGCAGGCGCGTTGGCTGGTGCCTGACGGGCTTCCCATGCGTCATATACAGGGCAAACTATGGTTGAAGCCTCCCAAGTCGGGTAAGCCGCGTGTGGTGCCGTTGTGGCCGCAACTGGTGGCCGTGTTGCGACGCTACTTGGATTACACGGCTGGCTGGGCGAATCCGCATGGCTTGTTGTGGCGGCATGAGGACGGGTCTCCCATCACTAGCAAGGAGGACAATGCGGCGTTCAAGCGTCTGCTTTCCGAGTGCGGTATGAACCCGGCTGAGCATACCGGCCATGAGACCAGGTATTCCGCTGTGACGCTTCTTCGTCGTGCTGGTGTGGATACGAAGACGGTGTTGGAGATCGTCGGCCATACCACGATGGCGGTCGATGATTTGTACCGTACGGTGGACATGGAGGAGAAGGCCGAGGCGATGAACGAACTGGGTGAATCCTTGCAGTTGCCGAAGGGGCTGCTCCCCGGTGCGAGTGAATGACGTTGGTGTTCAATTCCCTCGATTTCGACCGAATTGGACGACGGCCTTTCTTTAGTTTTCCTTTACCTTACTTATATATTACTTTATAACTGTAACTGCAATCAATATGTTGCCAACACGCTTCGTGCACTCGAAGTTTGACTTAAGTCACACCTTGTGGTTAGACTGTAGGCAAAGAAAAGTCCCGCCCTCTAGCGTCCAAACTTCAGGGCGGGACATGGAAAGCAAGTAGCTTCCATGTCCAACTATAGCAGTCGGCATGGAGGCGGAAAGATGGCACACATGTCCTACCAGAACGTTGACCTTGTGAACAAGGTGTCAAGCGAAGGACGCCTGCTCAAGCCACGCGGCGGCAACGTCGTCACTGATAGCTTTGTCAAGTGCGTGCTTACCGATATGGCGCAGGCGTCGATGCAGTGGCCCCCGACCGAGAAGATGAAGCGCAACCACACCCCGGCACGGCTCTACACCGGCGGCTGGAGCATGATAGCCGACATCGAAGGCATGACACTGCTACCCAAGGGAATCCTGTTCGAGGGAACCGAGGAACAGGTGCGGAAGGAACGCCACAGGCGTGAGAACACCGCAAAAAACCGCATATCGAAGGCGTGGGCGTTCCTCAAGGAGCGTGGTCTCATCAAACAGCTCTACCCGCAGAGCTTGGGCAAGAACGCCGGATACCTGCTATTGATCGGTGACGCTGAAGAAAACCGCGAAGTCGAGGACTGGGCATGGAAATGCATCGAATGGAAAGGAGGAGCCTGACACGACCACGCGCCAACAAGCGCACAGGCAACCGCAAATGACACACAAAGGAGACTGATAGGATGCTGTATTCCAAGGAGGAGCTAGCGGCAAAATTCGCATGCAACCCACGACGGTTCGCCGTGTGCATGTGCCGCACCGTCGAATTCGTTGAACCAATCGTGGTCTACTATGACGAATACAGGGAGGAATTGAGTTTCTATACCATACCACAACTGACGATCCCCGGAGAGCAACAGTTATACTGGGCAGGCAACAACTATTCCGGGGAACCATTCTTTAGTAAGAAACTCAACAAACCATCAAAGGACTGGTTGACCGTGCTCGGTGCCATTGCGAAAGCGGTGAACGACGGCGTTCCGGCGGAAGAGGCCGAAGAGGTCGCCTTGAGGATTCTCGACCATTTCCGTGTACCGCTTGGCGGTTCAACGGAATTCCGCATACAGGTGGACACGTACCTGTACGCGGTCAAACCAGAAAAGGAAAGATGATGCAGTGGTTTACGTCTGATTTGCATTCCGCGCACCTCGACGCCTAAATGTAGCCAACGAATCCCATAGCGACGTTTCCGCGCCAAGTGTGTTTTCGCTGCACGTTTATCTCATGAAACATGCCGTGAAACGCGAAATGACGGCATAGACACCATTTTCGCTGCACGATTGCGTCATGAAACGCCAATAAGGACACATGCAAACCGATTCGGGACATGTTCCGGTTATGCTAAAATCGAACCAGCTCGTCTACCTAGTCGTAGAAGGAGTTTCCTAGGCCGCTGCGGCGGCCTCTGCTTTTATCGTCCGGCGCTGATATGCGCCACGTGGTAGAATCGTCCGTAACAGTAGCCCCGCATGCCTCTGCCAACCAGCAAGCACAACCCGCGGGGTTCTTCTTTTGCTATGATCGAACCTGGTGAAACCCATCAATGCCTCACGGGGCACACTACGATGGGACTCGCATACAAATGAGCGCCGCCCAACCCAATCAAACGGGTTGAGAGGCGCTCACTGCGTTTTCACCTGACATAGGGGCAAACCCCCCCACATCACAAGACAAGCTTACTGCTGTTTTTCGACGCAAAGATGCGTCTCGGCGGTGTCGTAGTTGCGGATGACCGTCCATGTCCAGGAATACCCGTCCACGTCCATGCCTCCATGCAATGCTTCGCCGCTGTGCGTTTCCGAATAAAGCTTCCCGCGTTGCTCGTCCTTCTCCAACTGTTCATAGGCGGCGTCGGGCATGTGGTTCGTGACGCATTGGACCTCGTTGTAGTCCGAGCCGACCGACGTGCCGTAAATGTACATGAGCTTCTTGCCGCGTTCGGACTGGACACCGCAGTCCGTCTCAATCTCCTTGAGCACGTCTGCTTTCGGCTGCGAACCGCACGCCGCACCGGCGAACACGAGCGCCGCAGATAAGACAAGAGCGGCCGCCGTTCTCAGGATGTTGCTTCTAGCCATGATAGTCTCCTCTCTCTTTTGGATAGTGTTGGAATGACATATTTTTGATAATCGGTGATGATGTCAGGGCAGATGCCTAGTTCGTAGGCCATGAGCCACACGTCGCCTTCGTACATGGTTTCGGCTTGACGGTAGGCATCCGGTCGTATGAGCGTTTCGGCCGTCAGACGACGTGCTTCGCGTTCCCGCTTGCCACCGTATGGCGGTCGTGAATCATCGTCATACACCCAATGGGCGAGTTCGTGCACGAGCGCGCACTTCTTGTAGTCCAGTATCATGTCTCGGTCGATGGTGATCGCTTCTAGTTCGGCGTCGTAGCAGCCCATGAGCCCCTTCTTCAGGAACCCGGATTGCACGATCAATGATGGCGCTAATGTATACAGCGCCATACGCATCGGGCCGTACGTCCCCTCGCGTACGGCCCGGTCGAAGACTCGACGCCGCTCAGGCGCCCCAATCATCTTCGGCCCCTCGCTTTTCCCCTTCCATTGCCGCCAACCCGTATTCGGCGGCACGCTGCGCACGCTCAAGAGCCAGCTTCGCGCGATCCTCGTCTGAAGGTTGCGCCTTCTTCTGAAGCATCTGGTTCGCCTCTTCCAGCACGTTGGATGGCAGCAGTCCGTACACCAGACATAATGAGATGAACTCTTGCAAGCTTGGTGAGCCGTTCTTCTCGTGGTAGAGGTCAGAGACACGTGACCTGCTGATGCCGGTTGCGTCTTCGGTTTCCCGAAGGGTCGGTTTTTGCGGCATCGCGTCGCGTGCTTTAATGATTATGGCCATGATGGCCTTGTCTAGTTCGCTCCATGCTCTCGGTGTCTTTGCCATGAATCAATACTAAACAACCTCAAATCATGACACGCCGTAAAACCTGATTTGACACGTTGACCTGATATGAGGTAATGTCATGGCCATGACCTCAATTCAAGACAAATCTGCGGTATTGGCGGCCGAAGCAGTGAGCGAGCTGAAGCGCATGGCCTTCTACCGCGAAACACCCCAAGGGGATATAGCAGACGCCCTTGGAGTGTCGAGGCAGTCCCTCAACAGAAAACTAAATGATTCAAGCACTATGAGCCTGAACGACTTCGTTGAGATTTCAGCAACACTCGACATTGAACCAAGCGAAGTTTTCAGACGAGCGGAAGAGAAAAAAGAATAGCCGGTGCGCGAACACCGGCCAAATGAAAGATATGAGATGAATACTACAACAGCACTACAGACATTCGATTTTCATACGAACGCAGTCCGCGTTCACGTCGAAGGTGAGCGCGTCGAATATTGCGCGAAGGACATCGCGACAGCACTCGGATACAAGGACACTACCAACGCAATCAAGCAGCATTGCCGTGGGGTGGTGAATCGCCACCCCATCCTCGACAGCCTCGGACGCACTCAGGAAGCGGTCTTCATCGGTGAAGGCGACGTCTACCGGCTGATCGCATCCAGCAAGCTCCCCGCCGCGGTCGAGTTCGAACACTGGCTGTTCGATGAAGTCCTCCCGAGCATTCGCAAGCACGGCGGCTACCTCGTTGGCCAGGAACTGATGACGCCGGAAGAGATGGTTGCCGCGTCCATGCGTTACCTCGAATCGAAGATCGCTGAACAGCGTAAGCAGTTGGAGGAGCAAGCCCCGAAGGTGCTGTTCGCGGACACGGTGTCAGGCGCGGCGAACAGCATCACGGTCGGTGTACTCGCCAAGATTCTCAAACAAAAAGGTGTCCCAGACATGGGTCAGAACCGGTTGTTCACCAAGCTCCGCGAGGACGGGTTCCTGTGCAAGCAGCGTGGTGAGAACTGGAACATGCCGACGCAATACGCGATGGAACGCGGTTTGTTCAACGTGAAGGAACGCACCGTGGCAAACCCAGACGGAAGCGTGCGCGTCACACGAACCACGATGGTCACCGGACGCGGACAAATCTTCTTCGTCAACAAGTACGCGAACCAGCCGGTGACTGCGGAATAACACGATTTAAGCACTGGGAACAGCTTATTGAACGGAGTTGATTATGTGTGAATGTGACACCAACATGAATACCCATCGGTGCAAGGAGGCACATTTTTGTGAATCCATATGCATCGACAGGACTGAACAGCAAGATCAGGCCATGGCTGACTACAACACTTATGTCGAGGATATGCTTCACGCAGACTCGATCTATAGTCGTGCGGTCAAGGAACTGGTGGATGAGGACATCATTCGTGACCCGGAAGATTTTGACGAGGACTATTCACGAGACGAGGCAATCAAGTACACGCTCATGGAGTACTGCGAAGGGCCTCTCGAATTGTGGCGAGCAATGAGCTTTGTCGTCAAACCACAGAAGCTCGTGACTGCGTATATAGGCGCAATTGTTGGCTTGCTTGCGCTTGATTCCGAGACGGAGGTGGCTGGACTTTCAACAGACGCGGTACGCGCTTACTATGCAGCACTTCGGATTCTCGAAACGAGAGTAGAAAACTTCAACACTTGGTCAATTAACAATGGGGCGGCACAAAGTCGGGGCGACAAATGAGCTACACAACCAATTTCCAAGGGAACCATGACGAATTTGTGCATGATGATGAATACGCGAATCTGGTGTATTCCACGCTCAGTCACTTTGAACCTGAGCTTGACCTGCAAATCCTGCGATATGTGCGTGAGCTTGAGGAGCAAGACGGCGTATTCAGCACGGAGGAAAGGTTAGAGGAAATTAAGTCCTTGCGCCATGACGCGTTCTTTTTCTTCTTCCCTGACATGCTGGATGAAGTCCTAGCGGTTGTGGAACGCATGGATTCCAAGAAAGTCGGAGAGGTTGTGCTTGCTGCGGTTGAAACGCATCTTGCGTTCAACAGCGCTTGTGGCACTTTAGACCCTTATCAATATGTGGCTTATGAGACTGCTCGCGCGATCATGCTTCGAATGCCGACCTATGAGGAATGGCTCGCAGTGAACCCAAACCCAGAGGATTCAACAAACGATGTGAAAGAGAAGGAGGTGGCGGCGTGACGCAGTTCAAGTCTGAGGCGGAGCTTATGGCGAAGGCTGTTGTGCGTCCGTTGAGCAAGCGTGCGAAGGAATGGGCTGAACAGGCTGTGTTCATTGACCGGCTTGTCATGAACGAAGGCAAGTATGCGTTGTGGCCGAAGGCGTATACGACGTTGGGTAATGCCACGGTCGCTGCGAAAAGCATTCAAAAGCAGACAATGCACTCGTTCAGGGTGTGTGACTTGCCGGGACGGTTCAAAACGATCATCACCAACGATGACGGAATGTTCCAGCTATGGGTCGCGTACACCACGGAACCAGAAGAGGAGGCTCCCAATGCTTGATCGAATGAACGTCGTTAATGATAGTTCCTATGATTTAGCGCCCCGTAAGCACCTTGTTTCGATGGTTTTCCGTGTTCTTATTGATACTTTCTATAAGTTTCGGCACGCATTGGCGGCCGTGGGTGCGTTGATTGTCATGGTGTTGATGGTTTGTGGCCCTGGCGCGTGCCGTCACCCACTGTTCTACGTGTTGGGCTGGCTCGTTTATATCCCATTGGGTGTGTTCGCGTGCATACCTCTGATTGAACGTATCGGTGTGGCGGTGGATCGTATGGAGGAGGCGGAGCGGCGTGGCTGAGTATGACGTTACGGTTACCCGGTCGCGGGTGACGCGGGAGACGTTCACGTTGACGGTTCGTGATGGTGAACCAGGGCCGACCATGGTTGCTGCCATTGCTGACATCAAGGCTGGCAAGTTCGATGACGCTGTGTGGGAGCGTGAGACGCTGCACGAGGTCGTGGAAGTCGAGGATGTTGTTCCAGCCGACGGCTACGAGGATGGTGAGCCTAATGAGGACTGATTACTTGGCGGAGTTCCTTTTCTCCACGGTGGATGGTTGGCAACGGTTCGATGGTTCGCACAGTGAGTTGTTCAGTCGCATGCAGGACGGTGACACGGTGATCTTGGGCAGGCCCGACCCGAACCCGTGGCTGCAAGTGGTCAACAATGTGCAGACCGCTTTTGTGGACGGCGCGTACACGGTGGACAACGCTCGTGAACCAATGGTGATTCCTCACCGGATTCGCGCCCATCCGACTGGTGATGATTGGCGGATTCTCGCACTCTTCAGACCAGTACCACAGCAATAACTCTTGTGGGGTTGGCACCCGATACACGGGCGTTTAGGTAGTCACCCAACCCCACACCACACATATATATATAAGGAAAGAAACACGATTATGGAAACCATCACCGATACGACACAACAGTTCACCGAGGACGATTTGGCGCGCATGCTGGTCGAGTTCGAGAAACACGTCAACCTGTATGTGTGGGTGACCGAACGGATTCTCGAAGCCGCTGATTCCGATGATGACGACAAGATCGGTTTTATTGGGCATCTTGCCGACCATGCGAACGAAGAAGCCATGAGCATCCACCGGCAGGCCAACCTCATCAAGCTCATCGCGACGAAACTCAATACGGACGGTTCTGACTGGTGCGACGAGGATGCGGACAAAGAGCTGTGGAACGACCCGCATACAAGGTTCGCTGAATCACATGACCGTTTGCTCGCCGCTTCACGTGCCGTCACGCAACGGTTGATGCGCATGAGTATGGAACTCGACGAGATGAAGACCATGGAGGACTTCGCGAACGGGAAGGAACTGTGAATGAAGGTAGAGCAGCATTACGAACCAGATGATTGGATCACCATCACTCAGGCGCGCAAGGTCGCGCACATGAACGCGAAGAACTTCAGAGATGTTCTAGGCCACTTGATTCACCCCAATATTGGAGGTAGGCCCCACACCGGCGTAGTGAATTACGGAGAGCTAATCGAGGCGTTGCATCAGTTGCCTCATTACAGGCCAAAAGACTAGCCCCCTCTCGTGTGGCCGTCGCAGGTTTGCCCCAAGCACAACACCGCCCGTATGGGGGTGTCGAACGCTGGAGCCGGTTCGATTCCGGTGCGGCCAACCATGGGGGTGGGGTGTGAACGTCACACCTTGACCGGGTCTGGACAGGTCATCCCGGTCAGTGGTGAGCGATGGGCGTGCAACACCCAACCTCAGCGGGTGTGCGCCTCCGCCTACTCCAAAGGGGCGTCAACACTCCCAGCACCCTACCCCCCAGCACATTGTTAAGGAGATTCAAGTGGTTTGTGACATGCCGGCTGACGCGTTCAACAGGTTGTACGCGCATTTCTGCCGCTACCCATCATTCAGGGACGAACTCTTCCGTTCTGATCCGGTGATGTACGAGCGGCTGGCACGAATCACCCTCCCCGCCAAACCAACCAGAAAGAAGAAGAAATGAGACGACGCAACAGGAAACCCTACGACTGGAAACAGCAGGGTGAACTCGCCAACATCATCGACAAGATGCTCCGTCGAGCCGCGACCCGCCCAGGAAGCCTACAACACAACCTCATCCAAGCCGGCGCCGAGTTGAACGTGAAAGTGACCCGAATCCCATGAGCGACACACAACCAATGATGGGCGTATGCAAGCAGTGCGGCGCCTTGCGTCACTTGCACGCAAAGTGCATGTGTCACCGCTGCTATCTGGCATGGTGGAGGCGACACCGGCAAGGCACATGCCCGCAGTGCGGGCAACAAGGCTTGATCTACAAGGCCACTGGGCAATGCGAATCCTGTTACAAGCGTGTCTGGTACCAGCAGCACAAGCGGCAGGGTGAATGCCGTGAATGTGGCCGTATGATGCGCATGCACCGCAAAGACCTGTGTGCAACGTGTTACCGCAAGTCCATCAGTGCGTACGGCAAATGCGCGCAATGCGGCGAGCAGAAACTCTTGCCGTTCGACCACAAGACGGTGTGCGACGCGTGCAGTTCCCGCAGTTTCCGAAACCAAACCATCCAACGAAAGGTATTGCAGTGAAGAAGAAGCCAATGAAGCAGGATGCTCTTGTTCCTGACGAGTTGACGCCTGATATGACGCTCATGTTGATTCCGGCGGCGACTTCGTTGCAGAAGGCGTGCGCCACGTATTTGCAGAAGGTGCGCATGCTGATGGAAACACGTGACAAGGATACGTGGCGTGAGAAGTGGCCGGACGCTGAAATGAACGAATGCGTCGAGGTTGTGTACGACACGGCCGACATGGCGCAACGCATGCTGAAGACCGCGCAGGCAATCTCCACGATGCTGGTCACCCCGTTGAACAGTCACGAGGTCGTCCTGTTGGACGAGTTGCGGCGCAGTCTCGAACCCGACGACGTAGACATGGACACGGGTGAACTCCAGTGAAAGACAGTAACGAACGCCCGTTGCCCAGTGATGTGCCAGTGGAGGACACGCTGACGATCAGCGAGTTCCTCCACTCGGTACACCACCCGCAAGAGGACATGACGCGCGCGACGATCCGGTTCGGACAGTACGCGTTCAACCAATACCGCAAAACATACGGGCGGCCACCGTACACGCGGCGCATCAACGGCAACGGGCCCGTCAAAGTCTACCTAGACCCGATCGAATACATCTTCCTGAGCCACACATACGAACAGTGGCGGCGCAGACAACAAGGAAAGGAACACGCATGAGCCGCACGGTCGAATATGTGGAAGTCTACCCGGACGGACACGAAGTCGTACACCATGATTCCCCACTGACGAAGGAATTGAGTCGCATATGTGCAGATGACGAGCTCACCTATGAACAACAATATAAAGATGGCGAAGGCGATGGTCTGACACCTCTAACCATCGTCATACGCGGATACAGCGGTGCGACTGAGTATCTCCATCTGAAATCGGAACTTAAGCCCAAAGCGGCCTATGAGAACACTTTTACTTTAAATGCCAGCGCTACTTACCGCCTCACGAAAATCGTGCACCATGTCGAGTATCCAGACCCACCAACAACGGGCTTGTGGCTTGACCGTGAGAACAACGTGGTCTGGTTCGACCATCCGCACAAGTATTACACGCTCATCGCTGACAGTGGCTGCGACTACCTGAATGGTCTCGACTATACGCCGAAACCACCATTCAAACCCCTTATCACCGCAATGGAAATCATCAACAAACAGGAGGAAGCATGATTACCAGCAAACACGGTTACGTCGGAACCAGGAAATGCGTGAAATACTCGGGCACGCACGAGGAATTGCGCGACATGCTCAAAGAGGGTGACATCGTGACCCTGTTGTGGCAGAACGACGACAAGTCAGAAAGCATCAAAATCACCGGCACCGTCACGCATTGTGGTCTGGATAGTATTGACGTTCGCACGAGCTACGACGAAGAAGAGTACGTCCTCGACAACCCAAACGTCTTAGCGAGACGAAAGTACACAATCACGAACATCAGGCGTCGTGTGGAGAACATGCTGCCGGATTCACCCGGTGTGTGGGTTGGCAAGAACTTAGACACGTGGATCGTGAACAAAGACCTCAACGCGATACGCGTCAGCTATGACGGCGAATGGCTGCTCAGCGGAGGAATAATGCTCCCATCCGAATACGCGGAATACGCCCCATTCAAGAAAGTCAACATCATCAAGGAAAGCGGGGAGTGATGGCGCGGCATCTTCTGCGTGATTGTGACGAGTTCATGCTTGTACGGTTCAAACAGTTGACCGCGAAGGAACGGCATGAGTCTTGGCTCAAGCATCGTCGTGAGGGCTTGGGTGGTTCGGACATGGCAACAATCCTTGGATTGAACAAGTACAAGACGCCGTACGAATTGTGGTTGGAGAAGACCGGCCGGGAGCAGCCGGTGGACATCAGCGACAAGTGGGCGATTGTCAAGGGCAATGCGCTTGAGAAGGAACTGCGTAACCGGTTCCGCGCCCTGCATCCGGAGTGGGAATGCTACGACGGTACGGACAAGAGCCTGGTCAGCCGGAACCATCCGTTCCTGATCGCTTCCCTTGACGGTGTTCTGTACGACGAGACGCGCGGCTATGGCGTGCTGGAAATCAAGACGACTTCAGCGCATCGTGGCAAGACCGACTGGCATGACATGGACGGCAATCTGAAGATTCCCGACTATTACATGGCGCAGGTCACGCACTATCTGGCCGTCACCGGTTGGACATGGGGCGTGGTCTACGCGGACATCGGGGAAGCGGAACCGGTCGAGATCATGTTCGAACGCGATGAGGAAGACGTGGAGGCCATCATCAAAGCCGCCAGCGACTTCTGGACGTACGTGCAGGACGATACGCCGCCGGCGTTGACGGCGACCGACGTGGACATGGTGCAACAATCCACGCAACCCGAAGGATACGAACAGGTGGAGAACGACGAGTTCGACCGGCTCGCAGCCCTCTGGCACCAGTTCGACGAAGCGGAGAAAAGCGCGAAACAACAGAAAACAGGTATCAGTGACCAGTTGAAAACAATGGTTGGTGACACCCGCCAGGGGCTCGTCAGCCTACACAACCAAGTCGGATATAAGGACGTGCGGTTCAAAGCACAACCAGCGAAGACCATTCCAGCGAAGGACGCGTACACGCAACGCCGCTTCTACGTCAAACCACTCAACGACAACTGAAAGGAACCCCTATGGGAGCATTAGCCACCACAGCGCAAAACAACGAACTGGCGCCGATGACCACGGAAAGCGACATTCACGCGTTGGTGCGTAGTAAGCGCGCACAGATAGAAGCCGTGATGAGCAACGCGCTTGACCCGCAACTGCTGTATTCGATCCTGCAAACGGCGATGGCACGCGAACCGAAACTGTTGCAGTGCACGCCGGAAAGCATCATCTCATGCTGCTTGAAATGCGCAGTGCTTGGCCTCAAACCATCGAGCGTTGATGGGCTGGGAAAAGCGTACATCCTCCCCTATGGGAACAAGAACTATCAGACCGGGCAGATGGAGGCGACATTCATCCTTGGATATAAAGGAATGCTCGACCTTGCCCGCCGTACCGGCGAAATCAAAACGTTGAACGCGACCCCCGTGTTCGAGGATGATGGCATCAAACTGTTCATGGATGAAGCCGGGCAACCTTATATCAAGGCCGGTGAAGTCAATCTGAACGCGAACCATGACCCGTCCAAGCTTCAGTTCGTGTTCCTCAATGCCGAGTTCACCAACGGCGGCCATTACCGCACCTATATGACCCGCGCGGAGATCGACGCGGTGAGGGCACGCAGCAAAGCGGGGGACAAGGGCCCGTGGAAAAGCGATTACGTGGCGATGGCGCGCAAAACCGTCGTACGCCGCGCGTTCCCCTACCTTCCCGTATCCACCGAAGCACAGTCAGCCGCAGTATCGGACGAAACCACACCACACTACGACTTCCTCAACCGCAACACCAAACCAGTCAACACAACCACACCGGTTGAAACCATTAAGGAGCCTACGCAGTGAAACCCGTGCAGATTCTTGAGCTCTTCGGCGGCATCGGCGCGCCACGGTGCGCGATGCGCAACATCGGTATTCCTGTCAAGTCTATCGACTATGTGGAGATCGACGAGAAAGCCGTGAGATCATACAACGCGATGTTCGCCGATGAGCTCGAGTATCGTGCGCAGGATGTGCGCGGCTGGAATCTTAAACCAGATGTGCTCGTGCATGGCAGCCCCTGCCAAGACTTCAGCATCGCCGGCAAACAGAAGGGCGCCGACCCGAACTCGGGCACACGTTCGAGCCTCATGTGGGAGACCTTGCGCATCATACGCAACCTCGGGGAGTGGAAGCCTCGCGTGGTCGTATGGGAGAATGTGCCCAACGTGCTCAGCAAGCACATGCGCCACAACTTCGAAAAATACTTGGAAGCCATGCGCCACATGGGATACCGGAACGCGTGCGACACGTTGAATGCCATGGACTTCGGGTTACCGCAGAACCGGCGCCGCGTGTTCACGGTCAGCATCCTGGATAGCAAGCCGTTCGACTTCTCCACACTCACCAAACGTCCCATGAGACCGATAGGGGAGTTCTTGGAATGCACGGACGCGCCGCAATACGTGGTGAAGCAGCCATCCATGCTGAAACGCATCGGCGTGCAGCAGAAGCACGGATTCCGAGGCAGTGTGAACGTCATTCGTGACACGGCTCAGACCATCACGACGTCGCAGATGCGCTGCCCGAACGCAGGCATCCTCGACACAGGCAAAGGCCACTACCGGTACTTGACCGAACGTGAATGCTGGCGGCTGCAAGGCTTCACCGACGCGGATTATGACGCCGCTTTGGCTGCGAACCCGACCCGCCCAGGATGCATGAACGGCGTCCTCTACCGGCAGGCAGGCAACGCCATGCCAGTACCCATCCTCGAAGAAATCCTCAAACACACCACTACCAAGTAAGGAAGCAGATTATGAGCACCCCGTATATTACCGTGACCGGCCATTTGGGCAAAGACCCGGACGTCAAGACCGGAGCCAGTGGCAAACCGTATGCGAATCTGTTCATCATCGCGAACACGAGCCGTAGGAACCCGCAGACGAATGAGTGGGAGACGACGGAATCATGGGCGAGTGGTGTGACCGTGTTCGGTGACCTCGCACAGGCTTGCTCGCAGTTGGCGAAGGGTATGAGGGTCACCGTCACCGGCCGGCTTGTGACGGAATCGTATCAGGCTCAGGATGGTTCGCAGAAGACCTCGCAGAAACTGCTCGCGTCGGAGATCGCCGTGAGTTTGTTGGGCCAGTCGGTGAGCGTGCAACGCAACCAACCACAGCCGGGTGGGTTCCAACAGCAGGGTGGCTTCCAGTCGAACGGGTTCGCCCCGCAGGGAGGATTCCAGCAGGCACCACAGCAAACGCCGGCGACTCAAGCCACCCCGACCCCTGCCAACACCGACCCGTGGGCAAACCAGTCCAATACGAGTTTCGACTCGTTCGGCGGCAGCGGATTCGGAACCAACACCGGGGAACCAGAGTTCTAATGCGCGAACCTCTCTACGGTTACACGCCCGAAGAGGCCGAGTGGTGCCCCACTTGTGGGGCACTGCTCGACCACCAAGGGCTCTGCTTCTACTGCTGGCGCGACGAACAAGACGACTACGAAGACTGGAAAGACATTGGAAGAGACTTCAACGACGAGTAAGGAGCTGGTGATGCAACACCACTGCGAGTTTCCATCGAGAGAGGAACGCTTCTACAGTGTGTACAAGTGCCCCGTGTGCAAACAATGGTGGAAATACAAGTACTGTGACTGTTGGGGCGCCACCTCGCTAGCGGCCTTGATCTTTTACGGCTACCTCTACGAATGCCGCAGCTTCCTACGCCACAACAAGAAAGGCGCCGCATGATACGCAAACCATTCATAGCCGTTGTGGTGGCGTTGGCAGTGCTCACTCTTACAGGCTGTGACGATGACACAGCCTACGAGTGCGAATACGTGACGCAACTATCCCCCATATACATCGGCAAAAACCTGTACATGATGCCGCACCAGCGATGTGTCCCAGTACCGAAGGAGAAGAAGTGAGCAACCCAAGCAAAGCCAAGGGTACGAGGTTCGAGACGGCTGTCTGTGACTACCTGCGGTGGGCGCTCGATGATGAAAGAATCCAACGCCTCACCCTGCACGGCAATAAGGATGTGGGAGACATCGGCAACGTGTTCTTCCACGGGCAACCCGTCGTCCTGGAGTGCAAGGCCACGCGCACACCCAACTGGCGCAAACACTGGACGGAATGCGAGATCGAGATGGGCAACCGGGACACGGAACTCGGTTGGGTCATCAGGAAACAACCCGGCCTCGGCATCGACACCCGCAACAAGGTAGGAGCGCATCTCGCGTACACGAGGAAACAAACCTACTTCCAAATGACCGACATGCTTAAAAACGTGGAGCTCGCCAACCAGTTCGACAACACCAGCACGCGTATACCACGCAACCCGCTACTGATCGGCCTCACCCTACAACAACTCGCCACCCTCTTGAACAACGGGCTCGAACTCGGACCAGACAAGGACATGACATGAGCACCACACTCACCACAATCAAACAATGGGCCTACGAACACGCATGGCCACTGGTATCCGCCACAATGGCCCTTTGCTCCATCATCATCGCGTTGACCTTCACGAACCCAGTATGGCTTCTGGTCGGAGTTATCACCGGCTGCACCATCTTCGGCGCCAGCATCGAAATGTTCAGCACCGTCAACGCTCTCAAACTCGCCACCGACATCACACAGGAAAACAATCACCTCCATGAGATCATCAACACCTACCGCCGTTGGCACAAATGGGAGTGGGAGTTCAGCGAGGAACACGGATTAGGTGACATCACCCGCCAAGACTACCAGCGTCTCAAAGACGGTGACACCCGAATCAACAACGAACACATCCACCTACCCGAATGGGACGAACTCAACCATCTCCAGAAGGAAGCGTTCACCAACACGGAACGCCAATGCCTCAACGCATGGTTCAACACACTCGACCAAATGGTATTGAGAATCGGAAAGGAACAGACCAGTGACCGCACTCGTTGATTTTGAAATCATCCAACGCCAAGAACAAGACGAGATCATCACCCCATTCAGCACGGCGAACGTGGAACCAGCCTCATACGACCTCACCCTAGGCGGCGAATACTACCGGAGCGTCAACACGGGCATGGAACCGGGAAGCATCGACCTCGCCACCGGGGAAACACAAGGCGTCAAAGGACAACACGTCACCAACCGCGAACGCATGTGGCTCAAACCCAACGAGTTCATCCTCGCCACCACAGTCGAAACCGTGCACATGCCCGCCAATCTGCTCGCACGATTGGAAGGCAAAAGCACCCTAGCACGCCAAGGGCTGATCGTCCACGTCACAGCCGGATTCATCGACCCCGGATTCCAAGGCAAAATCACCCTCGAACTCAAAAACATCAGCCAACACAACCTCATCCTGCATCAAGGCATGGGGATCGGGCAACTCGTGTTCGAACCACTCGACCACCCCGCACAACACCCCTACGGCAGCGACAAACTCAACAGCCACTACCAAGGGCAGCACACCGTCACCCCGGCAAGGATCAGCTCATGACCAGACACACCATCGACGAGTGGGAAACCGTATACAAAATCCGCCGTTGCGAATGCTGCGGGCACACCAACCAAGGCGAAGACCGCTGCCCACACGCCATCAACCCACACTACCCATGCCCGCACGACACCAAACGCGCACAACGCCAACAACGATTAAGGAAACTCGGCCGATGAACACAGGAGACCTGCTCTTCCTCACCGCAACCATCATCTTCTGCATCATCATCACCTGGGCAGCAAACAAACACGACAACTGAAAGGACACAAACATGAACTGGGCGCCAATCCTCATCGGCCTCGCCATCATCTGCTACACCTTCGCCGCATACATGTTCCTGCTGCAAGTCGCAAACATCTATCGCTGTATCACTGACTGGCGTTACCGCGACACGGACAACTTCTTCATAATCATACGAGCACTCGCCGTCCTTATCTCACTCGTCACCATCGGCTCTGTAGCCCTCTGCTGCCTCTAACCACGCACACGGAAGGACACCCCATGCCAACCGCGCACACCATCAAACGCATACGCGAACTCCACGATCAAGGATGCACCATACAGGAAATCGTACGCATCACCCACATGAGCACATCAATCGTCAAATCAGTACTCACCAACCCAACAAACAGCCCCTTCGACAAACCCCAACCACCCGAGTTCATCGAACCACCAAAACTCTTCTAAGGACACCACCATGAACAAAAGCTGGAACGCTAGTGAAATCAACAAGCAACGCATCCGCGAACCCATCAAACACTGCGCCATCTGTCACCAGAATCCCGTCGTGGAACAACTCGGCACGTACAACAGTGATTGGACCATACGATGCGACCACTGCGACCAATGGGTGACAAGCAACAACGGCATCGACTTCACGATTCGCGCATGGAACCTGCAACAAAGGACCCAATCATGAACCAGCCCGTCACCAACCTGATCTGCGCCGCCCTATTGCTCATACCACTCATCGTGTTCATCACACTGTTATGGCGGTCACGGGACGAATTCTACGAGCATGGAACCATGCCACCAATCATGGTATTCATGCTGGTCGCCTGTATACCGCTCTTAACCTTCTTCTGCGCAATCCTCGCCACCATCGCCACCATATGAAAGGCCCTGCTCATGGAAGAAAACAACATCGAACAACAGTTACGCGACGCGATAGAAGCCGTCATCGGAACGGCACCCTACGCATTGTGCTTCGACGGTTCACCCATCGAAGACATTTTGGGCGACGACCCGGCCACGACCATCCAAACCGTCCAACCACTCCGGCAAGCCACCTACACCACACGCGGCCTGTTCGAAGCCGGTTGCGACATCCTCACATGCGAACTCCGGGAAGGAGACAACGAATGAGCATCCCAGTGTTCAAACCACAACACGTGCGCTGGCTCCCAAAACCCATCACCCTATGGGCCGTATGGGAAGGAACCGACGGCGAACACCACGAAGAAACGTTAACGTATAGGGATTCACGCTTCTACGGTGAGCACATCATCTATGTCGCAGAAGAAGCGCATCCATTGCTCACCGCAGACTTCCGGGAAGACCCCGAACAGGTCCTTCCCGGCACGCTCAGGTTCATTCGCATCGAAGACCTATTGAAGCTCTACCGGTACGTGGACCACCAAGGCAACGTGTACGTGATCCACTGGGACAACTACACAGCATACGGCGACCGGTTCAAGACACTCAACGGGTTCGAACTCAACATGTACAGCACAGAGTTCGACCACATCATCTACCCACCCCATATCGACCAAGACAACCACCTCGAACCCGACGAATGGGCCGACACCGGAAAGGACACCCAATGAACACACTCAACCTAGGCGAATGGCCCATCTTCCACCCATCACACCAGCGCATGGACAAATGGCAAGCACTCAAAGTCCTCGAAGAAGCAGCCGAAGTCGTCGAAGCCGCCAAAGAACACATCACCCTGCATGGGACGGGATACGAGCACTCGGCCCGCATAGCCCTCACCAGCGAGATCGCAGACCTGTTGCAAACCATCGTGAACCTATGCGACGCCTACAACATCACCGAAAACCAAATCCAAGCAGCAAGAGCCGTCAACCACGTCAAAAACATAGACCGCGGCATGTTCGATGACACGCCACGCACCCACATGCACAGGGAAGAAGAGTAACCATGCCATTAATCGTCGAGATACCACTTGTCATCCTCATGGCCATAGGCCTCATACTCGCGTTCACCCTCTTGGCCGACATCATCTGGGACATGATGTTCGATGAAAGCCTTCTACGCAAAATCGGCGAACGCATACAAGACCGGAAGAACACCGACGCGAGCAAGAAATGCTACGTCATCCTCGGCGGAACCGTATACGCCGGAGACACAATGAGCGACCTGCACGCGACCAAACTACCCGTCCCGGAACGCCCGCCAAACTTCAAACCCAGAAGCGAAACCACAGAAGGGATACGAGTGGTCCCCGAAGGGTACGACCGCTACCACCGCCACATCATCGACCTAGACAGCGTGATCGTATACGACCACCTACCAGACCTCAAGAAAGAAGCCAACCATGACTGACAATGTAAACCACCCCAGCCACTACGAAGCCAACGGTCCGTTCGAATGCATCGAACTGGCCCAACACTTCAATTTCTGTATTGGCAACGCGATCAAATACGTGTGGCGCCACATGGACAAAGGCCATCCAGTCGAAGACCTGAACAAAGCATTGTGGTACGTGTCGTGGGAACTCGACTACACGAACGATCCCGTCATCCAACAACCGTACCCGCTGAGCAACGATAGGCTCTACGTGCTTGCGAACACGGATTTCGCGCACATGCGTAAGTTCTGGGACGCGCTCATAATCCGCAGCCTGCCGAACATGCGCGCGGCCATCGAACACCGGGTCGAAGCGCTCACGGCCGGCGGCAAACCCGAACGGTTCCAGCCAGAGGCGAAGCCACTCAGACACGGCCACGTACGCGCCCACCGGCAAGGCGAAAAACTGTTCGTGCTGCGCAAGCACAGCAACACGCCCGCAAGCGTCGGCGAAGCGATGCGGCAACGTGGCTTCGACTGGGACAACGGCACCATCCGCCGCATCGAACAAGGCGAACGACGCATCCACCTCGACGAAGCCATCGCCCTGCTCGAAACCTACGGATACACCGACAACAACATGTTCACCGCACTCAACTACATACTCGAAAGGACCGCATAATGAACGACACCACAAAAAGAATGCCTGAAACACCGGGCGTATACGCAGACCGTGACGGATGCCTATGGGTGTTTCTTGAATCGTTTGATCAGCAACTTCTCGGCCTGGACATCTCAACCGCACTCGAACTTTATTGTGAAGAAAAAATAAAGCTTGATACCAAGCACATATATCAGCTCTTTGCTCCGTTCACTAAAGTCGAACGCCTCGACGCATTAGGTACTGATAAAGAAAAAACAGAAACAAAAAACATGGAAAACACTACACCATTACCAGAAGACCGGACGATGGCGGAAGACGCCAACGGAGGTGACTACGAGCTCACCCCGATCAAATGTGGCACCATCGGATGCGACAGCACGGACATGGGAATCCTCACCACCCCACAAGGGAAAATCGTCATAGGATGCAACAAGTGCGGACGTACGCTCTGCGGCGACGTGACGGAATTCGACAACCTCATGAAAGCCTGGAGCAGAGGGAGTGCACGACCATGAGCCGCACCGGATACGCAAAACTCAGCAACGAGTTCTGGCGCTCACCGTCCGTGATGGAAATGCTCGACACCAACCCGGCCGCACTCGGCTACTACGTGGCCGCAGTGTCGTACGCCAGCGACAACCTCACGGACGGACTGATCGAAGAACGCGTGGCGAAACACTCCCTGCACGTGCCTGAAGACGTCATCGCTTTCCTTGTAGAGATTGGCAAGTGGGAGGTGGTCGAAGGCGGTTGGCTGATCCACAACTACGCCAAGTGGCAGAACAGTCGAGAGCAAATCGAAGCCGCGCGCGAACGAGACCGCAACCGCAAGACAAACGACCGTTCCGAAGATATTCCAGACGGAATCCGGACGGAATCCAGACGGAATCCGAAAACACTCCAGACGGAATCCGAAAACACTCCAAACGGAATCCAGCCAGCAGTTAACCAAAACACAAAACCAAAACACAATAACCAAAATGATTCATCTAGCGATGAATCAAATACCCCCCAAACCCCCCACCGCGATGCCGACGCCTACACGCCCGAGTTCGAAGCGTTCTGGCAAGCGTACCCGCGCAAGAAGGCCAAGCGGGCGGCGTGGAAGGCGTGGAAGGCCGCAGTGAAACGCGCCGACCCGGAGGCGATCATCACCGCGGCCAAAGCGGAAGCGCAGCGACCATGCGAGACCAAGTTCCGCCAGTACCCGGCGACGTGGCTGAACGCGGACGCCTGGGAGGACGAACCAGACCAACCCGCCGCCGTGCAGCCACCGGGGTTGAGCCGTGAACAGGCGAACCTCGCGCACAACATGGGCGTCGTGCAATACTTCCGAGACCACCCGGAGGGCTGACCCATGACGTGCACGCTTGAGGAAGCCAGCCAATTGCTGACCGTGATCCGTTTGCACCACGGGAACGCTCCCATCGACCCGGACATGGTTCGCGTCTTCCACGCGGAACTCGACCCACGCAACAGCATGGCGGACATGCGGCGCGCCATCCGCGACTTCTACGCGACGTCGGAGGGCAAATGGATGAGCGCCGCCGCCATGAACCGCCTGTGCAAGCAATACCGGGCGTCGCGGCTGCCGGATGAGGCGACCATGTGCCGGTTGCTCGAAGCGGACGGGATCAGCGACCCGGAGGCGGAACTGCGCTACCGTCGCACGCTCGTCCACCACCTCACGAACAACGAAACTCCAAAACAGGCCCGAGAACGAGCTATCATGGCAGCACACGATAAGACACCCGCATTACCCACGAAAGACGCTCACAACCCCCAAAGAATCCCAAACAAGGGCATTACAGGATTCGCGGACACCATGCGAACCATGCTCGACAACATCAACCCCAACCAGAAAGGCAACCAAGAGTGAGCACCATTTGCACCATCTGCCACACCCCCAACACCTCCGTAAACCCCTGCAAAGACTGCCGAACACTCACCCACACCACCCTCACCTGGCTCACCACCAACCTTGCCGACATCGAAACCTACAGGATCAACCGCGCCTACGGCGGACACAAGAGCGGCAACGGGGGAGCACGGCGCAGCGAAGCACCCACACCCCTGCACGAAACCATCTACGACCTGCTCTACCTCGACCGTGACGGGAACATCCTCGAAACACTGAACACATGGGCCACATGCCTCAACCAGCCACCCGCGCCACGCGGCTGCCTCGCCCGCCAAGCCCAACTCTTGCGCGACAACCCCCGGCTGTGGGAATCCAGCGCAAGCCCCGTCTACGCCAAAGAAACCAACAGGCTCACCAACCGGCTACGCTCCACAATCGCCATCATGGACGAAACCCGCATCCACATCGGCAACTGCCTCAACCCCGACTGCGCACAACCCGTCTACGCCGCACCCGACGCCAAAGAAGCCCGCTGCCAGCATTGCAACAACACGTGGACCACAGCCATGCTCCGCCGCGCCACCGGCCAACAACTACTCGCCAGCAGCGAGGAAGGCAAACCCGGCGAACTACCGGCCATGCTCGGCCAATTCGGCATCGACGTCAACGCCAACACCATCCGCACATGGGCATACCGTGGAGAAATCCAACAAACCACCACGCCTGACGGCGAACCCACCGGACGCTACCTGCTCTCCGACGTCTACAACCGGTACCTAAAAACACATAAATAAACCATGATATAAAACGTGTGGCGGCAGACCCGTGCGAGACACCGCCAACGCGCACGTACGCAAGAAAAACATGACACAAAAACACAGTTAAAAAACAAGTTGACAAAGCCAGTGGCGTACACAGCCAACGGCAAAACAGAAGGGGCCAGACACCCAACAGGCGTCCGGCCCCTTCACTGTTCTCAGCTTCGCCACACACGCACCGTATCCTTCAACACCAGCGGCTTATCACGCGGCCCCTTCACAAACGGGGCGATCCACTGGCGCCGCCGCTCACTATGATTCGGCCCATACGCTTGCTCGCGCCAATGCCCAGACACAATGAACCGATGATCGTACGGTCGGTACTTGCGCACACCATCCGCAGACGATTCACGCTCCGGCTCGTCATGCTCCCGCACATCCACCACACGCACACTGCGCGCAGCCTCCACCACACGCGCGGACACGCGAGCCAACCGTTCAGGACGCGGCTCACCCACCTCACACACGCGCGGCTCAGCCCACAACGCGAACATCGTTCGCAACAACGCCTCTTCCTGCGGCACACCATGCACATCATGCTCTTTGAACGCCGCCATGTCACGCCACACATTCACGTGCCCCTGCATGCGCACCTGCGGTACGCGCACGCCAATCGGCGGGAACAGCACGTCAGGAATCATCGCGTACTGCAAGCTGCCATCCACGCCAACGAACCACAGGAATCCGTAGATCATGGGCGCGTCCACGCCAGCATGCCCCAACGGGCGCACGCCACCCTCCAACAGCAGGAACCCGCTGGGGGAAGGCGGCGCCACATCAGGCACGTCACCGTCAAGCATCGCCGCCACCGCCAACGACACCATATCCGACCTCGCGAAATACATGCCGGCAGACTCAAGAGCCTCAAATTGTGCCGCATAATCCGCAGCCAACATGCCCTGCATCGAATCCGAGCCCCGCCACCGCGCATACTGGGCCGCTGATCCGACCCCATACTTGTCACGATACCGGTCACGAATCAACGGCTCATACAACGGGGAGAACGGAATCATATCCTTCTTCCGGCTCATGATTCCACACCACTCTCAGCGTTCAGGCTCGCCAACTCCGCGTCGATCCTCTCCAGCCGCGCCACGAGTTCCTCATGTTCACGACGCAACGCGGCCACACGCTCCGATTCAGGCGTCACCAAACGCCAGTCGGCAGCATCGTAATTGGCGCGCAAGCACGCCAACTGCGACGGCAGCACGTCACGCATCCGCAGCCACGTACCCTCAGTGGCACACACAGCCGGATGGGCACGCGAACCACCATACGGGGGGAACGAACCTTCGATGACCACGACGTTCGACGCCAACCGCACCGGATCGTCACGACCATACCGGCGCGCCAACGTCACACCATCCAACAACAAGCGACCATCATCTTCAGGCAATACGCCCGCATCCACCTCGACAGTCACCAAATGTGGGGCAATCCCGTCATCGACATCAATCCCATAACAATCCAACACCGCGCGCTTCGCAAGATCGGCATTCGCCATATCCCACACCCACGCCCTGGTGGCCGCATCCCATTTGCCGCCCGACTGTTTCGCCAACCGGACAAACTCAGCAGAATACGGCGACTTCACGCGAACCTTGCCGTCCGTCTCACGCCACTCAACCGGCTCAGCCACGATGCACCTCCTTGCCATGGTTCGACGGGCCATGAAACAGCCAATCCCGCACCACAACCACCGGCCGGCAGATTCGCTGCTCAATCAACGTCAAACCAAAACCAAGCTCTGAATACATTTGCACACCATGCGAGCCCAGCTGCAACCGCTCATACGTCTCACGCGCCAAGCATTCAACAGCCCTCGGTTCCAACGCCGGTACCGCGAACCCCCAGATAGTACCCGTGGAATCCGCGATAGCGATACGCTGCCGTGCCGGCAGTTCGTCCCAGTGTTCGGCCCACAACGCCAACCAACGCATATCCGCATCAGCATCGAACTTGAAACGTTGCCGCACTTCCTCAGCCTTCTCCAAGTAGTACGGGTGCACCTTATCCGGGTCACCCAACGCACTCAAATCAGCCGGCATCCACTGCTCACGAGCCTTAGCCGCCTTCACCGGATCAAAGCCACGCATCGCGCCAACACCATACACTTCCTCAACAGTCTTCACCATTTGAGTCACTTTCCTTCCATATCAAGACGATGAATACGATCCACCACAGCCGTCACAGCATGGCCAACAGTGGCACACACCACGTGCTCAACAGCACCATCGTTCACAGCCATAGCAATACCAATCGGCGGGGTATCCAAATCAGGACAAGACATGGCAATAGATTCAGCAGCATCCCAATCCAAGGCCACATGCAACAGGACGTCACCGCGTTCGAGAAGCATCCTGGAGCTGTCAATGACCATACTGGAATCAACACCATCAGTGTCCATGATCACGTCAGCCAAATCCTCAACATCAGGCCACGTGCCCCGCACGTACTCAGCAAGCTCACAGCGCATGCTTGACCGCCCATACTTGAGCACGTCCGGGCTTTTAGCCCACTGTGCAAGCGCGTCAGCCTCACGTTCAGGCAGACCGCAACGGTATGCAGACTCACGCAACAGCTCACGATTCTCGTAGGTATCATCCATCAGCGCTATCTCACGCATAGCCGCCTTAGAGGAACAGTCAGCCACGCTCATAGGATTGTTGAAAAAAATACCCGTCATCACCTTGGACCATGCGTACAATCCTTGCCCAAGCTCCGTCAGCCGCCGCGCTTCAACACTCTTATGCTTACCCATCGTAATCACACTTCCTTTGTGTGATGTGCTCGAAACTAATTCGAGCACATCGAATTGACTGGAAATTAGCAGAGGCCGCCACCACGAATGGCGGCCTCGCTCTTAATCTTACAGTGCCGCATTATCGCCCGACACAATGGCCGCAAGGCTCACGCCTCAAGGTCAGCTGTATCAAACAGCTTCAGGAAGTCCCCGTAGAACGTCGCCGCGATCCCATCAGCCGGCCACGTCGCCTCGCCCGTTGGATCAAAGCCCGGCACCACTGCAATCAGGTTATCCACCATGGCAGCACCGAACCGCTCCCGCAACTCCGTCAAATCCTCCAAGAACTCAGACCACGCTTCAGGATGCCAAGCACCCTCACCCACGAAGTCCTCAGTCTCCACAAACCACGTGCCATTCTCAGACACAAGCGCCGTTTCAACCATGCCCTGCATGATCTGCCCAAACTCCGCCGGGGTAGCAGCCTCCACGTGCTCCCGATAGCCGCGCAACACTTCAGCCAACTTAAACAGATCGGAAGCAAACTCAGCATCAGCTTCAACACCAGCGATCACATGTTCCTGAACCTCTTCAAGCTTCGCTTCAATCAGCTCGACCGACGTGCCGTCCAACTCAGCATCATCACCATTGCACACATTCCACCATGTGTTCCACAAGTCCGCCACATCCAGCCCAGCCCTTATGTCACCGGCCTTCCAGTCAGCATGAATAGCGAGCACACGAGCAACCGAACCCGCGTCACTGGTCAGAGTCATATTGAACTCCAACTCATAACCGTCCACCGCGAACCGGCTGACCACGATCCCTTGCACCACTCCGCACTTTTCCAGCACGACCGGGAACCCCGCATGAGCCGTCGCATACGACGCCACAGTAGTAAACGCGTCCCGAACCGCAGCGACAGATACATTGTTTTCCATGTCACTCACCCTCTTCAAACAAAGCATGACGAAGCATGCCCTTCATATCATCGAACGAAACAGCATGACGGAAATCACCCGACACATACACGCCAAACGTCGATTCCACCTCATACACCTCGCCGCTTTCATCACGCAACGCCACCCAAGGCGACACCACGAGATCACCCAGCGACACATTGAAATGCCACGTCTTGAACGCATCATCATCACTCCCGAAGAACACATCATCGTCCTCGTTCACAATGTCAGACACATGCTCACCGCCGTAAGCGTCCACAGCAAACTCGTGCAGCCGCTGCATATACCCAAGGTTCTCAACAACCTCACGATACACAGACTGCAAATGCTTAATATCAACACACATGATCTTCAACTTTCAACTCACACCGTCTGCTATCATGAGACGGCTGACAAATAGGTAATGCTCAGCATCGAGCGGCAGCACAGCACTAACAGCGGCTGCCGCTCACTTCATATATGGATTGACACCACACCACGCAACGACTATCATTGCTCGTGCGCATCATCTCGGCCGAACTAGTTCAGCCGAGCTTCATTGAGGGATGTTTCGGTGACAACTGAATACATTCAGGGATGCGCTTCTCAGCGGGATAACACCCGCTGAGCTTCATTGAGCAAGAGGCCATAGCGATCATAGTTATGGCCTCTCATGCTTCCAGGCACAGCTCACCAATTATGCTGGCCGGCGCGGAACCCGCCATCAATTGCTTTCTGCACGGCCTCACGACGCGTCCGGCCCTTGGCGTACGCCCAATTGAACCGGTCACCGATATACCCGTAACCGATCCCACGATCTGAGTTCACAAACCAGATGTATTCACCGCCACCACTATGGTTCGGCCAAAAAATCTTCTCAGCCGCCGCTCGCGCCGCCTTGTAATCCTTCTCAGTAGCTTCACGCATTTCAATCAACTCCATTATGTTTGTTTAGTTGTTTGGTTTAAGTGTGTGGAGTGTGGCCGCCGCTACAGCGGTCACACCATAAGGGGAGAGGTCAGGCGACTTGCGCGTAGTACGCGCGCACAGCCGCATCCATCTCAGCATCTTCATGCTTATACCAAGAACGCCATAGGATGAACGCGCCAGTATCAGCCCTGACCACATACGCACACTTACGACCACGCGAATCCCGGAACTCCCGGCGGCGCTTACGCGGCACATTACGCGTCAGCTCATACTCTTTCAGCGTCACACACGCCGGGATCACATGCTCGCTCACCTGAAGCACCTGAGCATTCTCATTCGTCTGCGGCGGCACCTCGGGAATCTCTTGTGTCACGGCACTGCACTCAGCCGGCAGTTGCGGCACTGATTCCACCACACGCGGCTCCGGTTCAGCCGGTTCAGGTTCGCCCATATCCGGTTCCACCACGTTCGCCGCGTCCAATTCCCACGAATCGTTCACGGCATCCATCGCCATGGTCAAACGGATCATCTCACGCTCTTCAGGCGTCAACGCGTGCACAGCGCCACGCGTATCCACGATCCAGCCGTTAGCCGCGTCAGTCTCGCACGCCGACATCGCCGCATGCTTCACGTCGCACGCATACTCGCTCACCCGCAGCGGCACACCATGCGGGAACATGTCACCATGCCACGCCTCATACGCATCCGGTTCACGAGCCGCGTCACGATTCGAGCTGACCATCTGCCAACCCGCCTCGCTCAACGCCGCCAGATACCCCCGCAAGTGGGACTTGCTCACATCCAACTGACGCCACACCTCACGCGACGCCTCCAACGTCCGTTCCCACAGCACACCATGCTCGGTATCCGCGAAGCGGATCACACCAGTAGCCATGTTCTGCCAAAGACCATTAAACTGAGTTTGTTTACGCATAATAAATCCTTCCAAGAGTTGCCGCCCCCATTGGCGGCAGATGTTGAATGAAGTAGAGGCTGCCGCGCCACAATCAGCGCGGCAGCACGTTGAAGTCAGTCAGGATAAACCGGGATGGACGATACACGACGCGGTGTGCGCGGCGAACGCTGACCAATCAAGAACGCCGGCAGAGCACACAACACACCAAACGACACCAAGCATCCCGTTTGATCTACGCTCGCCGGATTCAACGCACTCCAGCCCATGAACCCGACAAACAACGCGTAACCCACAACGGCAAGCACGTCGAACACTCTACTCATAGCCGCTCACCACCAACCATGAGATACGACTCGCCACGCCCATTCCCCGACACGGCTGCATCCCAGTAGCACACAGCCTGGCCGCTGCCGTCCTCAAACTCACACGGCGGGACAACTTGAGGGAACGCCGTGGCGGCCATCAGAGCCGCCACAACACAGATGTTGGAAACAATCGCACGCATGTCACGCCGCCTTACCATCGAGCATGACACGCTTGATGTAATCCAACGTGGCGCCGCGCAGCCCCGTGTACAACTGGTCGCTCTCGACCATGAGCGAGGCAGTCTCATCGTCCGCGAACTCCCGCGCATCAATCTCGATGTAGTCCAGCGCATCCGCATAGCTATCACCATCATGTTGATACACGGCAATAGTGCCCATACCCGGCTCATCCGTAAGGATCGCGAACGACAACCAGCAATCGGGCGCGTCCTCAAACCGTTGCGCCACAATGTCCCACCGGCGTTCATCAACGCCCATGTAGAGCGCTACAGCATCAGCCTCATGCGGCGGGTTCGACTCGATGACCTGAGTCGTGTAATCAACGGCCATGCCATCGACGTAGACAATCTCACGAACAGCTTGCTCGATGTCATGAATATCAGTACGCATTTAAGGTCAGTTCCTTCTATGAGCGCCGCAACCTTGCGGCAAGATTGTTGGTTTGAAGAAGCCCGATATGGGCGAGAAGGGCGACGACTAGCGCCGCCCTGGTGAAGTGGTCAGACAAGCGCAACAAACGACGCCGGCATGTCGCGCGTAGCCGTGTACGCTACGGGATCACATTGCTTGTCCAGCGTTTCAGTGACATGGCAGCCGTTCGCGCGCAGATGTCTGAGCAGAGCGCTCATACCCATGCCACCGAACGACCATTCATGCTCACGCACCACAGCTGGACCGTACGCCTCTGTGTCGGTCTGCCAACCGTCCCACATGAGCAGCGTCTGAAGTAGTGGGTTCTCGCTGAACGCGCGGCATACAGCGGCGCTGAGTTTGTCATAACCCCAGCCGCTCGCCTTGCCAGTGGTCGTGTCGGTCCTCACGCCGTCCAGCACCGCAGTAACCGTAGCCGTGGGATTCCAGCCCCACGTGCGGTTACGCTTGTACTCGATGTTGATGGAAATAGTCAGGTTACGCATGGTAATCACCTCTGATTAGCTTGTATCGGCCCCCATGTGATACAATCAGAGAGCCGAAAACGGTTAGTATTTTTGGCTTTATCCCCCGGGAAGTTGCACCTTCCCGGGGGAATCCTTGTATTAGCCGTGCGCTAGTCCGGTTACGAGCCGGTAGGGCTAAACCCACTAGCGCTAGGACGACTGTTAGTCGTCCAACAATTTCCGCAAGTCCCTAATCTTGAGAGCGTCCGCTAGCTTGAGTACCGTCTTGAAACTCGCGTCCTCGATAGGACGCTTGCGCGTCTCTATTGCAGCGATACGACTGTAAGGCAGTCCCGCACGCTCTGCTAACTCTCTCTGAGTTAGGTTCTTGCTTTTTCGCAACTCTGCTAGTCCCATGTTCAACACCTTTCAATGTCTACGATTGTACTAGCGGAGTTGGCTATTCGTTAATCGCTCTTCAGTTGTCCCGCGCTCTGTATCTTGTGAGCTTGAGGGGGTCCGGTTATGTCCCAGTCGGTTGCCGTGGCTGCAATTCCAGTGGTCACTACCGCAACGTCACACTACGCTGCCCGCTGGCGCTTGCCTCTCGGCTCCGGCTCGGGGGTTACGGGTTAACCCTCGCGAGTGGCTTCAGGTGGTCTGTATCCGTTTCATCTCGGTTCCTTTCTCGGTGGTTTGTTTGGTTGATAGCCTTCACTATACGCGCTCTACGAACATAGCGCAAGCTGGATTAATGAAAGCGTTGGAAACGCTAGGGTTTATCGGCGTGTCGCGTAGTGCGTATCGGGCCTATAGCCGGCGCGCATCAGGTGCGGCGCGGACGCGCCAGGCGGGACATGGCGCGCGGACGTGTGGGCAGATCGGGCGGGCACGCCAGGGCGGACGTGATGGGCGCGGAGCGATAGGCGGACGTGTGGCCGCGGGCATAGGCGCGGACATGGTACGCGGTACGCGGCTGCATATGCGGCCGCATAGGCATGATACGCAATGCATACGTAATAGGCGCGTTGCGTGATACCACAGACCGCGCTTCGACACGCCGATAGCCGAAAAATGAGACAGGCCACCGGGGCCGGGGAGGGTACCCCGTATACTATTGATTTGGCCGCTTGTGGTTCTGGTTCTGACTGTGAATGCGCTCTGAGACTTTTTGGAAACGGCGTAACACTTTTCTCGAATCCCAATCGGCAGTAGGGCTGAGGTTGAAACGCAAAGTGAAACGCTAGTTGAAACGCTAGTTGAAACGCACACTGCAACAAAAAGTGTGGTATGATACCTATGGTATCTTATGGCGTCGTTCTGATAGCACGCCAAAATCTCTCAACCACATCACTGATTTGACGCTGTGGTTCTTCACTATCCATTGTTGGTTTCCGAGGGTGGTGTGTCATGGTAGATCATTGCGATTCTTTCCTTCCGACCGTGACTGTCAGTTTCTGTGCCAAGGACTGTGATAACCCGCTCGGCAGTGTGGAAGTGATCCCGCCTATGCGGGTCATTAACTCCGGGTCTGGTGCTTACACCGTCATAGATACCGATAGGTTGCGTGAACGTGTCCGTGCTGGCATCATCGCTTTCGCGGATGCGTTCGACGCTTCCTGATGTGCGCCGGTGTGGCCCAATTGGTAGAGGCAAGCGACTCAAAATCGTTGTAGTGCGGGTTCGAATCCCGCTTCCGGTACTGGCCCGACCGTGTAGGTGTTCCCTTCTCGTTTCCGTTCCTTTCAACGGTCGGGTTCTTTAATCAGGGGTGTTCTGCTTCTTTCGGTTCTTTCCGGGACGCCCCGCTTTGGATAGTTGGCTGAGTGGTTTAAAGCAGCGCATTGCTAATGCGTCGAATGCGGTGAACTCCGTGTTCCGCACGTTCGAATCGTGCACTATCCGCTTTTGCTGGTTGGGGGTGATGCTGTATGCCTTGGAGTTCGTCTCAACGTAAGAAGCGTTTCAACAAGGGTTGGGCGAAGGTTCGTGTGAAGGTGTTGGAGCGTGACGGGTACCGCTGCCAGTGGCCGGTGACTGATGCGAATGGGTTTCCGGCTGGCAAGTGTGGCCGGCCAGCGAATGAGGTCGATCATATGGCACAGAACATGGTGCATGATGATGACCGGTTGAGCCGCTTGTGGTCGTTGTGCCACGAGCACCACAATATCAAGACGCAGGTGGAGAGCGCGCGTGGCAAGCGGCGCGCGGCCGAGCGGAGGAGGGATGCGGCGTTCTACGATCATCCCGCGTTCAAATGACGTGTTCGGTTGAGGGGTGCACGCGAGACGAGTGTTCGCGTGGCTTGTGCCGGAAGCATTATGACATGGTTCGGTATCATGGGCGGATTGTGAAGCCGATTCAGAAGAAGAAGCTGTGTTTCATGTGCGGCACGTATTTCGATGTGGGGAACCAGGCTAAGGATTTTTGTGGGGCGGCTTGCCGTATGCGGTATATGCGTGCGAAGCGTAAGGGCAATGCGCCGCGTCGTGGATTGAACAAGGTGATTACCGCTGAGGATGTGTTCAAACCTGAACCGGTGGAACCTGAGCCGGTGACGATGGTGTTTTCGAATGCTGACGTGTTGGCCGCGTCTGATGGCGTGTGTGTCGAATGTTACAAGCTGATTGATCGTAGTGGCCCGTGTGCGTCTGGTTGGTTGTTGCCGTTGGAGGCTGGTGGTGAACCGGTGTTGGCTAATCGTGTGCCGTTGCATATCGCGTGCAAGGCTCGTTGGGAAGCGAGGACGGCGAATGGCAGGGCAAGGAAGAAGCGCATCGCGGGTAAACGGCGAGACGCTTAAATGGGATGGTTTAGTGCGTGGCCCTGAGATGCCGGGATTGCGCCCTGATGGCAAGGAATGGTTGCCTAACTCGATTGAATACTATGAGGAGTTTCGTCGTAGTCCACAGGCGTTGAAGATGGGCACTGACTTGGATTGGCAGTCGGTGCTTGACTTGGTGTTTTTGAAGGATTGCTTCTACCGGCGTCCTGGTGCGCAGATGGCTGCGGAGATTCGTGCGCGTGAGAACGCGTTCGGTATTACACCGATGGCGCGGCACGCGTTGAAATGGGATGCGCCTGACCCGAATCAGATGGCCGCCGGTGGTGGCGCCGATGTGAACGATGTGAGTGCCGAACGTATGAACGGGCTGCGTAACTCGATTCTTGGCGGCTGATGGCTGGGGGTGATGTGCGGTGCATGACATCATCCCCAAGGTCACGTTGGAACAGAAGCGCCGCAGTATGGGCTTCTTCGCCATTTGGTGGATTGAGACGTTTTGCGTGGTGGGTTCGCCGCCTGCTGAGGACGAGCCGATGGTGTTCACGCCTGAGTACGCGGAGTTCCTGGTCAACTGTTATGCGCTGGACAAATCCGGGCATCGTCTGTTCGACCGTGTGTTCCTGTCGCGTCCGAAGGGGTCGAACAAGAGTGGTTTGGCGGCGCTTATCGTGTTGTTCGAGGCGTTGGCCCCGTGCCGGTTCGACCATTGGGCCGAAGCAGGGGAGACGTACACGTTCCTTGGCCGCAAGTATGTGTATCAGGAGGGTGAGCCGGTCGGGCGTCTGATTCGTGGCTCGCGTATCGCGTTGGCTGCGAACAGTGAGGACCAGACCGGCAACGTGTATGACGTTGTGTACCACAATTGCGTGAAAGGCCCGTTGGCGCAGTTGCGTGGCGTCGGCTTGGACGTGGGACAGACGCGCATCATCATTCCAGAAGAGTGTGGTGGCGGTGAGATCAAACCGGCCACGAGTGGCGCGTCTTCGCGTGATGGTGGTTTGCAGACGTTCACCGTGCTTGACGAGTCGCATTTGTTTGTTGGCCGTGCGAAGGGCATGGCGCGCACGTTGCTGCGTAATCTGACGAAGCGTGGTATGGATGAACCGTGGTCGTTGCAGACGACGACGATGTACCAGCCGGGTTTGAACTCGTTGGCTGAGGACACGTACCGTACGGCGTGGTCGATTGCCGAGGGCAAGGTCAAGCATGATCAGCGCACATTGTTCGATCATCGTTATGCGTCGTTGCCCATCGAGGAATTAGGCAATGAGAAGAAGCTGGAACATGCGTTGATGGAATCGCATGGTTCGGTGATGAAATCATCTGATGGGTACGATCATCTGATTCTTCCCGATGGGCGTATCACCCGCGTGAATCCGCGTACCGGCAAGGACGATGAAGGGTATTCGTTGGCGTCGCCGGGTGTTGAGCCTGGACCGTCGAAGAACGGTTGGGTCATCATGGATAAGCCGAAGAGCTATATCCTGAATGCTGGTTCCGACCCGTCCGAGGCGATTCGTTTCTATTTGAACTCGTTGACATCTGCGATGGATTCGTGGCTTCCTGAATCGCAGATTCAGGCGCATTTGGTGGGTAAGGACATGTATTTGTCTGGTGACCGCCGGCAGATGATGGATGCTTGGAAGAATGTAATTCATGCTGATGACGAGATCACGCTTGGTTTCGATGGTTCCATCAGTGATGATTCCACGGCGCTTGTTGGGTGCCGTGTGCGTGATGGGTTGTTGTTCCTGATCAAACTTGAGCAGAAGCCTGATGATGCTCGTGCGGCTGATTGGCGTGTGGATCGTGAGGCGTTCGACGGCATGGTGCGCTACATGTTCGGTCATTACAACGTGGTCGCGTTCTTCGCTGATGTGAACCCGTGGGAGAGCATGATTGACGCGTGGGAGCGTGATTTTTCGGACAAGCTCGCGGTTGGCCCGCGTGGCCGGAACAGTACGAAGATCAAGTATTGGACGAACAATTGGTCTCGGGACGTGTATCAGTCGTTGGTGAACATGGCGGCGAACTTCACGTATGAGATGAAGCCTGTGCCGCGTCATGCCGAGCCTGACGTGTCGTCCATTGCGTTGCTTGCCGACCCGCGTTTGGTGGCGCATTTCCGTAATGCGCGCAAACGTGAACGTTCGTTCGGCTATCTCGTGTTCAAGGAGACACCGAACTCACCGGAGAAGATTGATGCGATGATGGCTGGTTTGCTCGCGTATACGGCGCGCAACAGGTATCTGACCGACGGCGTGAAGGAAGAGGACGTGACACAGTTCATTCCGTTCCGCGTGTACTGAAAGGGGGTGCCTGTTGGTTGAGTTCAATAATCTGATAGTTGATGCTGCCGATGATGACCCGGATGCGTATTGGTTGAGTGTGTTGGCGAACAAGCTCGCTGCGCGTATCCCGACCTTGTGCAAGCTGCGCACGTTCTATGATGGGCGTGAGCAGGTGCCGACTAGTGCGATTCCTTCGGGGACTGACCAGAAGTCGTTCGCGATCTATAAGCGGTTCTTGGAATTGGGCACTGTGAATTATGCGCGTATCATCACGGATAATGTGTCGAGTCGGCAGAAGCCGGTTGGGTTCCGTCAGGTGTCGGATCGTGTGTCTCGTAGTGTTGAGGCGGATACGACATGGCGGCGTAATCGTATGGATTTGAAGTCTCGTCAGGTGTTCCATGATGTGGCGTTGTATGGTTCAGGGTATCTTCTGGTGGATTCCTTGGGTGATGCTGCGCAGATTACGGTGTTGACGCCGTGGAACACGTATGTCAGCGAGGATGATGAAGCGGCTGTCTACTATTCGTTCGACGACGTGAACAATATAGAGAAACTCATATTGTTCCGGTGTGAGCGCGACAAGAACAACGTTGTGTCGAACGTGTATTATCGTTCCGCTTCACACCAAGCTGATGCTCGAACGTTGTTCGATGAATCGAACGGCAGTGGAATCTACGAGTTCAGCAATAACGCCGATGCCAAAGCGCCTGAGTTCAATCAAGACTTCACATGGGACGAGGGGCGCAAGACGTTGCAGTATGCCACTGATTGTGGGTATCTTCCTTTGATTCGTCTTGGCTCTGGCACGGGTATGGGGCAGATCGAGCCGCACATTCCCGCGTTGAGCGCGTTGGATCAGCAGAAGTTCGACCGATTCTGTATCCAGACGATGCAGGCGTTCCGCCAGCGTGGAATCAAGGGCCTGAAACGCAATGTGTACACGGAAGACGATCCACAGGTCAAGGCTGGTATGGCCCGTGCCGGTGACCCGATTGATTTCAGTGAACTGTATGCGATGGGGCCGGCCGCATTGTGGATGCTCCCGGAGGATACGGAGATTTGGGAATCTCAGGTCACTGACATTACGCAATGGTGTACGGCTTCCGCGCATGATGTCAAACAGTTGGCGGTGTCCACCGGAACTCCGTTGGATATTCTCAGCCCTGATGTGGCGGGTAGCGCTGAGGGTGCTTCGTTGAAGCGTGAGAGTCTGCTTTCCAAGGTTGAGGATTTGAACGCGCGTGCCAATGATGCGTTCATTCGTGTATTGCGTATGGCGATGGTCGCGTCTGGGAATGCTCAAGCCGCTGATGACGAGTTTGAAACGGTGTGGGCGCCGATCGCTGCGGACAGTGATTTGAACATGGCTCAAGCGGTGAATTACGTGAAGGATGTGCTGCCGGTCAAACTGATTATGCGCCGGTTCCTGCATATGACGGAGACTGAGATTTCCGAAGCGATGCAGGACATGACCGATTCGACGTATCAGACCGCACTCGTGTCAGCGTCTGCTGCGGCTTCCGCTGCGGAACGTACCTCCGAGCAGACTGGCGGAATGGTGAGCGTCGATGATTTCGATGACGGTTCAAAGGCGCTTGTCGATGTTGGCGGTGAGGTGGATGGCTAGGTTGACGCCTCGTGGTCGGAAACGTATCAAGCGTTCTAATTTCGCGTTGCCCAGGGAGCGTAAATATCCGATTCATGATATTGCGCATGCTCGTAATGCGTTGGCTCGTGTGGCCCAGTATGGGACGGCGAGTGAGAAGCGTAGGGTGCGTGCAGCTGTGGCAAGGAAGTATCCGAGTTTGCAGAAGCGGGGCCGCTGATGGCTGTGTTGACCCGTGTCGAACAAGCTGTGGATACGTTCGCGCAACAGCGGGCTGAACTGATACAAACATATGTCCGACAAGTGTGGAACATATGGAAGTCGTTGACGCCTTCGGACTGGTGGAATGATGCTGTCACATTGGGCGCCGCCTCCCAGGCTGCACGGTTTGAGATGGCGTTCTTGGAGGCGGTTGGCCGGCTTGGTGTGAGCTATGCGGATGCGATGCTCGGCATGGCCGATGTGGATACGGGTGGCGTGTTCGACACGTCGTATGTGGCGCCACGACAAGGCACGACACCATTGGATGTCATGCTGCGCCCGGCTGAAGCATACCGTCATCTGGCGGTGCAGTCGCCTTCGTTGCGTCCTGAATCTTGGGACGTGTTGGAAGGGGCGGACTTGTCCACGGTGACGGGTTGGCTCCGCGCGTCCCTTGACCGGCTTGAGGATATAGCGAACACTGACGCGCAGTTGACTGCGCATCGTATCGCATTGGGCCGGTTCGAATCGAAGGGCGTCACGCAGTATCGGCGTGTGATTCACCCTGAGTTGTCGAAGACCGGTACGTGTGGCTTGTGTGCTGTGGCGTCCACGCGCACGTATCATACGAGTGCGTTGATGCCGTTGCATTCGAACTGCAAGTGCGGTGTGGCGCCCATCACCACGGCGAACGATGTCGGCAAGGATATTTCAGACGCTGATTTGCAGCGTTTCTATGACTTGGCTGGTGGCAATACCGCTGCCGACCTGAAAGGCATCCGCTTGCAGGTGCAGACCAATGGTGAGCTTGGCCCCGTGTTGGCGGACGAGGCTCGCAAGTCGGGGCGCACTGTGAGCGACTGGACGCCGCCTGACCGCAAGAGCACGCGGGAACAGGCGAAACGCATCATACGCAACTATCGAACCTACGACGCCATGTACAAGGAGCTGTTGGACGGTAAGGAACAGGTCAAAAAGACTGTTGACGGCCACACTCGCATCTTCAAACAGACACGTCGTGCGACGATGGTGCAATCACGAAACTTTTACAGGAATTATGTTCAGGCCCTTCGCAATGAGTGGCCTGATCTGTGATAGGGAAAAGACATCAATCGAAAGGACGACATGTCTGAGAGCAATACCGAGGGAACCACTGCAACCGCAAAGGTCGAGGAACCCGACACCATTGGTGTGCCGAAGAACATCGACACGTCCAAGCCGGACACGGTAACTGACCCCGGTGTGAACACGCCGGAAGACGACACTCCAGAAAGCGACCTTGAGCATTGGAAGCGCATGAGCCGCAAGAACGAGAACGATTTCAAGAAAGCCGCCAAGGAACGCGACAGTATCAACGCGCAGTTGAGTGAGGCGAACATGCGTATCGCCCGTCTGACAGCGCAGCGTGAGCATCCGCAGATCACTGACGAGATGTTCGACAAACTGTGCGCCGCTGACACTCCCGAAGGGGTTGAGGCGTGGGCTTCTGCATTCGCTGGTCTTGTGCCTGAACAGGCGAAGACCGAACCAGAAGAGCAGGAAGAAGAGACTGAGCGTCCCGCCGAGGAAAATAAGCCGGTGCATATCGGTTCGTCCATGCCGGAAGTGCAGGCCGCGATTCGTGCGAATCAGATTGGCGGCGGGAAGATGAAGGGCGCGGTCGAATCCGAGGAAGACGGCCGTGAAATCGCCCGAAAGTTCGCGGAGAAACGTCTTGAGCGCGCCCATAAGGGCGTGGCGTCCGGCAAATAATCAACCACAAGTTTCGAAAGGATAGTTTTTCATGGTCAACATGATTCACGGCACGGGTGTGCGCACTATCGCAGACGACCAGACTTGGCGTTATGGCGAACAGTTGCCTGGCACGGTGAGCATCACCCTTGATCTTGCCACGTTCTCCAACGCGACCAAGGCCAAAAAGGAGAAGTACCTGACGGGAATGGATGATTCCGCGACCGAAGTGTACATCAAGTCCGGCCTTCCGCTCGCCTTGATTACGTCCGGCGCGTCGGAGGGTTTGTATGGCCCGTATGACCCGGAAGCGAGTGACGGCCGTCAGGAACGTGTCGCAGGCTTGTTGGAATCGCAGATCAAGGTGAACGTGACCGTCGGCGGTTGGGAGGTCGAGGACAGTGAAGTGGTCGGCATGCGTTTCCGTGGCAATGTGATTGTCAAGAACCTGCCGGTCGTTCCGGCTGAAACGGTTGCGTGGAATGGTGATTTCGTGTCTGTTGACCCGGAGACCGGCACCACGAAGCGTCTTCCCAACACGGTTGCTGCTGCTGCTGCGCCGGGTGTCGGTGCGTGAGGCCGCGATTACAGGCATTGAGTTTTGAAACCCGCCCATTGTGGCGGGTTTTGCATATCTGAAAGGAATTAACCTATGGCTACTGTTGAGAAGACGATTCTCAGCCCTTCGGCGGCGTCGGGTATCACCGATGAAGCGTTCAACACGCTTGACGCGAAGCTGCCGTTCTCCCGCGTCCTGCCGGTCACTTCGAACAATGGTGAGAAGACTGTGCGATGGACGCCGTATATTCCGGCGCCTGCCATTGATGCGATGCTTCTGCGCGCGTGGGATGCTGAAGCCGGATACCTGAAGGCCACCGAGCAGAGCGTGGAGAAGTATGCTGGCCTGCTTCCGATGTCGAAGAAGGCGCACATCTCAGAACGTGACCTTGTTGGCCGTACTGGTGACAACACGTTCCTTCGTGCCAAGCTGTCGGAACAGTTCGACCAGTTGGGCCGTGAGGCCGCTGTCAAGGTGGAACTGTTGCGTATCGCGGCGATGGTGGACGCGAAAATCTCCATCAAGGAGAACGGCGTCAACGCCACGTATGATTTCGAGCGTCCGTCCGCGTTGCATAATGTCGCGCCGACGAAGAAGTGGAATGTGTCTGGCGCCACCCCGTTGAAGGACATCAAGAAGTGGGTCAAGCTGATGGCCGACAACCAGGGCCGTACCCCGTCCGCTGTGCTTACGACAAGCGCTGTCATCGAGGCGTTGACCACGAACGAGGAGATCATCACCGCGTTCACTGGTCAGAGTGCGGCGAATAGCCCGTCGTTCATCTCCCCGGATAATGTTCGTCAGGTGCTTGCATCCTATGTGGGTCTGACTGACGTTCAGGAGATTGACCTGATGTACACGCAGTTGGAGCGTGACAATGGCATCCTGTTGCCGGTTTCGGTGAGCTCGCTGATCCCTGACGCGACGTTCCTGATGTTCTCCAGCTTCAACGACATGACGCTTGGCTTCACCGCGTCCGGCCCGACTGTTGAGGCAGCCGACCCGGAGTATGGCATCAACCGTGCCGACAACAGCGGCATGATCGGTCTGGTCATGAGCGATGCGGCGCCTACCCGTTACGACGTGTGGGTGAACGGCTCGTACATGCCGATTCTCCAGCAGGCTGTGTCCACGTTCAAAGCGAACGTGCTCTGACCTGTGTCGGGAAGGAGGGTGTGCGATGGCCGTTGATGTTGAAGACATTGATTGGGTGGGTGCAATACTCACGTATGGTGGTGGCACGCCTGAAGTGTTCCTTGACCGTTTGGATGATGAAAAGTGGATCATCCCGCATTGTTTGACTGCGTGTGACATTGCGTTCGCTGAGTGCCCGTCAGCCCGCTACCGGTTGAATAGTGGCGCGTTGAGCGAACGCACGTTCACGTATGTGATTTGTGCGATGGTGTTGCGTGTGGCGCGTTGGTCGATGCGTAAGAGCGAATCGAACGGCGCGTATACGCGTACCGATCAGGTCATGGACATGAACCCGCCCGGTTGGGAGGTCAGCCCGGATTTGCATGTGACGAAGAAGGAGCGGGCGTTGCTGACGGGGGTTACCGAAGGGTCTGCCCCGTTTGGAACGGTGTCGTTGGGTCTTGACCGAGCGTATGGCAGGTGATGCCGAATGGCGTACTTGTTTTCGTCGGACAAGCCCAAGGAGCCGGTCGATTCTTCGTTCGAGAATGAGCCGTTCGTCAAGCCGACGGACATGTTCTATACGTCGAAGATCATCGTTGCGCCGTCCACTATTAGGCGGAGCGCGCATGGTGTGACGTATGAGTGGAGTGACGCGTTCTACTGTTGGTGTTCTCTTGAGGGGCGTGAACAGCAGGCGGGCATGTTCTCGATTTCCGGGGCTGAGGATAAGAACCCGCAGTCGTCGGGTGGTTTGCGTGAGGTCACGGTCAAGCAGATATTGGCGCGTGAATGGCATGGTGACATTCACACGTTCGTGTGGATTGATGGTGACCTCTATGACGTGGATGGTGCCGCCGAGCATCGTGAGCATGGCAAGACACACCATTGGGAGATGCGTGTGAGGCGTGCGGCTGATATGGCGCAGATTCCCGAACGGTTCCGTCTGCAACCGCCTGTTCCTGCACCGGATGCGCCAGTGTGGGGTGAATCGAAGGGGGTGTTGGGATGGTACGAATCCGGCTCGACCGCAACCTGAGTCGTCGCGTGGCGGAGGAGTTCGGGCCTGAACTCACCCGTGCGGAAGGTAGGCGTGTGCTTGGCCGTGCGAAGGCGTTGGCCGCGTCGGCGGCTATCGGCCGTAACCCCGGTCATTCGGTCGCTGACCGCATCGAGTTCGGTATCAAATACCACGGTATTGACACGACGGTGGGTATGACGGTCATTGGCCGTGATGGCAGTGATGTGACGTTGGCGCACGAGTTCGGCGCTTGGAACAAGCAGGCCGGCAAGTTCGTTGAGGGGCATCATGTGATGCAGAAGGCCGCGAGGGGAGGCTGACCGCAATGGGAAGTCCTCGTATTGACCTGAATGTGCACCCGGAGCTTAGGCCCCAGTTGGATGCGGAAAGCCTGGTCATGGAATTGTTCAACCGTGGGTTTGAACAACCGCCCGAAGGGTCGGTCGGTGGAGAGTTCCAAACGGTTCCCGACGGGTTGCCGAAGGTGCTCGTGTTCAACGAGATCGACGTGGATGTGGACGCGTACGCGCAAGCGACGGATGTGGTCGTCTTCCATGTGGAGCCGCCAGTGTTCGCGGGGCGGCGCCATAGGTCCCGCATGTGGGATTGCTCCATGAGCGTGCTGGTGGAGAGCGTGGACGTGGATAGGGCGTTCAGGCTCGCCTCGTATGTGCGTCAATTGGTCATGTGTTGGCCGTTGATGGACGCGACCGAATGGGGGCAGGTGACGAAGGTCATGGTTCCCCCGTCGTTCGCGAAGGCGGCTGGCGGCAAGCAGGCCACGTCCAAGCGCATCAAGCAGTATGCGACCGCTTCAGTGTGCGAGTTCCATGTCAGGGATTGTGTTTCCTGACCCATAATCGAAGATTCTGAAATCCACCCGTACCGCCATTGGCGGGCGGGTTTTCTTGTAGTTGGAGGCCATCACATCCGGTTCGGGGTGTGGTGGCCTTTCGTGTTTGAAAGGACACAATATGGCAATCAATGACGATTCGGTGTTTTTCGCCGAATATGGAACGGTGTTCTACGCGGAGGTTGGTACCCCGTTGCCGACAGGTGGTTTGAGGGCGTTCCATTTGACCGATACGGAAGTCGCCAGTACCGAAGCGAGCAAGAAGTGGAAAAACCTTGGTCACACGTCGAACTCGAACAAGCTGGAGATCAGTCTTGAGGGTGGTGAGAGTGAGGCGTTCCGTAGTTGGCTCAAGTCGAACCTGAAGACGAAGAAGAGTTCGGATGGTTCGATGACGGTCACGGCGAACGCGTTGCAGATGGATGCGGAAACCCTCAAGCTCATTTTCAATGGCAGGGACACTGCGAATGGTGTTGGTGCGAATATCAATTCCGATCCGAAGCCGTTGGCGATTGTGGTCATCACGCAGGAGGCGCAGAATGCGGCCAACCCTGAGTTTGGTTTCCATTTCCCGAAGACGAAGGCCACCCCGTCCGGTGGCCCGCAGTTGAACGGTGATTTCATCGAGCAGGGTGTGGTGTTCACGGTGGAATCGCCGGGCACCGGCAAGGATGATTTCGAGTTCATGCTGCTCCAGGACGCTGGCGAGTGATCTGTTGATGGTGTGGCGCGTGGTGTTGCCGCGTGTCTGATTGTGTTTCCCCACGCATGTTTCTCCCATCCATGCGTGGGGTTTTCTTTTATCTGATGGGAGTTGGAATCTGATGGGAGAGAAAGTATGAGTGCTGCCAATGGCGTGCAAGACACGAAAGAAGACAAAGAAGAAGTCGAGTTCCCGCAAACGTGGGAAGCGCTCGTAGAGCAGAATCCGCTGCTTGCGGGACTGCCTGTGTTGTTGCCGGCCGAACAGTTCACGTTCGATGTGTCGGCGCGTTTCGAGCAGGTGCGTACCCGCATGTATGTCGCGTACAATGATTCGACCCGTAACGATGATGATTCGACTGCGGTTGATATGGTCGAGGAGCGTGTGGCCGCGTTGCGTGACATGATCGCGTTCCTTAAGACCATCACGGAGGAGCCTGCCAAGGTGGACGAGTTCACCAGTGGTATTGATGTGAACACGTTGTTCCTGGTGTTGCTTGTGGTGGTGCAGTTCTATGTGGACCAGTTGGGAAAATCCGTGCGGTCGAAGACCTCTTCGACAAGTACGAAGTAGAACTCACCGCTGATTTCCAACGCTTCTATGGGTTGGATATTGTGACGGGTCCACGGTTGAACCCGGTGCGTGCGATACGGCTTGTGGCTGGTTTGGCCGCGTGGCCGGATTCGTTGTACCGGGCTCGCGTGTTGCAGGAGCAGACGGAGGCGGGGGAGTTCGATTCCAAGGGTAAAGATAAGGCGAAGCCTGTGGTGTTGCCTTGGCTTGGGTGGGATTCCCCGACGATGCTGCTTGCTGATGTGCGTAACACGTTGGAAGCGTGGGTTGTGGCGCAATCCAGTGATGGGAAGAAGCGTCGCAAGGTTGAGCCAAGTGTGGTGCAGCCTCCGTTCTATACGCCGCCACGTGAGACCAAGCGTGGTGAGGTGTCTGCTGCTGAGTTCGTGAGGATCGCGGCAGCGAAGGGTAAAACGCATCTTTCCGAAAGTGTGGGTGCGTGATTGTCGGGGCGGGGAATGGTTGTTGAGGACTGTTCCCTGCCCTGTTTCGTCCATGTGGCTAATTGGTAGTTGCGCGCCCCGGAGTACGTCTGTGGCGATGCCGGTTCGAGTCCGGTCGTGGACACTACAAGGTTGTTTGGTTAGGGGGCGTGTATGGCTGACGGATTCAAGGCGGGTACCGTCTATATTGCTGTTGAACCGGAGACGCGTGGCTTCTATGCGAAAGTCAAGGCCATGTTGGAGCGTCTGGACGATCAGACGATTCACTTGGATACTGACGTGGATACGATGGATGCACGCCGGCAGATCGAACGATTGCAGCGTTCCGGTGGCACGATTGATTTCGATGTGCGTGTGAATACGCGCGCGTTCGACCGCGTGCACCGTGAACTGGCCGAGATGACGTCGATGGCGCAGATTGACGTGAAGGCCGACACGACACGGTTCGACAAGGGTTTGGCCGACTCGTTCGACAAGATGCGCCAGAACCATGCGAACGCGCTCAAGGCGATGGATACCAATGCGGTGCGTGAGCAGCGCAAGCAGGTTGCGAAGCTGCGCGAGCTTAATGCAGCGCGTGACGCGGTGTGGTTCGATAAGTGGAACCATATGGCTTCCTACAAGGATAGTCTCACGGCGGTGCGTGGTGAGATCAGCCGTAACATCGAAGCGCATAAACAGCTTGGGAATGCGTTGGACGCGGCGAAACTGCGTCGTGATTCGTTCAAACGCAACAGTGACGAGTATCGTGCGGCCAGTGCGGAAGTGAAGCGTCTGCGCAGCGAATACACCCAGTTGGGTAATGAGATTCGCCGGCAGGAGCGTGAGGCGGCGAAACTCTCGCGTGAGCATTCGAAGTTTATGGCGAAGAATGCGCATGAGCTTGATAAGGTCAATGGGAAGATCAGTGAGCAGCGCAAGCTCGTCAAGAGCACCACGAAATCGGTGTTGGCTGAAGCTGCGGCTGAGGACAAGCTGAACAATGTCTTTCGTACGAAGGACATGCTCATTGACCGTAACGGGTTGAGCTATCAGCGGTTGGAACGTGACCTGAAACGGAACGCCGACGTGTTCCGCAAGGCGTCCGAACAGGTGGCCGGCCACATTGACCGGCAGCGTGAGCTCTCGAAGTCGTTGCTCAAGACCGAGGGCAATGTGGACGGGTTGCGTCGCTCGTTGAGCAAGTTGCAGTTCGTGGACACCAAGGGCCATGTCAAGGACTTGGACGCCATGACCAGGCGTGTGGACGAGTTGCAGAAGGCGTTGCTCAAGGTTCGGGACAATCCGAGCGCGACAATCAAGTTCAAGGCAGAACTCGATAAGGGCGCATTGCAGGCTGAGTTGGCTCGTTTGCAGCGTGACGTTGAGGTTGAGGTGCGTGTCAACGCGCAGCAGGCAGCGTTGGAACGGTTGGAACGTGAACTGTTCGAGCTTGAGCACAAGCGTGTGAACATTCCCGTCGATCTGAAGGTCGATTATGAGAACGCGATAGCGGAACGCAAGCGTCTTATCGAGCAGATTCGCCGCAATCCTGACATGGATTGGGAAATCAAGTCGAATGTGGACATTGACGAGGCGAACGCGCGTCGTAAGCTGCGGGACTTGCAGAACGACTATGACAAGCTCGACATGGACGTGGATTTGGAAACCGCGTTGGCGCGCGCCCATCTCGCGTATTTCACGCGGCCCCGCACGGTGGACATCTTCGCGAAGTTCCACGGCACGGATTTGGGTAAGATTCTCAGCGGTATGACCGCTGGGGCGACTGGTTTGCAGGGTGTGCAGAACCAGTTCCAGAACTTGGTGAACCTGTTCGACCGGTTGGATAAGGTCGTGCCGAGGGTCGCGCTTGTGGGCACTGTCCTGTCGGATGTGGCGGCGGGTGCGATCAATCTTGCCGGCACGGTCGGTGGCTTGGGCAAGAGCATCGTGAGCATGTCGAAGGCGGCGTATGCGGCGCCTGCCGCGTTGACCGGTATGGGGTTGGCGTACGCTTCGCTGCGAATGATTATCGGTGACGAGGGCAAGGCGTGGGCTGAGAACATCAATCTCGCCGGTACCGCGTTGGACGGTTTGGGCGAGAAGCTTCAGGACACGTTCTACGGTAAGGCGGCCCCGGCGTTCAAGGAGTTCGCGAACCAGGTCGGTGATGTCGTCGGCCCGCAGATGCGGCAGTTGGCGGCGCTTGAGGCGGATGTGTTCACGGGCATGTTGGACATGGTGAACGCTTCGCGCAAGGTGGGCCAGTTGGGGCGCGTGTTCACGCATGTGAACGATTCGCTTCGTCTGTTGACGCCGGGTGTGGAATCCGTGGTTGATGCGTTCCTGAACCTGTCGGATGCGGGTGGCACGTATCTGGCGCAGTTCTCGAACTGGATCAGTCGTAACATGGAATGGTTCGCAACGTGGTCGCGTGCCGTGCAGGCTGATTCAGCCACGATTGATGCGGCCATGTCTCAGGTCAAGACGCAGGCCGGGTATTTGGCGGATTCGTTCTTCGCGTTGAAGGATGTAGCCAAGGGTGTGTTCGGCTCGTTGGGGCAGAACCAGAACGGGCTTGAACGGTTCGCCGTGAACTTGCAGAAGGCCGCGCGTGCGGTCAACTCGATCAGTTTCCAGGACACGATGAACGCGTGGGTGACTGGTGCGCAGAACGCGCAGCATGGCATGCGTGACGCGTTCTCTCAGGTGGGTCAGGCCGCGAACATCATGCGGCAGGATGTCGCCTCGGTGATGTCGAACCTTGGTGAGTTGACGGGCAACGTGTTCGGTGACGTGACCCGTTTGGCGGGTCGTGTCAGCCCCTCGTTGTCGAAGTTCAGCGACGGTGTGAAGCAGGGCATTTCGTCTATCTCGGATGCGTTGGCGGACGTGTCGCCGATGTTCGGTGAACTGATTGAGATGGCTGGCAAGCTGTCACGCACGTTCGGTGGTACGTTGGCGGCCACGTTGAAGGCGGCGGCGCCGTCGATTGAGGCGATCGCGAAGGCTACGGGCACGGTTGCGGACGCGTTCAACAAGCTACCAGATAGCGTCAAGGGGGCGCTTGGCTTGTGGATGACGTTCGGCAAGGCCGGTACGAGCGCGTTGACGGCGTTGAAGACCGGCATGTTGGAGAACATTCAGAACACGCTCCAGTATCGCAAGACGTTGGCCGGTCTTGGGTTGAGCGCCGGTGAGGCCGGTATCAGCTTCGGACAGTTGGTGAAGGCGCAGATTGCCATGCGCAACGGCAATATCGCCGGTGTTCTGTCCGACAGCGCCAAGGGTATGAGCGGCCTGTCGTCGGCGGCGAAGGAGGCGGCGCCGGGGATTCTCGCGGTCGGTACGAACATGGCGAAGAGCACTGGTAAGCTGTCCGGTGTCGCCAATGGTCTCAAGACGGCCGGTAGTGCACTGCTCGGCGCCGTTGGCGGCCTGCCCGGTATCGCGGTTTCTGCTGGTCTTACGGCCGTGGTCACTGCGTTTTCGAGCTATTCGCAGCATGTGTCGAAGGCGCGTGAGGTTCAGGACAGTTTCAACGAGGCTGCACGCGCCACTCCTGGAACGTTGGCGGCTACGGCTAGCAGTCTTGGCGATCTTGCGGCACGATACGATAACTTCACTACAACCGCCGTGAACAATCTTGATTCCAAGACGTTCGATTTCTGGGATAAGATCGGCGGACAGGTAGGCAGTTGGAAGGATGCGGCAAGCGCCATGAGTTCGCTCGGCGTGAGCACATCCGGCGCCGGCAAGGCAGCCGCTGGTAGTGAGGCGGAATATCAGAAGCTGTTGAATAGTCTGAAGGCGCAGAAGGATGCGGCTCTCAAGAACATGGAAGCCACATCCAAGATGGCGGCCGGCAACAACTATTCTGCGGAGACAGCGAAAGAGGCCCATCAGCAGTACGAGAAGGTTCGTGGCAGTGTTGACGCATCCACGAAGGCACTTGAAGAGCAGCGCGAAGCGGTGCTCAAAGAGTTGTACGCCAAGGCCGATGCGGTTGGTGTGACACATGAGTACGTGGATGCGTTGCTTGCGCAGAATCAGAACGCCCAGTCGATTTCCGAAGGGCTGCTGGACGAGGCGGAGAAGACGGAGCGTCTGACATCTGTGAAGTCGAAGCTCACGTCGATAATGAACGATCAGAAGTCGGCGATGTTGCAGAACATAGCCGCCGGCAACTCGTACTACAAGCTGTGGGACGAGCAGATGCCGGCCGCGTTGGGCAACATCAAGTCGTTGCTTTCCGATGGGCAGAAGTCGTGGGATGCGCAAAGCAAGAGCTTCATACTGACATCCGAGGCGGGACGTGCCGCGTCGGATGCGTTGACGGCGTTGGCGTCGAACTCGAACGCGTACATCGAATCGATGATCGCGAACGGTGCGACGACCGACGAGGTTAGCGTGAAGTACAACGAACTGTCCAAGAACTTCGGCGAGGCCGCAAGACAGGCCGGCGTCGCGGATGGTGACGTGCAGGGGCTGACGCAAACGCTGCTTGGCACTCCCGAAGAGGTGAAGATCAAGGTCGAGGCGCAAACGTTGCAGGCCAAGACCGACCTTATCGGCGTCATCGACGCGATGCAGTTCCTCTTCCCCGACGGTTCACGCGAGGAGACTCGCAACATGTTGGTGAAGATGGCTATGAGCGGCGACCTCGACCCCGGTGAGCTTCAGCGTGTGCTGACCGAGCTTTCCGACGAGAACCATACGATTCATGTCACTGCCGACGGCAAGAACGTGTACACGACGCTGGATGGCGTCGAATCGTATCTGAAGCATATCTCCGGTGAGCGTTGGGATGCGTATGTGCAGGCGAAGATCGAGGGCAAGTCCGACGTTGACGCGTTAGCGGCCGCGTTGGACGGCGTGCCGAATGCCAAGGAGACGCTGCTCAAAGCCAAGGATGAAGGCAAGAGCCTTCTTCAGGCGTTCGTTGAACTGCTCGCTCAGCTTCCTGAATCCAAGGATGTCAAGGTCGGCGCTGAGACGGGAGAAGCCCATGAGAAGGTGTCGGCGTTCATTAATGATCCGTCGGATGTGAAGACGATTCCGGCTGATTTGACGCTTGATGAGGCTGAGAGCAAGGTCAATGCGTTCGCTGCGGTGGCGGTGAAGAAGCCGGTGCAGACCGAGGTTGAACAACCGTCCATTGTGAGCACGATTGCGAGTATCGGTTCGATTATCGGTTCCTTGTTCATTCCTCCGGCGAAGGTTCGCGTGGAGGGTGATGACACTGATGCGCGTACGAAAATCGGGGCGATGCAAGCGTTCGGTGGTCAAACGTTGGCTTCCATGTTGGCGCTCATTCTTGGTGATGATACGCAGGCGCGTAATGCCATTGGTGGTGTGAGTGCGTTCAACGGGGTGACGATTGCTAACCCGTGGGCTCGTGTCTTGGGTGAGAACGTGTTGGCGTCTGCTGCGATCAATGCGATCAAAGCGTATGCGGGTCGTACGATTTCGAGACCTTGGACGCGTGTTCAGGGTGAGAACACGATGGCGCGTATGGCGATCATGCTGATTCAAGCGTTCAATGGGCGTACGATTGCCCGCCCGTGGGCGCGTGTCGACGGCGATGCTTCCGGTGCGAACGCTGTCATCAGTGCGATTGCGAGCACGAACGGTTCGGTGATCGCGACACGTTATGTGGACATCGTGACCCGTGGCTCCGGTGAGGTTCATGCTGCTACTGGTGGTCGTATTCATGGTCCGGGTACGGGTACGAGTGATTCGATTCCTGCGATGTTGTCGAATAACGAGCATGTGATTCGTGCGGCGTCGGTGGCGAAACTGGATCGTGAGGTTGGCCCGAACTTCCTGAACGTGTTGAACCGTACTGGTGATGTCAACAAGGCGTTGGCGAATGCTTCGAACCGGTATTTGGCGTCTGCTGTGAGTTTGGCGCGTGGCGCGTATGCGACGGGTGGCAGGGTGCAGAAGGCGTTGAGCCAGGATTCGATGACCGTGGTCATTGATGGTGGCAAGACGGTGAACCAGACGTTCAACGTGAGTACGAAGATCGTGCGTTCGGATCAGGATTTGCATGCGGCGGCGCAGATTGACCGTGCGGCGTTGATGCGTACCGCTAGGAGGGAGGCGCGCTTGTGAGTGTCGCTTTTTTGGAATTGTCCACGAACGGTGTTCCCCCGGTTCGTTTCGAATGCGAACCGGGGGAGGGGGCCCGCTTGTATTTCCTTGAAGAGGGTATTACCGGCTGGTATTCGACGCCTGACCTGAAAGTGAGCACGGTTGAACGTGGGAGCGGTGATGGTGCGCATGATGTGCCCGAGTCGTGTATTGATTATGCGACGCGTACGGTGCAGGCGCATATAGCCGCGATGGGCGGCAACCGTGCGGAGACGTTGCGGTTGTGGGATTCGGTGCGCCGCTTCTCACACCGCAACGTGCGGTTGCGGCTCGTGGATGACGAGCGTGACGCCTACGTGGAGGGCATGTTCCAGTTGGAAGGCCCCGCCGAATGGGACGGGGAGTTCATGCAGGGCGTGCTCACGGTCGTGTGTAACCGTCCCGAGATTCTTGCGACGTCGCCGCAGACGGGGCAGATGCTGCCCGTGTTGGATGTGGCTGACGGCAACGGACTATCCTACAACCAGCGTGGTCTTGAGACCTTCTGGACTGGTGAGCCGAACAATTCGCCGTCGGTGTTGCGTACGGATGTGCTGAGAGGTACGAAGGGGTTGGCGTATCCGTTGAAGTATTTGACGCGCCGCAAGATCGCGAGGCCGAATCAGGTCACGTTCGTCAATCATGGCACGTCGCCCGCCTATCCGGTGTTCACTTGTAACGGCCCTATGCCGAACGGTGTCGATCTCGTTGTAGAAGGCACGGGCCAGTGGTTGCGTTGTTCGCAGCCGGTGTTCGGTGAACCGCTCGTGTTGGACTGTCGTAGCCGTACCGCTTCGGTTGGTGGTTTGGATGTGTCGCGCACGCTCGTGTCGCGTGGCTTCCCGATAGTGCCTCCGCATGGCAGTGTTACGGTGACGTTGCGCACGTCTGGTGACGGTTGGGTGGATGCGTTGATGCGTGACACCTGGATGTGATCTTCCGGTTTTCTATAGGGCTGCACCACATGGTGCGGCCCTTCTTCTATTGGCTTTCTTTGACTTAGAGGTGGACTTATGACTACAGCTCTTGGCGTGTCCTGTGATGATGACGGCAATGGTGTGACGCCGTTGACGCATCGGCGTATCATCGGCGGGTTCTTCCAGAACAGGGGCATCATGGACGGGCTTGGCGTGTCGGGCAAGTCCGATCTGACATATCAGGTCGCGGAGGGTGTCGCCGTGTGTTCGCGTGGCGATTCGGACGGTAAGACGTTGGCGTATTGGCCGGGTGGCGCCTCGCCTGCCGTGTCGGCGGGAGACCCGTCGAATCCCCGCATCGATGTGGTGTGGATACGCAGCCTGAACAAGCCCGAGTATGCGGATGATGCAAGCAATCAGGTCGAGGTTGGTGTGACGCAGGGTGTGGCGTCGGTGTCGCCGGTAGAGCCGACGATTCCGACGGATGCGACGCCGCTGCGCGCCATGCTGATGCCGGCCGGTGCGACGGCGACGCAGGCCGCTTCGGCTACGAAGGACGTGACATACTGCATCCCGTTCGGCAGTGCGGGCCGTCAGGTCGCGTATTTCCGTATCGCGAACGATTTCACGTTGTCGTCAACGACGCCGGTCGCATACTGCAAGTGCAAGATCACGTTGCCGACCGACCGGCGTTTGCAGTTGCGGTTGCTGACGAACTTCTGCGCGCATGCGGCGAACGGCGCCACGGACTTTTCCAAGTATTCGGAATTGTTCATGGCGTTCCGTATCGACGGCACTGAGGTCGGCAGGCGTCATTTCGTGGTCGGTTATGGTTCGTGGGCGGATAAGCCGGCGGTCATCGAGGACGTGTCGTGTGGTCGCGGCGAGCACACGTTGGACGTCATCATGTGGCGCGGCAACGGTACGAGCGCGGACTTCCACGGCGGTTCACTGCCGGGCGTCGTGCTGACAGCGACGGACTTGGGGCCGGACGAATAAACGATAGAAGGGGATGGCATGGCGTTTCGTGACGGCTGGAACTTCTTTCTTTATGACACGGTTACGGGTTTGCTTGCGGAACAGATCGACGTACCTGCGTTCACATGGAGCATGAGCGTGTCCGACGCATCGTTCTCGACGAGCAAGGATAAGGGTTTCGGGATCGACGACGTGTCGGGTCTGGAACTGCCGTGGGGGCAGATTCCAGGCGAGACGGCGGCAGCGCGAGCGTCGGCGTTGATGCCGTACAAGCGTGGGCTTGTCGCGTTCTGGCATGCGCAGACGGATGATGCGAACATGCCGGGCCGTCCTGTATTGGGTGGTGCGTTGGGTGTGCGCAAGTCCTCGCAGTTGGACGTGTCGATGCCGTTCGTATCGATGCTCGCCATGCTCGAAGACAGATACTTGGTACATGAGGGCCGTTTCGGCAAAGGCAAGGGAAACAGTTCGCCGGACGAGTTCAGATGGGTAAATCTGTCGTATCGTGCGTTGGCATGTGAGACGATCCGCCAGTGCACGGAGGCGAAGCCCGGTGGTGCGCTGCCGATTGATTTGCCGTATTTGGGTGAGCATGGCACGCACCAGCTTCCCGAGGTGGCCGGTGATGAGGAGGACAAGCCTGAATCCGGTGAGAAGACCGTGAAGAAGGTCAACAAGTCGGACGGGTGGGTTTCGACCACTGTAGAGGCCGATAAAACGACGGTCGTGGACCATACGGAGAAGGTCACGTCGAAGACTGTCACGGTCAAGGAGAAGTACACGGTATGGCAGAAAGGCAAGAGGGTCGAACGCACCCGTGACAAGCAGAAGACGATCCGTACCGGTCGCACGGTGACCGAGGTGAAGACGGAGACGAAACCGAAAGACAGTTACCGGGTCGAGAAGACCGTCACGAAAACGGTGACGACGTATTCGTACGACAACAACGGTAAGGAGATCGGCAGTACGAAGAAGACCGAGGGGCCTACCACGACTGTCGAGCAGAAGCCGGTCGAAGTGCGCTATAGGGATTTCAATGTGACGAATCATCGGTGCGCGGACATCCTGCGCGCCATCGCGAACAGCGCCGGCGGCCCGGACATGCAGTTTCGCCCGTACCTGGCCGAGGACGGGCAGCATATCCGCTACCAGTTCCTCGCCGGCTCGGATGGTGACATCTACCTGCATCAGGACAAGCGGCTGAGCTTGGCGTATGCGGCGGGTGAGGCGTCCACGTTGGAGAACATCACGGTGGACAGGGCGCAGCCGATGATGCGCGTCTACGGGGTCGGCGCCGGCACTGGCAGCGGCACGTTGACGTATCTGGCGGAGGATTTGTCG
>SKEY01000516.1_pt1 | contig 61563 bp, 51 predicted proteins | sample 4843871 | NCBI WGS metagenome assembly SKEY01 (sample SAMN11008797, study PRJNA524170) | human gut metagenome | biome: Human fecal sample; material: Feces; isolation source: fecal sample from pouch patient p36 | host: Homo sapiens | place: Israel: Tel-Aviv | collected 2016-12-04
CATATAAATCATCCTGTACAACCTCTGCACGCAATACTGCAAATTTTGTAGGGATTGTAACCTCGATTTTCTGTTTATTCGGATACACCCGTACCACCACATTAGCGACCACGTTTTCATCAATTATGAAATACTTTTCGAGATGGTTCAATTTTTTCTCGATTTTTTCAGCAATCGCTGGAGTTACTGTAATGTTTTTTCCGTAGATCTGGACTTTCATATAAAATCCCTCCTTGTTTGTATATCTTTATTATACGCAAAAAATTTAGATTTAACAGGCTTACATTTTCCATGGATTTGTGATAGACTAGTATTGTAAGGGCGATGATGAATATCGTCTTTTTTCATACAGTTTCATTTTCACGATTTTATTGAAAAAGCAAGGAAAATGACCTGTTTTTTTACAACAAAAAGGAGAAAATCATGGATGAACTCATCAGAATTCTGAAAGCGGAGAAGCTTACCTGTGTCGTATTTCAGAAGCAGCGGCTGTACAAGGCACATGCGAACGGCATCCAACCGATCCTGCATCTGCTGGCTCAGGGACAGCTGCAGGGTGCACAGCTGGTCGACAAAGTCATTGGCAAGGCAGCAGCGCTGCTAATGGTGCGCGGAGACGTACGCCAGGTACATGCCTGTGTCATTTCCTCACATGCCCTGGAAATCTTTCAGCAGTACAACATACCGGTAACGTATGACGAACAGGTTCCCTATATCATCAACCGCACCAAAACCGGTATGTGTCCGATGGAAGCCTGTGTTATGGATGTGAATGATCCAGAGGCTGCGCAACGATTACTTTATGAAAAGGTGAAAAGCATGAAAACGATGCAGCGCACATAATTCTTATTCAAGAGAAGAAAAAAGAGAGATCTCATTTGTTGAATTGTATTTCAACAGAAGATGAATCTCCTTTTTTTTATTTTCCAATGGTTCGGCTTGCAGCATGGGAACACGCTCTGTTTTCCTATAGAAGAGTGGTATTTGCTGCACCTGAACTATACAAATGCTTTCATGGAAGCTAGAAAGGCTGACGAACGATTTTCATTTCTGTGCCTGCTTCATATAAGATGCATGATTCTGAATTTTCTCGTTCTTTGGCTTTCGTACTGATTGCTGTGTCAAGCCTCTGTCGAAATTAGCCCGGCAGAATACAATACAGCACTGATTGGCTTCTTATAACAGTCTCCTCTGCTTTGAAGCCGGTACAGGATAGCGTTTATATCTATCAATCAGAATTTCATAGCCTAGCTTTTCTTTCGCATTTTATGCAGCTTGAGAATTCCCAGCACTGCAAGCGATAAAAAAGCGGTCAAAAGCCATAATGTCATATGTGTGCTGTCATAAGTTGCAGCTGTCGGCTTTTTCTTTTCATGCTTTACTTCTTCTTCGTTTTTCGATACGGCTTGCTGCTCCTCCATCTTTACCGGCTCTTTCTCAGGCTTCTCTTCCGTATCCGGTGTTGCATCCTCCTGTGAATCGTCCGGCGCAACTGGCTGTTGGGGCGTTTCTGCCTGTGGTGTCGTATTTGAAAACAGCGGTATATCTGATTCGTAGGATTTCCCGTCCTTTTCCCATACAACACTCTCTACTGTTAGAAGACCATCCTGCTCAATGACGGTGATACTGACAGTGTACAAGCCCTCATCGTAGCGAATCGTATCCCCAGCATTGAATATCTGTGAAATTTGATAGGTGTAAACACCAGGACTACTGAATTTCAATTCATCTAATTTGATAACACCGCCATCATTTTTCACTGTCTGCAGTACCACACCCATTTCATCCTTCAGCTGAAACTGAAACAGTCCGCTCTGCGGCTTCTGTCCATCCAATGAAATATGTACATTCATCTGATAATACACAGGCGCTATCACCTTATTACGAATATTGGTAAAAACCGCTTCCTGCAGCACGTCTGCTTTGATTGTTCCTTTATCATTCTGTTTTTCAATTTGATATCCCAAATCCTGATATTCCTCTTCTTCGATCGTATATTCCGTACCCTTCGGCAGATTCATCAGCTGTATGCTCTGCCCTCCGCGTAAGGTAAATTCCGCTTTACCATCTGTAAAGACAAGCGTGCCGTCTTTCTTTCCTCCCGCTCCAAGATAGGCTATTTCCTTATTCAGCTTACCTGCCTGAATATTGAATCTGAATTCCAGATCAGAATCAGTATCATTTCCTTTCAGCTCCTTGCGTATCTTTAAATCACCGCTTGTTCCCTCCTGTGTATTGACCAGCGTAAGCGTGTTTTTGCTTCCATTGATTTTAGTAAGGACGGATACGTCTTCCTTTATGACTTCAATCTGGTAAACAACTGGTGAGAGACGATAGTTATCAGGTGCTTTTGTCTCCTTCATATAATAGCTTCCAATTGGCAGACCGCGGATTGTCAAAACACCACTCACTGGAGTGACGCCCTTTCGTATGACAGCATCATTTTCCTTACTGAACACGGTAAATTCTGCTCCCTCCAAAGGGATGTTTTTATCATTGACCTTGGTGATTTCCAGCCAGCCACTGCGCTGCATCGTGGATTCTGCATCTGAATGATAAACCTGGTCATTCACAGTAACTCCGGATTCTTCTGTATGACCGGAAGCAAGGATAGCGTGATTGGATAGCGTACTTTGATAATCCCCTGTAATATCGCTCAGATAAGTCAGCTGATAGACCTTCTGTTCATCAGGAATCGTAAAATACAAGGTTCTGTTTACAGGATTATATCGTATGTATTCTGCGGTATCTTTCAGTGTTCGTCCCGCCGTCAGGGTACCATCTGCCTCCATATCCAGCTCCTGTATGGATAAATTTTGTTCATCCATATCCAGAGCTCCATCGGATTTCCTCCTTAGCTCGATTCCCTCAGACAAGGTATCCTGAATAAGAGCATTCCCATATTTCTGCATATAGGGATTGTAGGTGATTTTCCATTGCAGAATTCCATGATCAGGTCGCTGCTTTGTTTTGGATATCGTGGTACTCTTTATCTGAACACCTTGTTTTACACGCTTAGCCGCAGTCATATGCTCTGCTGTCAGGGAAGCAGTATTTTCAAGACTGATCTTTTGATTTTTATCAAAATATCCCTGTGCAGTCTGCTCGTTCGGTCCTGCCTTCACCAGAATCACATATGGCTTCTTCAATGAGGAAAAGGTGAATACAGCTTCTCCTGCTTTGGTGAAATCACTTGTAATATAATCAGGTTCAACAGGTGTTTCCGCCCTAATCTTCCCGTTTTCTGATATCCCTTCATATATCAAAAACTTTTTATCTGCTGTGATATTCTGAAACTCCCAGCCCTCCGGAAGGATATCCTTCACAGTAACATCCCCCAGCTGTTCGCCATCGACAGTTGTCACATCATTGGTCATATCCTTCAAACCGCTTGCATTGACCTGAAGACGGAAAACAGCAGAGCCATCTTTATAATTATACAGCTTGTCAGCAGTAGAGGCCTGCTTGTTAACGTTATCCACATTCGTCAGATCCTCTGTCCCGTCTACAGCTGTCAAAGCATCCTTCAACAGTATGGTATTCGGACAGTTTACAGTAGCATTTGCCTGATTCACAAGTTTCTTGTCACTATAAAGAAAAGCTGTATTTTTCACACTGTTTCCGCTCAGATTATCATTACTCAAATAAATATCCGGATTTGTAATCTGCGATTTGTAAGAGAAACTCTGATTATTTGTATTCACAGCCAGCCCGCTAAAATCCGTCTTTGTGACTGCCAGAATATCCGCAATCACCCTTCCATCCTTTTTTATATGATGAAGTGTCAGGGCTGCATCACTGCCAGCTCCCGAAGCAAAGGAACTCTTTACATACCGCTGATTATAGCTGGGAGTCAAGCTTTTTACAACCTCTTTGCTTACTGTCGTTAAGCCTGTTCCAGTATTGTCTGTGATTTCATAAGCATCATCCCAGGTAAAGGATGCATCATACACAAGCAGCTCCAGCACACGTAAATCATCATTCACATCGGACTGCTTCACGTTCACATTCCATGTCGCCGTATGCGCAGACGCATCGTAGCCTCCATTCGTCTTGGTGATCGGATTGAATCCGATGTTGCTGTAGACGGAATTGCTGCCAACTCCTGTATTGCCTTCCCAGCTGAGTGTCGCTTTATTATTTACCGATACCACGGTATGCTTTATTTCCGATATATCCTTCAGCTTTGCCGTGATTTTCAGTCGCACCTTGGCATTTATCGTTCCAATTTCATATTTTCCATCTACTGGTTCATTCAAAAAAGAAACAGATGCTGCGTTCCAGGAGATTCCATCATATGTCTTTAAAGCTGCAGACTGCCAGTTCAATTTACTATCCAGCTTGTCCGTTATGACCGCATTCGCTAAGGATGCAGCAGGCTGATTTGCTGTAATTGTCCACGATATTGTTCCATCCTCATGGTTAATTTCATCCAATTCCTTTTTAATCCAGGTTCCATCATATTTCACACTGGCACTGGATGTACTGACCTGCTCCTTATCCTTTAGGATTACAGCGGTATTTCCTATCGTTTTTTCACTGTTCGCATAATAAATCGCATCCGGTATTTCCGTTCTGAAAAACACATAGCAGGTTCCTTTTGTCGATTCTGGAAATGTGTGCTGCAGCAGGGAGGCTTCATAGGAAATATCTTTTTCTACAGCATCACCGGCATTCTCTGTTGCTCCGATTTTAAATGATTTATCCACATAGCTTCCGACGTTTTTCAGATTATCCTGAAATACATAACCGCCGAAATCTGCAGCTTCTCCTGCCTGCTCCGCATCTATTTTGACCTTCCAGTTAACGAATTTCCCTTCAACAGCACCACTTTTTTCCATAGTCACGATAACAGGCGGTTTTGGTACCGTTACGGAAAAGCTTTTTCCCAGAATGGTTACAGCATGCTCTCCAGGCTTGGCGCTATCTCCTGTACCATTGTATTCCAGAGTTGTTGAGAATTTGCAATTGACATTTGACCAGGCGCCTCCCCCGGCAACAGACTCGCCGTTAAACACCTCATCATCCCCGTCAAAAACGATATGGGCATATACTTTATTCGCCCCTGTATCTGTAGCAATGCTCAGCGATCCAATTTTGACTTCTCTGCTGCCGTTGCCTTCCTCAACCTTTTTCGTCAGGGCAAAGGATGGAGAAGCTGTATCTGCCAGCTTATACTTCGTGGCAAGCTCAATTACAGCGGTATCCCCTTTTTTTACATAGGAATCCTCTTCTGTCAATCCATCCCCTAACACCGGCACCTTGAAATTAACAGATACAGATACCGGATCAGTATCTGTCAACATGCCGTTTTCCTCAACATCTTTATTATTTTGTTCAATATACGCTTCATTAACAGTCAGCAAAGAACTGACATCCCTACTGTTTTCCGCATGCAGCGGCATATCTGTCATGTGAAACAAAAGTGTAAATACTACGAAACATGCCATCAGACGCTTCATTCCTTTAACCATAACCATATCCTCCTGAAATCCCATAATCTTCCATGCTTCACGATTTCCATCATTATCCCTTTGCATTACGTACAGCGGCATTTTCATCAGCATATACAATATTTTACAAAAGTCGTGTTTATTATACTTTTTCTCTCACTCAAAAACAAGTACCATAACGTACAAGCATCTCATTTATCGTGTTATCCTTATGTGACACAAGCCTTGAATACGATGGAAGGAAAAGGACTTCAAGCAATTGAAATGCCAAAAAAAAGCGCACGAAGGCGCCCAAAACTTTTTTATAAAAATTTTTACAAAACCTCTTTCAGCTTACGCAGTGCATTCCCACTGGCAATCAATCCTGCCTCTTCCTCACGGAAATTCTGAGTGAGCATTTCCTCAATCAGCCGCTGGCTCTTTGAACAATCCTCCAGATTTTTTGTATGCAGCTCCTCACAGCCCTCATAGAAATCCATATAATCCAGCCCCAGTGCCAGTGTTTCGATTCCTGCCAGCTGCTTTATATGCTGCATATGAGCAACCAGATGAGGAATATCGCGCTTTTCAGGACACGCATGGACAAACGCCGGCGCACTGTTCATGCCGATGATTCCACCCCGCTTTGCGATGGCGATAATCTGATCATCCCAAAGATTACGGGGATGATCACACAATGCGCGTGCATTGGAATGCGTGGCGATGACGCGTGCTGAGGGATGCGCCATAATATCCCAGAAGGTTCGCTCGTTGGCATGGGATACATCCACCAGCATATTGCAGTCTACCATGGCCTGCAGTGCCTCTTCCCCAAGCGGATGAAGACCATGCTCCGGATCTCCCTTTACGCCGGTTGCCAGCAGATTTTCCTCGTTCCAGCAAAAGGAGGCAATGCGTACGCCCTGCGCATACAGCCATTCGATTTTTTCTCTGGCATGCTCCTTGATACCGCACATTCCCTCTACGGTCAGTATTGCCTTGATATGGCCGTTTTCCGTTAAATCCTCCGCGCAAAGCACCAGGTCGATCATCTCGCAATGCTCGATTTCCTTTTTCAGAGACAGAACCATATCCTGCATATAGTCCCATGTTTCACTTCCCTCAAAAAAGGATGCCATACCGATATAATAAACCTCACCCTCTAAAAACTTCTGCACGTGAAAGCGATTCAGTATATCTGTTTCCGTGAGCTTCTTCTGCATAACATCATATCCGATGTCCGCATGTAAATCAAACAGCTTCATAATACATTCTCCTCTCTTCCTTCAGTATATGCACAATTTCCGACAGCTCTCCTATAGAAAAGAGCATGCCGCACGCATACATTGCGGTCATGCCCTTCTTCATTATTCATCAATCATAGATAATATCAAAATACTTCATATCCCGCTTGCCGTCCAACCCGGTATCGTAGGCGGCATCCTGCAGGATTTCGAGTACGGTATGACTGTCAGCGCCGTATTCTATACAGCCGTATGCCTTGTCAACCACATGAACAGCGGTTTCGATAGCTTCGTTGAACATGTCGATAAAGGAAGCATTGGATGTAATCGTATCATCACATGGATGCTTCCAGATTGCATGCTCTTCGTTCAAAACATCGTAGCGCTCATCCACCGACGGACGGACAACATTGCCGCTGACAGCCCAAGGCTTGCGGGCGATTGTCTCAAAGCCCTTTAACAGCGGATACTTGATATTTTTAGGATCATACAGCAGCTTCTGTACGTCATACCAGGAGTTCAGCGTTTCCCTGATATCGTGAACCTTAACCTCATGGTGATAAACTTTGCGGGCAGCCGGTACATATATGCGGGCAATCGCCTTCAGGATATCCTCATCATATGCACAGATTTCATAGCACGGATAATCCCGTATGCTTAATCCGCGGTATTTTTCCAGCATCATGGTATCCATCATCGATTCAAAGCGGTGATGCAGACCTGCACTGACACCCCGGCAGTTCCCTGTCCGATAGAAAATATAGGGATGCGTCGTCTTATCCAACGCCCAGTGACACAAATGACCAAACAGATAGACGCTCATCAGCTCTTTAACATCCTCATGCTTTTGTGTACGGATGCATGCAATGGCAGTTTCATAAAACGCATTGATGCCATGGGCATGCATGGCGCTGCCCAGCCTGTTCAGCGCATGACTCTTATAGGATTCCCATGGCTTGATATGAGAAAAGAACAGGAAATCAGGACCGTTGCTGCCGATGTAGAAAATCTGCGGATGACGCTCTATCATGGAACGGATATCGTGCTTGGTCATGCTCTTCAGCACTTCTTCCGCAAAAATCTTATGTGTGATAATATTTGGCATAGAACCCTCCTCGTGCTTGCAACACATGTTTGCTACGCTTCTATTATAGCACAGCACACTCTTGATAACGCAAAAGAAAGCGCTGCTTTTCGCTTTCTTTCTACAAATCCTGTGCTGTTTCGAGCTGAGGAACACGATTGACAATCTCCATAAACTGCTCACCTGTTATCGTTTCACGCTCATACAGGAATTTTGCCAGCTCATGCAGCTTCTCCTTGTTCTCCTCCAGAATGCGGCGCGCTTCCTCATAGGCCTGCTGTATCAGCTTGACGACCTCTTCATCGATACGGGTTGCTGTCTGATCGCTGCAGGCAAGGGAGGTATCGCCGCCCAGATATGTATTATTCACAGTTTCCAGAGCTGTCATTCCGAAGGTTTCACTCATTCCCAGACGCGTGATCATACTTCTGGCAATCTTGGTTGCCTGCTCGATATCATTGCTGGCACCACTGGTGATGGAATGAAACACCAGATCCTCTGCCGCACGACCGCCGCAGCAGGTCATGATTTTGGTAAATGCTTCCTCTCTGGTAATCAGGTTGCTTTCCTCCTCCGGAACCTGCAGGGTATATCCCAGGGCACCGCTAGTTCGCGGTACGATCGTGATCTTCGTTACCGGCATACTGTTTTTCGCCTTGGCCGCAACGAGTGCATGTCCGATTTCATGATAGGATACAATCAGCTTTTCCTTCGTGGATATAACCGCATTTTTACGTTCATATCCGGCGATAACCGTTTCCACACTGTCCTCCAAATCCTTTTGTATGACCTGTGTCCGGTTATCCTTGACCGCAAGCAGAGCAGCTTCATTGATAATATTGGCTAGCTCCGCACCACTCGCACCGGCAGTCGCTCTTGCGATTGCACGAAAGTCAATATTCTTCCCCATGCGAACATCCTTGGCGTGCACCTGCAAAATGGCCTGACGCCCGGCAAGATCCGGCAAATCCACCGGTATGCGCCGGTCAAAGCGCCCCGGACGAAGCAATGCCTGATCCAGAGATTCCGGGCGATTGGTAGCAGCCAGAATGATGACACCGGTGCTTCCGTCAAAACCGTCCATTTCCGCCAGCAGCTGATTCAGCGTCTGTTCCCGTTCATCATTACCGCCGACGCCTGCACCGTCACGCTTCTTCCCTATGGTGTCGATTTCATCGATAAACACAATACACGGTGCCTTTTCTCTGGCCTGTTTAAACAGATCACGGACTCTGGCAGCTCCGCGCCCGACAAACATCTCGACAAATTCCGAACCGCTGATTGAGAAAAACGGTACATTTGCTTCCCCTGCCACCGCTTTCGCAAGCAGTGTCTTCCCGGTACCCGGAGGCCCGACAAGCAGAGCTCCCTTTGGCATCTGTGCACCGATCTGGGTATAGCGCTGGGGACTTTTGAGAAATTCCACCATTTCCTGCAGCGCAGCCTTGGCTTCCTCCTGCCCTGCCACATCCAGAAAGGTTTTTCCTGTCTGTGATTTTACATATATTTTCGCATCGCTCTTTCCAAAGCCGCCTAAGCCGCCGCCTCCAAAGCTCATGGCATCTCCGCCCATTTTCTTCTGCATCTTCTTAAACATGTGATTGCCGAACCAGAACAGCAGAATGATCGGCAGGATGCCCGTTATCAGAAAGGACAGCCATGGATTCATTTCCTTCGTATGCACTCTTGTAAAGGTTGCCCCGGCATCATACAGCCGCTGCGACAGCGCGATATCCGTTTCCATCGTTTCCGTCTGATAAATCGTCTTTTCATCCTTTTTCAGCGTATAGCTGATGCTTTTATCACCGATTTCCACCTTGTCGATTTTTTTCTGCTCCGTCTGTTGAATAAAGGTGTTGTAGCTGACATCCTGAATTCGATTCTGTTCCATGGCAGAGAACAGCATATTGCCCGCAACAATAACAATCAGTATCAGCAGATAATAAAAATATAAGGGTTTCTTTTGTTTATTCATATGTACACCTCCTCATGCCAGCTTCCAGAAGCTTCAAGGAATCCGCGTATTGCGAAATTTACGGGTCATAAGCTCAGGAAGATAGGAGCCTGAAGCATGCTCCTTTACGCATTCTAGTCATATTTCCAGCGCCTTCTGCTGCAGAAATACGCAAACGATTTGCTCATCCGGTCATTCTATGTATAAGTCCATGTGATCCGCTTTCGTGGAGCTGATATTCAACGGCTTCATCAGCATGCGCTAACCAATACTGATCACAACGATGCTCCATGGCATCATCAACTGGTATTGATGCTTTGAAGCGTATGTTGCAGCCCTTTCCCATCCACCATAAAACCACATTCCTTTTGCTGTAATATTCCTTGTATGAAATATTTACACATACTATAATACGGAAGCCCCGGATGGTCAACTGCTGCACTTTGAAATCCATAATTCCATGCAATCATCCCATAATTCACACAAAGATGTGGGCGAAACCACCATGCCCTTTCTTTGCATTCACATACCGTAAAGTAGGGGGTGATACTATCGCAACAGGTACGTTACAGATCCATGCCACCTGTGGTCTGGGACTTTTCAATATACCGAACGCTATGCTCCGCATCACAATGAAGCACAACAGTGTTCTTGTCTATGAAGATTTCTTCATGACAGGGGAAGATGGAAAAACACCTGAAATCCCATTGTATGTGGATGAAACACAGACTGCCGGATATGAAATCGATATCCGCGCAAAGCACTTCCATGCCGTTCATATCGTCCTTCCCCTGTTTCCGGGCGTACACAGTGAGCTTGTCGTTTTCATGATACCAGAGCTGCATATGCAGGCTCAGCCACAGCTTCCACCACCATATAAGCTGCATGAAAAAAACAAACCGGCGTTTTCCTTTGAAGCCTTCCTGTATGCTCTGCGCTATCTGAATCCTACCTTGCCGGCGGAGCTGCTCCGTCAGCGTGCGGAGGATATCTGGATGCAGCTTTCAAGGGAGAAGAGCCCGGCTTTTCTGCCACCCTGGCTCCTGCTTCATCAGCGCGTAATCAAAATCGCTGAGGAGGTTTTCGAGAAGCATACGTCCTGTTCTGTGTCGGATGCTGCCTGCAGGACAGCCTCTTCCCCGACACATGAGCAAGGACAGTGGCAGCGTTTTCTTCAGGCCTGTGTTCCCGTCTGTGCAGCAGATGAACAGGAAAGCAGTGAAGCTGCGTTATACAACCAGCTCCATATGGAAGCGAATTCTACAGACAGTGCCGCAGCCAGGGATAAAATCAACAGCAGGAAGCGCGCACTGCAGGCTCTTGTAAATGCTTTACCAAAGGAGCCTGAACAGCTTCTGCCATGGGATGCATGGGAGCTGCTGCTGCAGGAGACAACAAGCAGCTATGAAATACTGAAGCTGTTTCTTGGAAAGTCGCTGCTGTATGCCTGGCTCTCACAGAGCCAGAGTAGGACAGCCGTTTCCAAAGCGGAATGGAAGCAGCGTTTGAAAAAAGAAGCAAAGCACCTGTATCACAGGCTGCAGGATACCGATATTCTGAAGCGTGAGCCCCCTGTCTTACGTGAACAGCTGAAGGAATCCGACATAGAGACGCTGTTAAGGAAGGTGTTGAAGGTCTATCACAAGACGCAGAGCAATGCCACCTTTACAGAAAATGTATGTGCATTTCAAAGGCTGCTCTCGCTTCCCATTGATGGTGTTCTGCATGATCGTGACTGCAGATTACTGCTGGAAATCAGTGAGGAGCTGAATATTCCTCCCATATAGGCATACCGATACAAAAAAGCCAGGCCTGCGAACCTAAGCGCATGCCTGACTTTTATACATATGCAATACTTTCTATTGATTATAGCAGAGAGGATACCAGGCTCCATACCGGCGGTGCCAGAAATACTGTGAGTATACCGCAGACACCGATAGCAAGAGAGCTCATCGCACCCTCCACATGTCCCAGCTGCAAAGCCTTACTGGTTCCGATTGCATGGGCACTGCAGCCCAGTGCGATTCCCCGTGCAATCGGATGCTCGATGCGAAAGATGCGGAAAACAAATTCAGCCACAACAGCACCGATGATTCCGGTGACCAGAATTGCGAGAACGGTAATAGCCTGAATACCGCCCAGCTCAACACTCAGCTCCATACCGATTGGTGTTGTAATGGATTTCGGCACCAGACTTGCGATGATTGCAGGCTCCATCCGTACAAGCCATGCACACAGCAGGGTGGACACCAGCCCGACAGCAATGCCGCAGACGATACCTACCATGATGGGAACAAAATAGTTTTTCAGGCTGTGCACCTGCTGATACAGCGGAACTGCCAGAACCACGGTGGCAGGACCAAGGAACAAGGAAATGATGTCACCGCCCAGCTGATACGTTTCCAGCCTGATACCACTCAGCATGAGCACTGCGATGACCATCATGATTGCGGTAAGCAGCGGATTGAGGAAAATCAGCTTCGTCTTCTTTTGCAGCAAGAGTCCTGCCTCAAAGGCCGCTAAGGAAAGCAGAATCCCGAACATTGGATTTTCCAGCAGCTCCCTCATGGCTTCGATTTCCTTTCCATCATATGCTGAATGATGCGCCCGCTGCAGCCCATCGTGATCATCGTCGTCACCAGACAGATGACCAGCATCCAGATCCATAAGCCCTCCATCGCAGAAAAGCTCGCCATCAGCGCCACTCCGGCAGGTAGGAAGAAAAACGGCAGATGCCCCAGTAGAAAATCGGAAACCGTCGCAATCTGTTTTAGCTCTACGATATGCAGCTGCAGCAGAACAAACAGCAGGATCATACCGACCAGACTTCCGGGAAGCGGCAGGGACAGCGTCTTACTGATCAGCTCTCCGGCGTAATACAGCCCGAAGATCACGAGCACCTCACGAAAGATTTTCATGAGCGTTTCCCCCTTCGCTCCGGCTGATGTCCGCGTGTTTTTTTCGCATAGGGCTTTCTATGCTCTTTCTGTTTGCCGCCTGCAAAGCCATTACCGGTATGCCCCCTGCGATACGGTATCAGACATTTTGGTGAATTTCCCACCAGATCCATACGGCCGGCTGTCTTCAGCGCCTTGTAGACAAGATCATAATTCTGCGGATAGGTAAACTGCATCAGTGCCCGCTGCATCGCTTTTTCCTCATAGGTTCTCGCAACATAAACCGGACGCATCGTCTTCGGATCCAGACCGGTATAATACATACAGGTTGCCGGTGTCCCCGGAGTCGGATAGAAATCCTGAACCTGCTTCGGCGTATAGCGGATTTTTTTCAGATAGCAGGCCAGCTCGATTGCCGCCTGCAGATCACTGCCCGGATGAGAGCTCATAAGATAAGGAACAATAAACTGATTCTTGTTGAACTGCTCATTCTTCTGCTTGAATTTATCCACAAACTTCAGATACAGCTCTTTTCTCGGCTTCCCCATTTTATCCAGCACTGCCGCATTGATGTGCTCAGGAGCCACCTTCAGCTGACCGCTGATATGATGCTGCACAAGCTCATCGAAAAATTCATCATGTTTATCATACATCAGATAATCATAGCGAATACCGGAACGGATAAACACCTTTTTTACGCTTGGAAGTGCGCGCACTGCTCGAAGAATTTCCAGATAGCGGCTGTGATCCACCTTCAAATTCGCACAGCCCTTGGGAAACAGGCACTCCCGGTTCTTACACGCACCGTATTCCCGCTGCTTATCGCAGGCTTCTCTTGAAAAATTGGCAGTCGGTCCTCCGACATCATGAATATACCCCTTGAAATTGGGCATTTCTGTAATGCGCTTCGCTTCATCGACGATCGAATCCCTGCTTCTTGTGGAAATCACACGACCCTGATGATGCGTGATGGCACAGAAAGCGCAGGAGCCGAAGCAGCCGCGGTTGCTGACGATGGAAAACTGCACCTCCTCGATTGCAGGAATATATGTATAGCGCGGATGATAGGTGCGCTCATAAGGCAGCGAATAGGTGAAATCCATTTCCTCCTGCGTCAGTGGCAGCGGAGGCTGATTCTGCACGACATACCAGCCGTCATACGGCTCCACCAGCACACTGGCTGCGATGGCATCAATATTTTCATGCTGTATGTGAAAGCTCTTTGCATATGTATGCTTATCGGCACACACCTCTTCATAGGAGGGCAGCAGCACATAGTCGCTCAGATACTCCAGGGATTTCGTTTTCCAGCAGGTTCCCCGGATATAGCAGAGATCCTCCGCCCGCAAGCCGCTGTTTAATGCATCGGCAACCTCGATGATGGTGTTTTCTCCCATCCCATACATCAATAAATCAGCCTGTGAATCGATGAGGATGCTTCTGCGTACCTTATCATCCCAGTAATCGTAATGGGAAAGACGACGCAGACTTGCCTCAATACCGCCAATCAGAACCGGCTTATGCGGAAACAGGCGCTTTACTATCTGCGTATAGACAATGGTCGGACGATCCGGACGCTTTCCCATAACACCCTCATCACTGTAGGAATCCTTATCTCTTCTTCGTTTGTTGACAGAATAATGATTCACCATGGAATCAATATTTCCGGCTGAAACAAGAAACCCCAGACGCGGCTCCCCGAATTGTGTAAATTCATCATCGTTATGCCAGTCGGGCTGCGGCAGAACAGCACAGCTGTAGCCGTAAGCCTGCAATGTCCTCGTTATGATCGCACAGCCAAAGGATGGATGATCCACATAGGCATCCCCGCTCACATAAACAAAATCAACACTCTCAAATCCCTGCTCCAGCATTTCCTCTCTGGTCGTTGGTAAAAAAGCCATAGCAACACACACTCCTCACTTGCGCTATAATCTTACCATACTTTTACGGCTTCTCCCATCGGATTTTACGTGTTTTCCTGATGTTTTTTAAGATAGCCCTTACACTTACCCGCCAAGTCCAGGAAAGAGACACAACACAGCTCCCATACCGCTGTTGCCCTGCATGTGAAAGGACTAAAAAAGACGGTCGAGGAAACCGCCTTTCAGGAATAGAAGTCAGATGATGATATGATTGGTTGTAAAGTTATAGAGGAAACAATTCAGCAGTACGTGAGAAAGGAACGCTCTGCAGTCTTGTTAGTTTTATCTAACTTCTTCCCCTATAGAATACACCATGTGTTAGCCTTTGTCAACTTTTATTTTAAAAAAAATTACAAGCCGATTCCTTTTTTATGCTGCGCTATGACATTCATTTGTGCACATAGCGGCTATCCTCTGCATCCGGCAGAAATGCTATACACAGCGAAACGGCACACCATTCATTTTCAAAGAATCCTGATTGCCCCTATTTTTGTATACGTTTTCTATAAATAAACCATATACAAATGCCGATGGAAGCAAGGGAAAGGAAAATGACAAAGGGATACCCATACCTCCAATGCAGCTCCGGCATTCCTGTAAAATTCATGCCATACCAGCCGACGATCAGCGTCAGCGGAAGAAAAATCACGGTAGCGATTGTGAATATATACATCATGCGATTCAAGCGGATATCCACCTGTGCCTGATAGGATTCACGAACCTGTACACTGTAATCCCGCAGGATACGGGTATGCTGTCCCAGCCGCTCCACTCTGTCGGAACAGATGCGAAGATGGTGCAGATGCTCTCTGGCGAACAGGTCATTTTCATCCTCCAGCAGCTCCTCGCATACATCACTGAACTGCTCGTCATATTGCAGAAGGTAGCGAATCCTGTTTCGTATTCCTGTGATTCGCTGATTGAAATTTTGCAGATTATCATTCAGAACATCATTGTCCAGCTCCTCGATCAAATCCTCCAGCTGATCATGCTCCGCCTTATGCTTCTTCAAGAGAGATTCAAAAAGCAGTGAAAGAACATGCTCAGCACTGAGCTGTGCCGCTGGCAGCTGCTGAAGCAGGCTGTAAAAATCCTGCAGCTGCTCGGTATTCTCACTGATTAGAAACACCTCTCTTTGCCGGCAATATATGCCGATCCCTGCCGGGGCTTGCTTCTGGACATTAAGCGGATGCACAAAGCCAAAGCAATAGCCGTAATAGCTGTCGAGCTTGTGCAGTGTGCGGCTTTGCTCCATGTGTTCCAGCTCCAAAAGAGTTCCCAATGAAAATCCGAAGGCTTCCACAAGTGCTTTCCATTCCTCCTGTTTGTATATGCCAAACAAAAACTGACCTTCCGTTGCTTCCTGCGGGGTAGTCTTTTGCTTCCGGTAAAGATCATACAGCATATGCTCACTTCCTTTTTGCTTATTGTATCACAGGTCTGTGTGATTTTGAAAGAGAATACCTGGGCTCCTTATCCGCCTTTTGCCTAGAAAACAGCACAGCGTTTCTTTTAAATAAAGATATTTTGCAGCATCGAAATAACCTTGTATTCCCCATGAGTCAGCTTGCTCTTGTCGTCAATATTGACCTCCCGTTTTCCTGCAGGTGCTGTTCATTTACCGGCAGCGCTTTGTCAGAAATCAGCTATATGAACAGTACAGGCAGTTTCCGCTTTGCCGCTTAGCTTAAATCTGAAAATCCGACAGCAGAAAGACTAACATAAAAAATTCATCAGACACCGATTATGCTGATGAATCACTGAGGATGATACCGCCTATGATCGCAGCGATTCCGATGCCCTGCATCAAAGTGGATGGCTCACGCAGAAGAAAAATTGACAATAGGAGCGCCACACAGGGATCAAGGTAGCTGCCAATGGCTGCCTGCGAGCTGGAAAGATGATGCAGCGATGTGAAATACAGGGCATAGGCAGCACCGGTATGCACCACGGCAATGCACACGATCCAGGGCCATGCGGCTGCCGGAAGCTGTGGGATCAGCTGAATACGTCCTTCCAGCAGCAGATAAACAAACAGAATACCTGCGGAACACAGCAGCTGTAAAAAGGTGAAGTACAGACCGTCGATATTATGAAGGAACCGGTTTGTAAGCAACACCCCGGCATAGCACAGCGCAGCTGCAGCCGCAAACACCATCCCCTTGAGCTGCACAGCACCGTCAGTTACCTGCGTTATACACAGCAGCCCTCCCATCGTCAGCACAATTCCCAGTATGATTCGTAAATTTACAGACTCATGAAAGAGGAAGACCGCCGCCAGAAGTGCAAGCAGCGGCGCTGTATAATAAATCATTGTTGCGATGGAAATCGTCGTGGCTGCATAGGCTTCAAACAAAAAGACCCAGTTAAAACCCAGAAAGGCGGCAGACAGCAGTACACTCAACAGCTGCCTGCCACCGATTTTCTGTATTCGATGCCTTTGAAACAGAAGAAGAACGCCCAGAAAGGCGGCACCGATGAGCGTACGCAGAAAGGCGAGCACATCACTTGCTGCATTTGCCTGCCGGACAAACAGTCCCAGCGTGCCAAAAAGAAACATGGCACACAAATAGGCTCCCAGATACCGCTTAGTCACGCATCATATCCTCCAGGGCATGATAGACAATATATTCAGCATAGGTGTCCATAGCACAGTATTGCTCCAGCTGCCCATAGATCACCTGCTTTTCCGCTGTGTCAGCCGTACAGTATTCCCTCCATTTTTCAACCGCATCCATACCATAGGAAATTTCCAGATCCTGATAATTGTAATCCGAGAAAATAGGAACCAGCCTCTTCAGCGAGTAAAAGCCTGCCATTCGTATATCATAGACGTTTCCGGTAGAAAACGGAAGCGACAGATCAACCATACGCTCCCATACAGCTCGCAAACGCTCCTCATATTCCGGGAACTGCTGTGCCAGCTGTACAAGACGCAGCTTTTCTGCGCCCTCCATATTATAGACGAGAATCGTTCCCGTCTTTGGAATATGGGCGAGCAGATGCTCAATGAACTCTTTGCGGCAGTCTTTCTCTCCGATAAAGCCGACATGACGCAGCTCCTGGTGCTCCTCGATATGCAGGCTGTACTGGAAAACCAGTACATCAAAGGGCTTCATACCCTCATACGGAGGAAACGCATAGGTTTCCCATTCAAAATCCAGATAGGATACCGGTGCCTGGATATGTGCCTTCTTCCAGCAGCGCAGTGCTCCCTTATCCACGTACAGTCCGTGATTGCGGGCCGCCATGATCTGCGCATACTGATGGCGTGTTCCCTCGATTCGATCGATATCCGCATCCCGCAGGGAAGTGATTCCCTCCTCATGCATATCATATTTTTGGGCAGCCTGCACGAGATTCAAAATGGAATCGTCCGCCAGCTCTTCCGGAAAGCAGTCATCATAATACATACACTTGCCACCGCGGGTACACACATGGCTCCGCTTTACAGGGATATCCTCCATAGCCTCACAGGCATGCAGGTCCTCCAGTATGCTGTCCAGATCGATTTCCTGTTTATCCAGCAATTCGCGAATCGTTTTGTGCGCCTTGTTTTTACCGTTGTATAAATATTCATCAATGATCAGCAGCTGTCTGACATCCAGCTCTTTTCCCCGAACATACGCCGCATTCAGATGAATGGCATATATCTCATCAATCAAAACATCCAGCTTTTCCAGCACCGCCAGATATTGTGCGATACGGAGGGCCTCATGCTCCTTGGGAAAACAGCTGCGATAGGTGAAATATAGAATACGCCTGCCATCCTCCTGCACCAGAAACGGTACGTTGATTCTTAAATCTTCATAAACAAAACGGGCATGGATGAGCACTTTTTTCTCATGCAGTGCCTGTAATGCCAGCTCTCCGCTGTCATTCGCCTGTCCGATAAACACTTCCTCTTCGGGAATCATCAGCAGCTGTTTCACCAGCTCACTCATGCTTTCATTATAATTAACAAAGGGAACAAATTCCTTTTTTTTGCGCCGTGACAGCCAGAAGGCTCTGGGACAGCGCTCATATTTCTTTATATCTGTAAGATGCAGCATTGCGTATCAACTCACTCTCCAGGTAAAATTATACCAGATGTAAGAGAAATTAGGAATATAAAGCGAGCATATCTTTTGCAATCGCATGGATTTCCTGCTTCAGGTCCTGCGGACTGACAAGTTGGCACTGGTTTCCCAGCGACAGCAGAAAATTACGCGCACTGATTCTTCCCTCCATCATGGTGGTCAGATACAGTGTCTGCTCATCCACCCATTCCAGCACCGGAGAAATACCGGGCTTTTTTTCACTGATCAGGCGGGCGCTTTCTCCATAGACATACAGCTTCAGCTCGATGATTTCATCACGGATCAGTCCTGTCTTCCCGATATAATCACGGATATGAAAGTCCGCATCCCGTACAAACGGACGTCTGGTCAGCCGCACATTCCGCATACGCTCCTCACTGAATTTGAAGTTTCGATAAGCTCTGGCCTTCAGCGAATATGCAAGACAATAATAGCTGCCCTTTACATTGATGATTTCATAGGGCTGAATGACGATGGTTTCAAAATCAGAAGCATGAAGACTTTTATATTGCAGCTCCACTGCAAAAAGGGCATCTCTTCCCTGCTCACAGATGCGTATCATCGATATCATTGCACCGGTTACATCCGCGCTCTCTTCCACATACACGCCGCTTTCCCGCACCTGCAGCGTGGTTGTTGCCAGAAATTTATCGATTGCCTTGCAAAACGCAGGATAGGGCAGAAAGTCACGGTGGCTTTCCAGATAGCGCCTGGATTCCTGAAGGGAGCGCAGCTCCTCCTCATACAGCCCCGCCACGGGAAGAAGCGTTCCGGATTTCAGCTGATAACCGCCGTATTTCCCGGTTGTCCCCTCAATCACATAGCCCGCTTCCTCTAATTCCTTGCGGTATTCCAGAATATTTCTGACATTGGTATCCAGCTCCTGTGCAAGCTCCTCGCGCGTCATAAACCCGCGGGAACGCAAAAGCTGAAGCATACGGATACAGGCAGCACATCGTTTCATATTTTCCTCCCGTCTATGCACGTGCAGGCAGCGGATAATCGAGCGGACAGTACCGGGACGGGTAAGGTCCGAATTCCTCCTTGACCTCTTCCTCCTTTGGCACGATTCCCAGAAATGCCAGCGGAAATATCATTTCTCCCACACAGCGATCCAGTGCAAAGCCCAGTGCCTCCTCAACCTGCACGGCCCCTGCCTTGATCAGCAGCATCATAATTTTTTCATTTCTTGTGAAAACAGCATGAATCAGGATTGGATATCCATTGAATATCCAGTTTGGATCCGCTCCCATGCGAAGTACACGACGCAGACCTCTGACATCCTCATTCCATACAGCATTCAACATCATTGTTGCCAGTTTTCTATCACTCATCATAAGGCACATCCTTTCTTGATGTCTTTATGATATGCCCTATTGTTACATTATACATGTAACAATGCAATTTATCTATAAAAATATGGGAACACAGCAATATCATCAGCATAGCGGCTTACCCTATACGCTGTCCTATATAAAAAAATGCATGCTATTACTGCAAGTGAGCTTCCCTACCCTATCTTTGAAAGATTCATACGATGGCCGTATAAAAAAAGCAGATTCACAATGAGGTGCATCCGCTTTTCTATATAAGCTGTTTAGTCTTCCATTCCGTTTTTGGCATCATTTGGTGTATTGACATTGCTGTTCTGCTCATTCGCATTCTTCGTAGTCCCCGGATTGGAGGGCTCGCTTACACCATTTGTTCCGTTGGTTCCGGTTGTCCCCGTACCTGCATAGGTATAATTCGGGAATGCCGTGACAACATCATTCCAGTCTGCATTGGTATCGTAGAGGAATAGGAAATCACCGTTTACCTTGGCACCGTATTCCTGTTCCTTATTATTGATGCTGACCTTCACCTTGCCGTTGTCCTTTGCTTCCTTCAGGACCTTTTTCATATTGTCATCATCGGATTTTACACGATACAAATATCCGGTGCTGCCGTTGTAATCAAAGCTTCTGCCCTCATAAGCCGCAAAGTCAATATCGGTGATCGCCTTGGAATTTTCATATTTCAGACCTTTATCCTTGAAATAAGTCATGACATTATCAATGCTGTCTTCCGTCTTGTTCTTGGCGTCCTTTACGCTTTTTTCCGCAGCTTCCTTGGTTTCGTTTGTTTTCGTATTTGCATCCTTCTTGTCATTCATACTGCAGCCGCCCATCAGTGCTGCCAAAAGCGCGATACACGCTGCTTTCTGTACTAGTTTATTCATATTCCAGCCTCCTGTCATAGGTAGTATGTCTCATCCTTACGGTTTTATACCTCATAGGTTTTCAGAAGCAGCACCGCATCATACAGGTCATACCGTTGTTCACGCTCGCACGCTCGAAGCAGGGTGTCCAGCAGCTGCTCCAGGCTTTTTTCCCGGGCTTCATATGCCGTTACAGCACGTAGCAGCAGATTGGCTGTACGCTGTGTCCAGTCCATATTCTGTATTACATGCTGCAGCATACGCGAAACATCCGAAGCGGTGTGCACTCTTCTGCCGATATCCTCGCATACATGATAAAAATCAAGACTTTGAATCCCACAGCTGCTGTGCATAAGCGTATTCCAGACCTCATACAGGCGGGTACTGTCGAGTAAAAACAACAGCCGGTATCGCTTCCACTCCGCTTGTGCATCCTGCAGCGTTTTCTCTAACAGATTCCTGCATTTGATTGCGGATATGTTTTTATCCTTTACCTCCAGCATGATATCCATATCCAGCCCTTCCCGCTCGCGGATAAACTCCAGAAATGTATCGGCATCAATGTGCATCGCATGTGCTCCCTTACGCTTTTTCACATCCTGCTGGCAGAAATGTATTTTCATGATGCCATCCTCTTTTTTCCATGTGCCGGATACCAGACGGAGCCATTCCAGCTGTGTGCGCTCTACTGGTGGAGGAAGTATGGCATGATGCAGATTATCGAATACCACCGGAATCGAAAGCTGCGCTGACAAATACAAGACATCCTCTACTGTATAGTAGCGGTCGTCATTTTCTATTATGAGATGCTTTTGAATGATGGGATCCAAACGCCGGTATACCCTTGCAAAGCGCTGCATCGCCTGCTGCTTATCGCCATAGATGCCACCGACATGCAGCACCATTTTATGTGTTGCATCCAATCCCATCGCCTCCAGAATGGACGCATGATACAGTAGCTCATCGATACTGCGCTCTACGACATCCTCTCGCGGTGAATTGATCACACAGTACTGACCGGGATGCAGGGATACACGCATATTGTTTTTTCGTACATAGTCCCCCAGGCTTTGAAACTGCGCAGCAAATTCATCCAGCCAGGGTATGGTATTGACCGGACTGGAGCCAAAGGGAATCAGGTCGAAGGACAGACGATACATACGGATGTTGTGCCCTGCATTATACTCCAGCAGCTTTTGCAGTGTTTCCAGATTAGCACGGATAATACTGCGCAGACGGTCCTCTGTCGCAAATTTCTGGATGCAGGTTTCAAAATGAAATTGCGCATCAAGGCATATACAGGCGTATCCGATTTTCATAAACACAACTCCTTTTCTCTTTACTTAGCTTGTGCATAAGCTGAAAAATTATGAGCAAACGCTGAAAAACAGGATGCCTACAGCTGTCGGTAAGGGAAAGACAACAGCCTGCAATCGCTGCCCAGCATCGTTTTTTTCTTGTCAATTTCCCTCCTAGCCGTTATGATAAAGACGATAAAGGAGGATGGATTACATGAAGAAAAAGTATATGTTTTTCGATATTGACGGTACGCTGACGGATAATGCGACGAAAAAAATTGTTCCCAGTGCCCAAAAGACGCTGGACAGACTGCAGGAGGCAGGACATTTTGTCGCAATCGCCACAGGAAGAGCTCACTATAAAGCAAGGGGCTTTATGGAAGCTTCGGGTTTGCATAACATGGTATGCTGCGGAGGGAACGGTCTGGTGATCAATGATGAGCTGATCATGAATACACCGCTAGACCGGCAGAAGGCAATCGCAGTTTATAAGGAAGCACGCGCTCTGGGCTATGGTGCACTGGTGATGCTGGATGATTCGATCGATGTATACGATGTGGATGATCGTTTCTTGCGGCAGTGCGGAGAGCGGAAGGAACCAACCAATTACATATTCCATGCGGACTTTGACATTGATCAGGTAAAGGATATTTATAAGCTTTACATATCCGTTCCCAAAGAGGAGGAGCACAGACTTACGAAAAAGGATACGCTGGGGAATCTTCGCTTTGTCGAGACGTATCTGATGTTTCAGCATGACCGCAAGAAGGAAGGCATTCTGGATATGATGGAGCGCCTTGGCGGCCCTGTGGAGGATGTTGTCGTATTCGGGGATGATTATAACGATCTGGTTATGTTTGATGATGCATGGTTCAGTATTGCTATGGGCAATGCCTGCGATGCGCTGAAGAAAAAGGCGGATTACGTTACCGAGCGCAATGTCGATGACGGTATCTATAAGGCATGCCTGAAATTCGGGTGGATTTCATAGGACTTCGATTTATCAAGCAGCATTAAAAAAAGGCGTTTCATCTACTATCGGTTCTTAATCGATTTGGGTAACTTTAAACAGGAGATTCAACACTTTTATCAATGGAAGCTGAATTTACTCTGTCCGCAAACACCCTAAATTAGAAAGAACTTGAAATCATGAAGCGTCTTTTTTCTTTTGCTTTAACGATCGCCTGCGTTTTACACGCTTTTTTTCCAGCTCTGAAACAGCATTTTACTTTTCATTGTGGCTAAAGGCTTCTTACTTGAATTGCCTCAGCCCATGCGAATGATGGTTTACACCGATGATCAGCTTCCTTTCCCCATTTTGATATAGCTTCACAAAGTAACCGGTTTCTATTCTATATGGAAATGCTGCGCTGCAACTATTTGTATTCAGCACTTACCTGCTAATCCAGCTTTGTAAGTACCTCCAGCATGGTATGGACGGCTTGTTCAAAAGCTGCGATTTCCCTGTCGCTGAGCTTCTGCAGCATCTGTTCGTATAATGCTGTGGCATCCAGCGCATTTTCCTTTAGAAAGTGAAAGCCCTGTGCTGTGATTCCTATATGGATGCTTCGCCGGTCGCCGGGATTTTCACTTCGTTCCACAAGACCATAGCGATGCAGACTGTCAATCATGTGGGTAGCCTGCTGCTTGCTGAGACGCATTGCCTTTGCGAGCTCTCCCATTTTCATTTGTCCGCAGTTTTTCAGCGTCATCAGACAGAAATAAGTTTCATAGCTGATCTGTCTTGATTTCTGTTGCCGGCGTATGCTGCGCTCTACTTTATAGTGCCAGTGCGGCAGCAATCGAATCAGTTCCTGCATGGAAGTCGTGTGGTTCATGGTGATATCCTCCTTCGTTTGGTATTGACATATTTTCAAAAACGGATACAATACAATTAGTACATAATTATGTACTATTCATTGTTATTTACTATATGCACATCATAACGGAAACTTTGTAAAAAAGCAAGAAAAGGTTAAAAAAGGAGTGATATCATGCGCAAAATCAGTATGTCCTTTGCTAAAGAAGCGCTCTACAATGCTTTTCGGTTTGTTATCAATGTCGGCTTTATCTTTTTGTTTCAAATAATGTTTCATGCGGAGAATACGCTGACTGCCGTAGCCCTGTCCGTAGGCTTCACCATGCTTCCCAACAGCGAGCTGCATATACGCCCCGGCGCTATGTGCTGCATTGTTCTGCTGCTGTATATCGGCGGGGGAATCGCTGCGCAGAGTGCATTGCTGCACCCCGCTCTCGCTTTCCTCATCAATTTCTGGTTTCTCGTTATGTTGCTGGCACTCATCAGTGAGCCAATGGAAATGAAGGCGAACATCTCCTTTCTGCTCTGCTTTGTATTTTCACAATCCACCTATGTTCCCTGGACGCAGTTTCCTGCACGCATGGCATGCGTGAGCTTTGGAGCACTGCTGATCTGCGGCTGTATCGTCCTAAACTGGAAACGAAAGGGCATCGGCAGAAACGGCTATACCCTGAAAGAGCAGTTTCAGCGCAGTAGGGTGCATCGCAGCTATATTCTTCGCATGTCGCTGGGAATATCGCTTGCCATGCTCATCGCCTCCATCCTCCAGCTTTCCAAGCCGTTATGGATCAGCATCGTCGTGATGTCCCTGACACAGCTGGAATTTTCCGAAACACTGGAAAGGATACGCCACCGTTTCATCGGTACACTGGCCGGGATCGTGCTGTTCTTCGTTTTCTTCCAGCTGCTGATTCCTCAGCAGTATGCAATGCTGGTCATCATGCTTCTGGGTTATATCGGCTTCTTTCTACCGGAATACAAATACAAGCAGGTGATCAATGCCATTTCAGCCTTGAATGCATCCCTTGTCATTCTGGACACCAAAACAGCCATCGAAAACCGGTTGTTCTGCCTTGTATTGGGCATCGTGATCGTGATCGTGATTTACATGCTTGCAGGTACAGCGCGCAAGGTGCACCGTATACAGCGCTGGAGCGTGCATACCGCCATGGCAGATGATCATCCAAAAAACAGGGAAACCGCAGCACTGTTTTCAATCAGCACCTGTACGTACGGTGAATGAATCCACCGATACGATCAGGTGCTTTTTTTCAGTATAAAATGAAATGAACAAGTAGGGTTCTCTCTGTTCCTCGACAAGATGCGGGCGCTTTCTTTTATCCGTTTGTTTTTCAGCTGCAGCAGATTTCCATAAAAAAAGGTACCTGTTAGAGCATGTAGGACACTGTGTGCTTACACGCTACTTTTACAGGTACCGCCAGGGTTCCTTTACATCGTTGTTGCTTTGTTTAAAATGTCTTACTTCAGTGCATATGGCACTGCTTGGTATCAACGGCAGATTTCATAAGACGGTAGGCTGCATACAGCAGACCAGCCGCAAGCAGAATACCTCCCGCACTGATTACGATATCGATGGTACTCAACATATCCATCACCTTCCTTACACCTATATTCTAACAGCGGTCAGGTTAATGTGCCGTTAGCAGATAGGAGGTGATGTTAAGATGATGCAAATACCTTTACTCACTGATTGTATAACCATCCAGCTCCAGATTGACCTTTAACACATTGACGCGTTCCTCTCCCAGAAATCCGAGGGTTTTGCCTGTGGTGTATTTATCGATAAGCTTACGAACGCTGTCCTGTGATATCTTTCGCACACGGGCAATCCGCTCCACCTGGAAATAGGCAGCCTGCGGACTGATTTCCGGATCGACACCGCTGCCGGATGCCGTTACCAGATCCTCCGGTATATCCTTTCCCCTGGTTTGAGGATCAAATGCATGCCACCATGCCACAGAATCAGCAACCGCCTGCTGCTGCTCGTCGGAAACAGCACTGCGGTTTGTCGGTGCGCCGCTGTTTGGTCGTCCGATCAGATACTCCGGCTTTGTCCAGGACTGTCCGATCAGGGCAGATCCCACATTCTGTGTTTTGCCATTCCTTGTCACCGTAAGCTGGCTGCCATTGGCCTGTTCAGGAAAGAGCAGCGATGCCGAGACAGTCATAACCAGCGGATAGAGCAATCCGCAAATGAGCGTCATCGACAACATACAGAGCAATGCCGCGATCCATGTCTTTTTTCCTTTTTTCATCTTTCTACCTCCTAAGCAATGCCGCACATGGTAAGTGCCATGTCAATCAGCTTGATAACAACAAACGGCAGAGCGATACCGCCGACACCATAGATCATCAGATTGTGCCGCAGCTGTTTATCTGCCGGCAGCTCCCGGTATTTCACACCGCGCAGGGATAAGGGAATCAATGCTATGATGATAAAGGCATTGTAGATTACCGCGGAAAGAATCGCCGTGGTCGTGCTTGTCAGCTGCATGATATTCAGAGCTGCCAGATTTGGAAAGATTCCCATGAACAGCACCGGTATGATGGCGAAATACTTCGCCACATCGTTGGCGATGGAAAATGTGGTCAGTGCACCGCGTGTCATCAGCAGCTGCTTTCCGATGCGGACAACCTCGATCAGCTTGGTCGGACTGGAATCCAGGTCCACCATATTGCCTGCTTCCTTTGCCGCCTGTGTACCGGAATTCATCGCCACAGCGACATCTGCCTGTGCAAGAGCCGGCGCATCATTTGTACCATCTCCTGTCATAGCGACTAAATGTCCCTTTCTTTGATACTCCCGAATCAGCTCCAGCTTGGTTTCCGGTGTTGCCTCAGCGACAAAATCGTCCACGCCTGCTTCCGCTGCAATGGCTGCGGCGGTCATCGGATTATCCCCGGTTATCATAATCGTTTTGATACCGCTTTTGCGCAGCGCTTCAAAATTTTCCTGTATACCGTCCTTTACGATATCCTTCAGATAGATAACACCGAGCACCCTATGGTTTTTAGCGACAACCAACGGTGTTCCCCCCTGCTCGGCTATGGATTGAACCGCTTCTTCACACTCCTTCGGATATGTGTTCCCACCGGCCTCCACGTATCTTCTGATCGCATCTGCCGCACCCTTGCGAATTTCCATACCGCCGTCCATATCAATGCCGGACATGCGGGTTCTTGCGGAGAATTCGATAAATCTGGCATGAAGCTGCTGCATGGAATGCTCACGGATATTGAATTTCTTTTTTGCGAGTACAACGATACTTCTTCCCTCGGCAGTTTCATCCGCCAGAGAGGAAAGCTGAGCTGCTTCCGCAAGCTCCTGCTCCTGCACCCCCTGTACGGGCCGAAAGGCAACTGCCTGCCGGTTTCCCAGCGTTATCGTACCGGTTTTATCCAGCAGCAGTACATCCACATCACCGGCTGCTTCAATGGCACGTCCGCTCATTGCCAGTACATTTGCCTGATTCAGTCTGGACATGCCGGCAATGCCGATACTGGACAGCAGGGCACCGATCGTTGTCGGGGCAAGACACACCAGCAGGGCAACCACATTGCTCAGGGATACTGCCGATCCCTGTCCCACCATATCTCTCACATACCGGGAAATCGGAAGCAGCGTTGCGCAAACCATCATAAAGATGATGGTCAAAGTGATCAACAGAATCTGCAAAGCGATTTCGTTGGGCGTCTTTTTTCGTGCCGCTCCCTCAACCATGGCAATCATCTTATCCAGAAAGGACGCACCGCTTGCGGCAGTAACCCGCAGTACGATCCAGTCACTGACAACGGTCGTGCCTCCTGTCACCGCACTGCGATCACCTCCGGATTCCCGTATTACCGGTGCGCTTTCTCCGGTAATTGCCGATTCATCGACAGAAGCAATCCCCTCTATCACTTCCCCGTCCATCGGTATTATTTCTCCTGTTTTTACATAGCAGATATCACCCACCTGCAATTCAGAGGAGGATACATCGGTATATGCTTCTTTCTCTGCAATGCCTGAGAGCTTATGTGCAATTACCTGCTTCCTTGACTTTTTCAAGCTTTCCGCCTGTGCCCGTCCTCTGCCCTCTGCGATTGCCTCCGCAAAATTGGCAAACAGCACGGTGAACCATAAAATCAGCGCGATAACGAATACATACCAGGACGGTTCATCCGTTATCCCCGCGATATTGGCAATGAACAATATGGTAGTAAAGATTGCCCCGATATATACGATAAACATAACCGGATTATGCACCAGAACAGCGGGTGCCAGCTTTTTCAATGCCTGCAGTATGGAATCCCTGTATACTGCCTGTTTATTTACCTGCTTCATAGCATATCACCTGCCCTTTCAACCGAGTACATGCAGCTGCGTAAAGAATTCCGCAAGCGGCCCAAGCGCCAGAACCGGTAAAAATGTCAGCGCTCCGACAATCAGCACAATCACAATCAGAAATCCGACAAACAGCGGGGATGTTGTCGAAAGTGTACCAGAACCGGCCGGTACATATTTCTTGCTGGCCAGACTCTGCGCCAGATAGATAACCGCAACCATGGGAAGAAAGCGTACCAGCAGCATCACCGTACCACCCATCACATTGGTGAGCACCGTGTTGGCTTGGAAGCCGGCAAAGGCACTTCCGTTGTTCCCCGCCATGGAGGTGTAGGCATACAGAATTTCAGAGAAGCCGTGACTTCCGGTATTGCTCAGCCACCCGCCGTCAGCCTGCAGCTGCTGTGCTGCCGGGAAAAGGGTGGTGATTGCGGTCGCCAGCAGCAGACACAGCGGCGGTACCAGAATGATGATGCAGACCATCTTCATGTCGAAGGCATTGATCTTCTTGCCGATGTATTCCGGTGTGCGTCCGACCATCAGCCCGGCCATGAACACCGTTAAAAGGGCAAAGGCCAGCATGCCGTACAAGCCGCAGCCCACACCGCCAAAAACGACCTCGCCCAGCTGCATTAGAAACATGGTGATCATGCCGCCAAGTGGAGTCAGAGAATCATGCATTGCATTGACCGAGCCATTGCTTGCAGCAGTTGTTGCCGCAGCCCACAAAGAGCTTCCGCCGACACCGAAGCGGGTTTCCTTTCCCTCCATGCTTCCGCCAAGAGATGCTACGCTATCCCAGGATGGGGCACCGAAAATTTCCGCACAGCTCAGGCCCACCAGTGCAGCGACAAAGATTACCGTCATAACAATAAGAATCGTCTTTCCCTGCCGGGTATCCTTGACCGCTTTTCCAAAGGTGAAGCACAGGGCAGCCGGTATCAGCAGTAAGCAGAGCGCTTCAATAACATTGGACAGCGGTGTTGCATTTTCATACGGGAATGCCGAATTGACACCGAAGAAGCCGCCGCCGTTGGTGCCCAATTGCTTGATGGCAATCTGACTGGCCGCAGGTCCCAGCGGCAACACGCCCTGTGTTCCTTCCAGTGTCGTATAGGATGCATACGGATCCAGTGTCTGTACAACCCCCTGACTGACCAGGATCAGGCATACCACGACAGACAGAGGCAGCAGAATGTACAATGTAATCTTTACAAGATCACTCCAGAAGTTTCCAAGATTTTTTGTTTCCCTGCGCACAAAGCCTCTGCACAGGACAAACAAAACAGCGATTCCGGTAGCCGCAGATACAAAGTTCTGTACGGTAAGTCCTGCCATCTGCGTCAGATAGGACAGTGTGGTTTCCCCGGAATATGCCTGCCAGTTTGTATTGGATACAAAGCTTGCGGCTGTGTTGTAGGCAAGATGCACACTGGTGTTTTCCAGCTGCTCCGGATTCAGCGGCAGCCATGCCTGTACCAGATGCAGCCCCATAACGATCAGAAAACCGAAAAGCGAAAACCACAGAACGCTGGATGCGTATTTTTTCGCATGCATCTGCTGTTCTTCATCGACTCCCATCACACGGTACAGCAGCTGCTCCAGCGGTGCAAAAATCCGCATGAGAGCTACACGCTCCCCGTTATAAATCTTGTAGATATAACAGCCAAGCGGATATCCGATGGCAAGCAGTGCCACGACATAAACGACATCCTGCAAAATCAATGCGCTGTTCATATGGATTCACCCTTAAACAGCATGTAAAACAAATATGCTAACAGGACAATGGCAACGCCATAAAACAAGATAACGATCATTTCCATATCCAAACCCTTCCTTTCTTAACGAGTTCCATTATAGCGAATCCCGTATAAAGCAGGTGTAAAGAACAAGGGGCGAATGTTAAGAAGCTGTAAGGATTTTTTATGAAAGCGATTGCGCCTGACAATCCGCTCAAGCAAAATGAAAAGGGCAGGAACAAGAGAGGATGCGGTTGGAGAAAGATAGATAAAAAGAGGGTTGCTTGCTGTAGGTTCTTTCACACTTTAGGGGGTTTGCAAAAGGGAGACTTCAGCTTCTATTGATAACTACAATCGTATAGAAGTCTCCCTATGTTAGGTTGGCCCACAATCGAGAAAGACTCTTGCTGTAAATGCAATCCCTCTTCATGATGTGGAAGATGTGTGGGAAATACCCTCACGGATAAGAAGGCGGTTTAGAAATGGTCTTTATATGCCATGCAGTTTCGTGTGCTGCATACTGCTGTAAGGTGCATAATGATACAGCGTTTGCTCTGTGCGGCCCTCCGTATGGTCATTGCTTTGCATATTTCATTGCACAATACGTTTTTTTATGAGTTTTGCATAGTCCCTGCATCAATAGGTAATTGCACAGCTCGAACATGTGCATGGAGTCTTACAACGTCCTCTGACATGGCACATTGCCATCTGTTTTAGCGGGATGCTAATGAAATGAAAAAACCGGTTTGTACCGGTCATTCATCGACAAAACGATATCCTACGCCTACCTCTGTCAGTATATAGCGGGGATGTGAGCTGTCCTTTTCAATTTTTCTGCGGATATTTGCCATAAAGACACGCAGGGATTGTGAATCCTCACAGGAGCTGTACCCCCAGATATTACGGATGATAAAGCTGTGGGTCAGCACCTTGCCCGCATGCTCAATCAGTAACACCAGAAGCTTAAACTCGATTGGTGTCAGATGCACCTCCCGGTCCTCCACATAGACCTTGTATTTTTCAAAATCCACCCGCAGACCATCCAGCGCAAACACCTTTTCCTTAACAACACGCGGTGTTTTCTTGCGCAGTGCCACCCGTACTCTGGCAAGCAGCTCATTGATATGAAAGGGCTTGGTAACATAATCATCCGCCCCCAGATCCAGTGCCTCCACCTTTTCCCTTTCCTGCCCTCTGGCAGATACTACCAGAATCGGCACCTCACTTTGGGAACGAATCTGACGCAGCACCTCGCTGCCGTCAATATCCGGCAGTCCCAGATCCAGCAGAATCAAATCCGGATTATCGCTCATGAATAATGAAATTCCCTCAATGCCGTTTCGTGCCTCTATCACCTTATATCCGTTCTTATCCAGAGACAGGCTTAGAAATCGGATAATGCTGGCATCATCCTCAATCAGCAATATTTTATCATGCATGGTATTCCTTCCTTTCTGTGGCCAGCTTCAGCTGAAAGCCGAACACTGCACCCTGCACATCCTTACGGTTATAGGCAAAGATTTCACCGTGGTGTGCCTCTACAATGCTTTTGCATATGGTCAAGCCAAGACCCACTCCGCGTCTGGAATCGCTGCACTCACTCTTGGTGGTCACAAAGCTTTCAAACAGATGCTCGCGGATGGATTCATCAATGCCTTCTCCCTGATCAATGACTTCAAACACCGCCCAGCCGTGGTCCTTATAGCAGCGAATATCGATCATTGTCGCATCCAGTGTATGCTTGATGGCGTTATCAATCATATTGACCAGCACCTGTATGATCAGCCGTCCATCCATTTCCACAAGCAAAACCTCATCCGGAAGCGTCACCTTCAGCGTATGCTCCCGCTTTCTGCTTTCACATCGCGATACGGCCTCACAGATGATATCATCCACAACCTCCTCCTGCTGTTTCAGCAGCAGCTTTCCATCCTGAATCCTTGTCATATTCAATAGATTCTCCACCAGCTGATTGAGCCACAGGGCATCACTGCTGATGGATTTCACCAGATGATAGATGGTATCATCATCCAGATCCTGATAATTTTCACAGATCAGCGTACTGCTTCCTGCAATACCGGTCAGGGGGGTGCGAAGATCATGGGAGATACTGCGCAGAAGATTGTTGCGAAGCTTTTCCTTTTCTATTTCGACCCTGCTTTGCTCCTGCTCCGCATACAGCATCTCCCGTTCCACTGCCATCATCATCTGTGAAATCAGCGTATGAACAAACAGACGCTGTTCCTCACGCAGGGAGGTTTCCTCATACAGCGCATACACACCTAGCAGCTGGTTGTTGCAGTGCATGGGATGATAGGTCCAGGCCTGTTCTTCATAAAAGGAGGTTCCCCTGCCGCAGTCGCAGTCCTTTTCCATACACCACGCCGCCATACCGTCATCCGGCTCAGCAGCTGTATCCATTGGCTCCTGTATTTTCTTTAAGGCTTCCCCATCTGTATAGTAAACGGTACAGATGGTCTGCTGGGCAGTATACAGTGAGCGAATCGTATGCTGCAGAATCGTATCCACACCGGACAGGGTTAGATAGGCTCTCGTGATTTCATATAAGGCACTGGTTTGACGTGCACTGCTTCTGGCCTTATGGGCATGCTGCTGCAGCTTATTGACAAGAGAGCCCGTCACAAAGGATACGATCAGGAACACGATAATCGTGATAATATAATTGAAATCATCAATTTGCAATGAAAATGTCGGATTGGTAAACAGGTAATTAAAGGTAAGAATACTCAGCAGGCTGGAGGTGATGCCCCACAGAAAGCTTCCGGTTTCCACAACGATCAGCAGTACCCCGATCAGATAGATCAGCATGATGTTTTCGGTGCGTATTTCTATATCATCAAAGACAAAGGATACCAGTGTGCAGAGAAACAGTATCACTGTCGTAATACACAGATTTTTCCATATATGACTGTTTTTCATCAGACCCCTCTTTTCCGTTCCAATTATAGCAGATTTCATGCCGTTTTCCTACGCCTTACACGGCTGCGGATATCTTTTCCCAGCCTTGCTGCCGCAAGCAGTACAACATAGATTTCCAGCCTGCCGATAAACATCCCAATCGTTCCTGTCCACAGGACAAGAGAAGGTGCATCACAGGTCATGATGCCAGCGGAAAGTCCAACGGTGCCAAGTGCACTGGAGAATTCAAACATGCTGTATGCAATCGGATGACCATAGCAGCACAGGATAAAGCTTCCCAGAAGAAACAAACAGAAATACAGTACTACATACAGACCCATTTGCGAAAGCTCGGTAGGACTGATAGCCTCCTTTTTATCAACACGGTTGATTTTATGGGAACGAATCACATTTCCGCAACGCAGTTGACTTTCTATATTCCACCAGATGCCCTTGCATAGCGCATAGATGCGATACTGCTTGATTCCGCCTGCAGTTGATCCGATGCCTCCACCGATCAGCTGCAGTACAATCAATAAAAGCAGAGCTGCGGAGGGCAGCGTCACAAACGTGTCCACCGTTTGAAAGCCGGTTGTCGTTAATGCGGATACGACTTGAAACAATGCAGTTCGCAGCGCATGCGGCAGGGCGGTCCCCATACCCGCGCATAACAGGAATCCCAAAACCGGTACAGCCAGTGCAATCACAAGAAAGGAAAAACGAATTTCACAATACTGAAAGAAATTTCTCAGCTTACCGCGAATCAGAAACAAATGCGCCAGAAAATTGATATTGCCAAGCAGCATCAATACGATTGTAATCATTTCAATCCAGATATTATCATAATATCCGATACTCTGTGCATGTGAGGAGAAGCCGCCCGTTGATAAGGCTCCGATGGAATGAATCAGTGCATCAAACAGCGGCATACCAAACAGACAATACAATGCGACTCCGGACAGGATGTAACACAGATACATCGTCAGTATGATGCGTGCGGATTTTAACAGGTTGGGAAGAAGGTGGTCATTGTGACCCTCAGCCGCATACAGGCGCATGCCATACGTGTCGGATAAGACGGAAAGCATGACCAGCACAAGTCCGATACCTCCGAAAAACAGAATGGTGCTGCGGTGCATCAGAAACAGGTGGGAGGTATGCTCCACATCAACAACGCTCAACCCCGTGGTGCTCCAGGCACTGGTTGTTTCAAAAACCGCCTGCGTGAACGTATAGTTACCACTCAACAGAAAGGGCAATGCACAGATCATGATTGCCAGAATCCAGCAGGTCACAACGATAACGGCGTCCTGATTGCGCTGGAGCCGTCCTGTTTCTCTTCCCCGGATATTATAGAATAGCAGATAGCCAAGCAGAATGCTTCCGATACCGGGCAGAATGAAGTACTTCGCCTCGTACGCCTCCTCTGGATACCATAATAACGTGAGCAGCGGCAGCAGTACAATGCCTCCAATCAGCATCAGCAGAACCCCGATATAGCCCAGCATCAGCTCAAATCCGGTTACCTCATGCTGTTTCAGTAGCAGCCTTTCTTTCATGATGCCAACCCTTGCGCTGTCAACATATCGAGCACACACTCCTGCAAAGCAGTGGGGCAAAGAAGCAGCAGCTTGTCATGCTCCTGCAGCACGGTTTCTCCATTTGGTACGATCATATCCACATTGCGCAGGATACAGCAGATGATAACGTTTTTTGGCAGGGACAGCTCCTTCAGCTTTTTGTTTACTACCGCACACTTTCCGGTCAGCAGCAGCTCGCTCAACACGATATTTTCCTGCTCTATAGACAGTGAGTTGACCAGATTCTCGATGGTGCTTGCCTGTTCAATAATCTTTGCAATCGTATACGTTGCGGATATGGCCGTATTTACACCGAGCTTTTTGAAGACAGAAACATTTCTGGGATTGGAAACGGTTGCCACTGCCCGTTCCACATGGAATATTTTTTTTGCAGTCTGACAGATTGCCAGATTATCCGGATCACCGGGGCGAAGTGCTATGAGAATGTCCGCATGATCGATTTCCGCCTCCTCCAGCACATACCGCTTGCAGGGATTTCCCACAACGACCGGGATATTATATTTTTCAGAAAGATACCGGCAATATGCTTCCTCATCGTTGATTACCGTTACCTCGTGCTTCTTTTCCAGCAAAGATCCGATTAAAAAATCCGCCTTGCTGCGTCCTCCGGCTACAACGATTTTCATAAAACAGCTGCTCCTTTTAATGCAATATGGCTGATTTGTTCAAATTCCTGTACGGAAAGCCGTGCAGGATAAATTGCTCGAATGGAGGTCTGCTCCAGCAGCTTTTCCTTGTCGGGATCATTCAATCGGATATACACCTGCTCAATATGATAAATTGTTGCGGCAATCTGGGCAATCATGCAGTTGGTATTGTCATTGTCCGTTGCCACCAGCACAATATTGCAATGGCTGATATCACAGGCTTCCAGCACATTCACATCCGCAGCATCCCCTTCGATTTCAAACCCCTGAAAGCTGTCAGAAAGACGCCTGAAGGCACTTTTTTGTTTATCTATCACCAGTATATCATACCCCGCCTCACTCAATGCCGCAGCCAGGCAGGCTCCAAATCTTCCACAGCCTGCAACCAGCACCTTCTGATTTCTAAATTGATTTCTTGTAAACATAGTAAACACCTCTTACCTTTTTCTTCCCACCCCTATAGTAACAGGTTGCATATAAAGACAGTGTAAGCAAATCACAGCCAATGTTAAGAACGTATAAAGACTGCATTAAGAGTGATGGTATTTCCGTTAAGAATATAAAGATTTTGCAGCTTTTCTGTTAAGGAATCATATAGAGAACAGCATACATATGAAAATTGTTAACTTTTTTAAAGAAGTGCAATGCAATTTACGATAGAAATTCATGAAACAATACATACTGTCCTTTCCTCCCCAAATAAAAAAAGAATCCAAATCCCACCTGATTTGAATTCTTATGCTATCTGTATCTGATAAGGAAGGCTGACGAACAGCCTTAAGCAAAGCCATTCTCAACATGCATGATACTTGTTTTATCCTTTCTGTGCCTACAGCAGCTCCATGGGATCAGCATACGGCAGCTGCAGAGCATCACTGACTCCCTGACAGGTGATATGCCCCTTGCATGTATTCAATCCAGCAAGGAAGCCTGCATCCTCCTTCAAAGCATCCACACCCTTTTCCGCAAGCTTTAAGATATACGGCAGCGTTGCATTGGAAAGAGCCATCGTTGAGGTACGAGGTACCGCACCCGGCATATTAGCCACAGAATAATGCATAACACCATAGCGTTCAAAATACGGATCATCGTGTGTTGTGATATGATCACTTGTTTCAATGCATCCACCCTGATCAATCGCCACATCGACGATCGCACTTCCAGGCTTCATTGTTTTGACCATATCCTCGGTCACGATTTTCGGTGCCTTTGCGCCCGGTACAAGCACTGCCCCGATAACGAGGTCCGCTGTGCGCAGCGCTCTGCGCAGATTATATTCATTATTGTAGGCTGTATGAATCGTTCCTCCAGAAATATCATCAATATAGCCCATACGATCGGCACTGATATCGAAGATTGTTACGATTGCGCCTAAGCCGCAGGCAATCTTTGCCGCGTTGAGACCAACGGTACCTCCGCCGATCACCACAACCTCGGCAGGGAATACACCGGGAACTCCCCCCAGCAGCAACCCGCGTCCGCCGTTGTTTTTCTGCAGCATTGTCGCTCCGACCTGAACCGCCATGCGCCCCGCTACCTCACTCATCGGTGTCAGCAGCGGAAGTCCGCCTTTTCTGTCACGTACTGTTTCATAGGCAATGGCGGTTGTCTTTGATTCCAGCAATGCATTCGCAAAGGCTTCATCATTCGCGATATGCAGATACGTGAAAACCAGCTGATCCTCACGCAGATAATGATATTCCTGTGGCAGATATTCCTTGACCTTCACAATCAGATCAGCCAAAGCAAATACTTCATCGGCCGCTTTGATCTGTGCACCGGCCTCTTCATATTCCTTATCCAAAAAGCCGCTTCCTGCTCCGGCATTTGTTTCCACATACACCTCATGTCCAGCCTTGCACAATGCAAATACACCCGCAGGTGTACAGGATACACGATTTTCATTGTTTTTTATTTCTTTAGGGATTCCAATCTTCATAATGATTCACACTCCTTATGTGCTTCATTATAACACTTTTTGGTAAAGGTTTCCATGCTCAGTCTTCCTGAATCACAAAGTTTTCTGTAACATTTTTCATAAATTGTAAAAATGACCACCCTTTTTCTCATACTGTCTTTGCTTCATTAACAGTGTTATGTATACGTGTTTTATGAATTCTACATCAATAACAGCTACTGCCTTTAAAAGGAGGACGCCGCAGTTATCTTTGCCACGCCTTTCTCACAAACATCATCAATCGAAGGAAAAACAGATAACTGCATATCTATCTAACAGCTATATGATGAAAGCTATGAAAGGGTGTTGACCGCTAGGATATGTAAATATGATGTACAGCAATTAGTCATTATTACATTCCATATAACAACCACGTTTACTCACTTGCAAGCTGCAGAGACAGCTGCATTGCGATATCGACAATATTCTTCTTTACTTCGATGTTTTCAGCATTTCCCAGACTTCGTTTATCCCATTGCTTTTGATCGAGATTATCTGCTGAATAAAAAAACTGTGCTATCCTTTTCCTGCGAAATTGAGCAAGGGCAGCCAATGCCGAGCACTCCATATCCACACAGGTATAACCGGCCGCCTTCATCCGTTCAACCTTATTCCTCGTTTCACGATAAAACCCATCTGTAGTCCATACCTTTGCTTCCCGATAAGCGATCGCATGTGTTTGAAAGAATTGCTTCATCTGAGTATGCGTATTTACATTGACTGCGATCGTCTGACTTGCCTGTGCATAATGAAAGCTTGTTCCTTCATCACGATAGGCAAGCGTTGGAAGGAGGATTGCACAGTCCTTGATTGATGAATCCAGCACACCACAGGTACCAAAAACAACGATACTTTCTATTCCGAGGGCAAATAATTCCTCATATTCATTCACTGCAGCACTGGCTCCAGTTCCACTCATAAACAGCGCAATACGATGACTTTCAATTTTGCACACATAAATTGGTTTATCACCATTGGTTGTATGCAGATAATCATAAACCTGCGCTTGGTATTTTTCTATTGCATATGCAATCAGATTATGTGCGAAGCAGGTTACAGCTACCTTTGGACAATCCGGTCTTCTTTTTACAATATCCCACGGGTTGATCACCGCTTCCTGTGTATCCTCAAACCTAGTGTACATCTTTCACTTCTCCTTTTTCATTTACAGGTAACCGATATATTTCTATATCAAGGCCAGAAGCCATCCTAGAGCACCGCTTTAACAATCAGGCAGATCATCAGCAGCCATATGACGACAATCGGAACCGCATAATACCATTTTCTTTGCTTCTTCTCCTGTATGTCTTCGCATAGCCAACGATTTCGCTCCCAGATTTCATCGGGGATCAGTTTACAGGTCAATACAATCAGTGCCGGTAACAGGATCACATCATCCAGCAAGCCAAGCACCGGTATAAAATCAGGAATCAAATCAATCGGAGAAAGTGCATAAACCGCCGTCATAGCCGCAAGTGCCTTCGCTAACACCGGCGTATCCCTATCCTTCCATACCAGATAGATAATCGGCAAATCCTGCTTCAGCTGTCCTGCCCTTTTTTTCAAAATCATGCGTAACGAATTCTCTTTCAATATTCTTCACCCTGCCTTACACTTCTTCGTGTCTACCTCCACAGTACCCCTACTGCCTGTAATCCTTTGCGTATCAAATCCCGACTCATTCAGCGCTCAGCACACCCGAACGCAAGCATACAGCTTACGGATTTTTTTTCGCATACTTTCGCATCAATTCTATGAGCTGCCCCCCCTGCTGCTTTTCATGCAATGTCATGTCTGTAAGATACAATCTTCCGAAAACATAAGCCCCTAGGCAAGCTTGGGACCATTTTGGAAAATCACAGTGCCGCAATATAGACATTCAGCTCACTGTAAAATATACTGCATCCCCTTATTATGCGCATCGGTATCAACACGGATCACATGTACAGCTACCGCCTCCTATGCAATATAGCGGCATTCCACAGTATTTATTACAAGCATTCCATGCCTATTATATCATCCAAGGCAAGCTGCGTCATGCGTTTTCCATGCTTTCCGCAAGTTCAAAGCAAAGCAAGGACTTATGTGCAGGAATTCAGCAAAATCCCGGATATAAAAAAGGAAGTTTTTTTAAACCTCCTCTTTCCTGCCTTCCAAAAGCGATAAACCGACAACCGATTTTTCGTTCTGTTGCCCTGTTAATTACATATTAGCGATTCACTCTTCTGTGATTCTGCTTGCGCATGGAATCCATTGCCAAAGCAATCTCATTCAGCATGGTTGCCAGCATACTGCGCTCAAACGGTGACAATACCTCCTTTTGCTGCAGGGCGATTCCGACCACAGCATAAATCCGATCTTTCTTCCGGATCGAATAATACAGGGCCTTTGCATACGGCAGCGTACTGGTTGAAACACCGGCCTTGCGATTGTTTTTTAACACCCATTGTGCAACTGCCCGCTCATTCTCAGTTAGATATTTCTGTTCCTCTTCTTCATTTAAATGTTCATGATAAATGATCGGCTCCTGCAGGGTTTTATTCCTTACACTGTAAATGATGATGGTACGGTTCAGCAGCTTATACAGCTGCCGGACTGCCTCCTCACCCAGCTGTGCCATATTCTCTGCCAGCTGCAGCTGCTGGGAGGTCTCCAGCAGCAGCTCCATGCGATGTGCCTGCATGGCATTTACCTTGAGCTGCATGCGCATTGTCCGAGTCAGGGTACTAATGATAAAGGAAACGATAAACAGGACGGCGAAGGTCATTGCATATGCCGGATCATATGCCTCCATGGAAAAGCGGGGTGCTGTGAAAAAGAAATTGAATACGGCAACAATCAGCAGAGAAACACCCAGTCCGTAAACACGTGAGCTGGTGTTATAGGAAATCAGAACGATTGCCAAAAGATAGACCATGATGATGTTTGCTTCCGGCAGCTGAAAATGGTACATGAGCAAATTGATCCCGGTCGCTCCCAGAAACAGGAGTACCGTAAGCATGAAGTCGCGATGACGGAATACATGGGCATGTGTAAGCCTATGCCGTTTCCTTTTCACAGGCTCCACATTTGCGTCCGGAATGATATAGATTTCAAGATCGGGAGCCAGCAGAGTGAGCTGATCGATCAGGGTTCTCGCACGGGAGTGCGGACGGGGGGAGGAACGGCCGATAACAATCTTGGAAACTCCGCTTATCTTGGCATATTCACTGATTTGCTGTGCAATATTCTCTCCTGCAACAGATACGATATTTGCATGAAAATGCTGCGCCAGACGGCGGTTTTGTTCCAGCTGTTCCAAATCCTCGCGACAAAGCGGCTCCTCGTTTACATTTTCAACATACAGTGCCGTGAACTCTGCGAAAAAAGCACTTGCCATGCGTGCGGCGGTACGGATGACCAATGCATTGCTGCGGGACGGGCTAAGACAGAGAAGGATATGCTCCCGTGTGGACTTGCGATCCTTTAAACTGACCCGCTTATTCACCCGGTCTGCACAACGGCGCAAGGCTATTTCACGCAGTGCGATAAGATTATCTCTCACAAAAAAATTATGCATCGCCTTCTGTGCGGCAGTCTTATGGTAGATTTTCCCCCTTTTCAGACGTTCAAGCAGCTCATCCGGTTCAATATCCACCAGCTCCACCTGATCTGCTTCATCAAATACAGCATCCGGAATACGCTCCTGTACCTGTACTCTGGTGATACCTGCAACCACATCCTGCAGACTTTCCAAATGCTGTACATTCACAGTCGTATACACATCAATTCCTGCATGCAGCAGCTCCTGTATATCGCTGTAGCGCTTGGGATGCCGGGCCCCCTGTACATTCGTATGCGCAAGCTCGTCAACCAGTATCAGCTGCGGATGCCGCTGCAATGCCTGATCCAAATCAAATTCCTCCAGCGTAATCCCATGATACATAATCGCTTTTAACGCTATACACTCCAGTCCCTGCATCAATGCAATCGTATCTAATCGATCATGCTTTTCGATGTAGCCGATAACCACATCCATGCCTTCCCGCCTCCGCTCATGAGCAGCCTCCAGCATGGCATAGGTTTTTCCCACGCCTGCGCAATATCCGAAGAATATTTTCAATTTACCCTGTTTCATTGCCATCACCCTGTATCAGTATAACAGCGATTGCAGAGGTACTTTAGCCTATATATATCATATTTATGAAACAGGTACTTATCTTTATGAAATCCAAACAGCAGCTTACCGTTTATAATACCTTCTTATAAAAAGCAGAGTATAATGTTTCACACATCCAGGGCCTTAAGAAAAAAAGGACAATGTGCAGAAGCTAGCCTTCCCTGCCCTCCTCACGATCTGTATGCAGCATTTCCTTCATCCATTTTGTTTCATAATAGGTAGAGGGATTCAGCTGACGGTATTTTTCAATTTTAGATAATTCTTTCAGATTACCATAATGCTCCATAAACATCTGTTTGGCCGTTTTCATATTTTCCTGATATGCATGATTTGCCTGCATTGAAATCTTTAAAAAGCCAAGGACAGTCCCCAGTAAAACACCTGTTGCACAGGCCAGCCAGATATTCTCATATTTGCGTAAAACCAGCTGACTCATGGAGAACAGATATAGGAGAAACGCGATTCCAAAGTTAACAACATAGCCGGTTACAGGAGAAATACGGCGACGAAACGGATAACCGTAAAAAATATAATGATCATCACCCAATATGTAAAAGGGACCAATTTTACGCGTTGGTTTATAAGACTCCACACCATTGACGATGAAATGCAGTGACAGAAAACCGCGTACAAAATAAGCAAGCCCGAGATTCAAGAAAAAAGCCAGGGCATTTTGTACGATGATCGCACATACAGCACTATGCAGTAGGATAATGAATAGAAAATACCGTTTATTCAACAATGCACCTGCTTCCCATAGCCGTTTCATAATGTTATCGCCTTCCTTCCAAATTGTTTCTTCACATCACGATAAGCCTCCCTTTATATACATTCCTTCATGAACAGTGCTGAATTCACAACTTCCTTCACCGCCTGTTCAATCCAACTAGAATCAGAAATCAGTATCACTCTTTTCTTTTCCGGTATTTCAAACCGATAAATGCTGAAAGCTGCTGTTTGCCCCTTATTCAAAAATGAACTGGATACACCATCATGAAAAGCATGTGAGCTTGTTCCTTGACAATCTCAAAGAGGAAACGCCTTCTTTTACCTGCCTGCTTTATTTCCTCATTTTTTTTAGATAGCTGTGATACCGCATATCCTTTAACAATTAACAGGCAGAAGTCCAGTCAATCAGATCACTGGCAGTATCAAAGGGCTGCTGTGCAATTGGCTATACGTTTCCTCCCAGCAGACTCTACACCAATACCACAAAGACTGCTTAACTGTTTCAGTCGTTTTGTTTCTGGAATCGCCGAACCGACAAAGGAAATCACCCCTCACGCCAGCTTATCTAATGTCTTGCAGCCACCTCCGTGGCGGATCATATCGTGGGTTTGTGAGGTTTTCAGCTTATTTCCTACATAAACTGGAAGTTATGTCTCTACTTTAAAAATTTCAACACTTCTTCCATGGAACTTTTTCCTAATGTAAATTGTTCTAGTGTTATGTATCTTTTTTCTGCTATAGTGTATTCTCTTTCACACAATTCCTTTACCATGTTCGCTTCATTATCTAATGGCTCTACAACATTTGATTTGGTCTGGTAAGCTTTGAAATACCTAATACCCAGTATTCTCTGAGACTCTGCATTGATATGGATACCATCTGGATTAGGATATAATTTTTCCCCTGTTACAAAATAACAATTTCTGTTATATTCTGCGTATTTGAGTAATTCCTGGTTAATCAAGTCATACTCTACGCAGCTTCTTCCAAATCCAGACTTACCTAAATAATCTCCCAAACCGCCAGCAATGAACGGAACTTCCAAAGCTTCCAGTTCTTTTCTGAACGAATTAACTAAAACATTAAGTTTTTGATAATAATTTTTGTATTTTCCGCTATGACTGTCGCTTTCTCCTTGATGCCACAAAATTGCAATCAACTCACTGTTTTCCATGGCGAATTTTGCCTCACTGACTGCATGGCGAAATAGAGCACCTTCCTTATTCCATTCATCGATGGAACTGCCTCCTTCCGCACAAGGGATAAGTCCGATTTGTTCATTTTTATTTGCGTTGCACCATGCCTGTGCAAATGACGCCGCCGGTCCAACACCGGAAACTGACCGGTCAAAGTGGATAGGTTCTGCCATCATTTGCCATCTGCCATTTCTTAGCATGAAAATATTTTCATTATATATTGGCGTAGCCTCGTTTAAAAATCCACGCCCTGCCATATTTGATTGTCCTATTAGTAAAACTGATTTCATTTCTAAATTCCTCTCATTTTCAATTATATTTTTGTCATTATATCATTTCCCTTAAGCATTGTCATTTCATTTCTGACTTAAAAAAATTATTTATCCTTCTTGATTTGTAAAGAGCACAAAAGCATTGCTTACGCATCAAGCCCATTTCAGGTTTCCCTGCATTGCATTTGTTATCACGATATCCTTCATCCTCATCGCCTCATCGTATGACTATACTAAACAGGAATGCAGGAGGAAATGCTATCCATGCAGGGTAGCATTTTGTCAACCAAACATAACAAAGAATACACAGTCATCATGCGGATATAACAATAGACCTGCTTTGTCATCTTTTCCTTTATCTTATTTTATGGTATGATTCCCGCAGGTGATGATATGAAATATAAACTGATTGTTAGTGATTTGGACGGAACGCTGTTAAACGGGCAGAAGTTTGTAAGCAATATAAATAAGGAAGCCATTCGCAAAGCAAAGGAACAGGGAATGTCCTTTGCGATTGCCAGTGGAAGGCCGCTGTATCCGATTCTCTCCCTCATCAAGCAATGGGAAATGGAGGAGCTTGTGGATTATGTACTCGGTATGAACGGCGGGTGCATTTATGATAAAGCAAAGGATGCACAGAAAAACTTTTATACCATAGACGGAGAACTGTTAAAGCATATTATGGATCAATATCGGGATATGCCGGTGCGCTTCTGGATTTTTGAAAAGGAAAAGCGCTATGTGAACAAGGGAACTGAAGCAACCCGTGCAAAGGCTGCCTTATATCACGAGGATGAACAGATCACAGATTTGTATGCGCTCTGTAATCAGCCTAGACAGAAGCTGATTGTGGAATGTCAGCCGGAGGATATGGATATGGTGGAACAGCGTGCAAGAAAGCTTAATCTTTCAACCTGTGCAGCCTTTCGTTCCGATCCCACCCTGTTTGAATTCGTGGATAAGCGGGTGAATAAGGCCAGCGGGCTTCGTCACCTGTGTGCGGATATCGGGATTACCATGGATGAGGTGCTTGCCTTTGGTGATACAAGCAATGACAACGAAATGTTAAAGGAAGTCGGACACGGCGTATGGATGAGCAACGGCACCATGGATACCTTTGCCCATGCGGACGCCCAGACAATTTCCAACGAAGAGGACGGTGTAGCCTGGTATCTGGAAAAGCATATTCTAGCCAGATAATGATTGCCGCGGTCCAACGCTTGTATTCCTGTGATTATGTAACAGAGGTTATGAAAAAGCCGGTGCGGCAGGTGATATTTCCTGCAGGTATCGGCTTTTTGTTTTCTTTTTTTGTCATTTTCATCGTTCATTTATTTGTACACTTATGTTATCCTCATGCAGCTGACCCCTATGTATCTGCGTTTATGTATCCTTTTTCATTCAGCTATTCACTATGTCCTGTGCTTTATTTCCTGCATCCGGGTTATCAGCAATACGCAATCCTGAGCTTTCAGACGAGCTTTGATTTTCTTATGCAAAAAAGACTGCCGCTCGACAGCCTTCATACTATGAATTTTTTCGTGCCTTTTCAGCATGCGGTTCACCATGCGTTCAGATAACCCCATTTTCTCAGAAATCTGCGAGGGGCTCATCCCCTGCTGTGTGAAGCGGCTGACGACAACCGGCAGTGGTTCACTAACTTCGATGATATGCATGTCCGGATCGTAAAAGCGAATGCCTCTTTGTCCCCAGTCATGCTCCTTTACAGGATGAAGCAGTATGGTATCCGTTCGACTGTTTAACAGCTTTACAAAAGCGTCCAGATCCTCACATTCCAGATAAATCTCCGCATCATTGCCGCCGTAATGAATATCCGAGGGCTGCTTCTCCAGAAAACCACTCCAGCTTTCTCTCGTCTGAAAGGATATACCTCCCGTCATCGTGAAGTTTGTACCAAAATCCTGTATCACGCGCAGACCGCACACCTCCTTATAAAAAGCGATCGTGCGTTCTTTATCATCTACTGCATATAAGCTTCCCATGTATTTCATACAGCTACCTCCCTGTGAATGCAGTTATTATACCAGAGGGCAGGGGATGTGAATTGTAAAAAGAAGACATACATGAAATGATTGGTTCTGTACCCCTACGGTATTAAGCGGATATCTTTTCCCCATGCATATGATCATATTGTTTTCCTTTACACGCCGATTGCTTTTTTTCCCTGATTGGCAACAGCCTCCATTTTCTGCTTTAAAAGCCGCGGATCACCAAGGTATCTATGGTGCAAAGGATTGCCCTGTGCATCAAATTCATACACTAGCGGAACACCTGTTGGAATATTCACATTTACGATATCCTCCTCGCTGAGCTTATCAAAGTATTTCACCAATGCGCGCAGAGAATTTCCATGTGCCGCGATGATGACGCGTTTACCTGCCATCATATCCTTTTTGATGACCTTGTTGAAATACGGCACCACTCGTGCAACCGTCGTTTCCAGGCTCTCACTGCTCGGCAGCTCATTCGGATTCACATCCCGATACATACTCTGTGCAACAGCACTTCGCGCATCGTTTTGGTTCAGCGCCGGTGGGAGGATATCGTAGGAACGCCGCCACTCCCTGACCTGCTCCTCTCCGTATTTTTCAGCGGTTTCCGCTTTATTTAAGCCCTGCAAAGCACCGTAATGTCGCTCATTCAGCTTCCAGGACTTTACAACAGGAAGCCATGTGCGATCCATTTCATCCAGAATGTGATCCAGTGTATGCACAGCTCTTTTTAAATAGGAGGTATAGCAGATATCAAAATCCAATCCCTCCTGCTTCAGCAGTCTCCCTGCCGATTTGGCCTCTTCATGTCCTTTTTCACTCAGATCAACATCTGTCCACCCGGTAAACAGGTTTAATTTATTCCATTCACTCTCTCCGTGACGAATCAATACAAGCTTCATTTGTGACTCCTCCTTTGATGTTAAAAGTTATCTCCATCTAACTAATAACAGTATATGCATGTAAAGGAGTGCTGTCAATGCATTTGCCCACGCTGACGTAAAAAGGCTCCAACTCCCGCCAAACGTCGCGCGGAAAGAGGAGACCTCAAAGGATCAATTCTATAAAAGCTTGCCATTTCCATATCACTATCCATTATTTTTCTACACAGATGAAACCCGCAGCTCTCTGTATAAAAATTGACATTCTGTTTTTGTCTGCAGAAGAGACTGTAGTGATTTGTTTCCAGTGCAAACAAACAGATAGCAGATAGGTGCAGTATCTTTTCTGTAATATCAGTGCATCAAAGTAAATTGTATTTTAAAAATGCCTTATATAATCCATCCTCATTCACGGCAGCTGTAATATCATCCGCCATGGCTTTAATTTCCTTACCTCCACTAGCCATTGCGATACCCAACGCGCAGTATTCCAGCATAGGAATATCCACCGCCGCATCTCCAAAAGCAATCGTATCCTTTTGCTCCATATGAAGATACTTCAGCAGAAGAGAGATCGCTGTTGCCTTGTCAATATCCTGTATTCCGATATCACCAAAAAGAGCTGTTTCTCCCTTGCCACCCCAGGTGCTGATTTTTAGATCCGGAAAGCATTGTGCTGCGGCAGTCACATCCGCATAGGAATTTAGAATAAAGCTGATTTTATTCACATCCTCCCGATACAGATTTTCTCCAAACACCATATCCGGATACTGTGCGCGTATATGGATATTCTCCTGCCCGTTTCCCTTGCGCTGCATATATTTCTGCATAACGGGTTCTCCCGCTTCTTCAAAATGTTCACTGGCATACAAACCCGTATTGCTTTCCAGATAAAATTCCAGATTGCGGCTATGCAGCCAGTCTACGATTGCACTGCACTGTTCTTTTTTTAAATGTGCATGAAACAATACCTCCCCATGATGCTCAATATATCCGCCATTTGCACCAATCATACCATCCAGACGGATATTCCAAATTTCGTCATACACCTCGCTGCGGCTTCTACCCGTACAGATATAAACCAGATGTCCTTGTGCTCTGGCCATACGTATTGCTTTGACTGCGGAAGGCGGAAGATGATTTTCATAATCCACCAGCGTTCCGTCCACATCGATCAGAATTACCTTTTTTTCTAATTTATGCATCATAGTACCTCCTTCATATCACATCGGCTGTTTTATCTTCATAATTGTCGCACACTTCATTTTAACACAATATAAAGCCTGAACAGACAAATAGCGCTGTGATTCTATTGCTGCAATGAGAAGTAACAAGAAGATGACTGGCTTTTATCTGTTTGCTTAATTATGCTTTGACTGCCTTCTCTATGGTTTGATTATAGCGGATGCTGAAACCATCGTCAATCATTGAAAATTTTTAGTATGAATTATGATAGACTTAACCGTTCCTAACACTCTAACATCCCCCCGGCTTAAATAAAAAGATGCATAAAGTAAGAATCCCTCATGCATCGATAAGCTGTTAGTTGTCAGTTTTTTTATCTCTTTTCCACTGCCACCCATACCTCAACCAGATCATTTTCTCCGTAATATGTGATATCCGGCGCCTTTGCTTTCATCCTTCCGGTGATGTATCCGGAATTCAGCGGCTTGTAATCAGATTTCGGAAGCCATTTCATGATTGCCTGCACCTCTGTTTTTCCAATGGTATCCAATGTACAGGGAAATACTGCCCAGGTTGCAGCGGGCACGATATATTCTTCCAGCTCCCCTGTAACTGCATGATCGCTGGAAACAGCAATCCAATGATCGAATTTACGACTGTCATCTGCTGCTGTATTATAAACACTGATACCAAACAGACCAAAGGGCTCCTGATTCATATGGGACATCAATTCCTTCTGCTGTCCCTGTGTTTGAAGCTCCTCCCATTGCCGGGGTATTGCTTTCTGTCCTTCTTTTCTCTTATTTGTCGTATGTATGCAATAGCCTGCAACACGAAAGCTTTCTCTTTCTACGATATGAAACGGTTCGCTCATATTTGATTCCTCCTGCTTTGTATGGTATTAGTATATAAATTTATGTCCTTTCTATCCTCTCTTTCTCTGTCCGATACTGCGTGCTTTTCACATGTCAGTGATCATCAGCCACATCTCAAGCCTTGAGGAGCTAGGATCAGGGTCCAGATAGACCTCCATCACCGGTCCGTTTACATACTGATAGCCGGTTGATGGAAACCATTCCGTCCAGATTCTGCGCTCCAGCTCCTGAATGGACGCATGCGTTCCTTCGCATTGGAATACGATCCAGGATGCCTTAGGTAGCTGAAGTTCTTCATATCCGTTCAGCGGTTCTTCGCTCACCACTCCGATCCAGAACTTCCAGTCCTTCAAGTCCTGACACATACTGATTCCCAACAGACCGCTTGGCTCCTTTGCGTCGATATGTGCTGAAAGGTCTGCAATCGTTCCATCTTCTGCCGCTGTCCGCCAGAGATTGGGAACCACCTCATAATTTTTCTCCAGCTCCTTTTCCAGCTCATGGCAAACTCCGACAACGCGAAAGGCATCCTTCTTTACAATTCTGTAATTCAATTCCCTGCTTCCTGCGATAGAAAGCTGAAAGTGAAGCGGCGGATACAGCTTTACGGCAGCCTGGGCATTGCGCACCTGAGATGGTGCAATGCCATGGACAGAGCGAAATGCCCGATTAAAAGCGGTTGGAGATGCGTATTGATAACGCAATGCAATATCTATAATCTTATCCGTCCCCTGCTGCAATTCCTCTGCTGCAAGACTCATCCTTCTTCTGCGTATGTACTCCGACAGGGAGATACCGGTCATGTAAGAGAACATCCGCTGAAAATTATAGGAGGATGTACACGCAATTTTTGCGACCTCTTCAAAGCTGATTTCCTCCTGCATATGCTCCTCCATATATGCAATTGCCTCATTCAATCGTTCCATCCATTCCATTTGATAACAGCTCCTTTTCTATGACTTCTCTTTTTTCACTGATTCCAACGCTATTTACCAGCACTCACCAGCCGATAGCTTTCATCAATGAGCTTTTGAAGCTGCTTCCAGGACAGCTTTTGATCAAGCAGAATCGTAAACCAGTATGTTTTATTCATATGATACGCAGGATAAAAACATTTATAATCGATCAACTCCTGAATGAATTCCGGACGATTTTTCAAGTTACAGACATCCGTCATACCATCGACATCAATACCCAGACTTCGATAGGGAATATGCATGATAACACCGTACCACTTTCCCTTAGCTGTCTTTAAGGTTCCATGCTCCGGAGCACTCTTCCAGGGAAATTGGGGATAGCTCTGATAACGCTCAGCAACATAATCCAGAATGCGCGTACGATATGGATTTCCATCGATACACTGCTGCACCATGTCCTCCAGCAGCTCCTCAACCTCCTCACGAATCGATGATACAAAGCTGCCATTTGCCCCCGGTACGTGAAATGGTGTATAGGGCTCCCTTAGCTGCGCATCGTATACTTCAGCATGCAGCTCCTGCCCTTCATACGTGATAACCGCATAAAAATCCGGAGCCTTCAGCTTCCGGATACAGCGGTATGTCATCCCTTCCTTACTGCATCCATACTGCAGCAGCTTTTGTTCTGACAGCTTTTGCACACGTTTATTTTTCATATAGCCGCTCCTTTCCAATCAACAGCAGAATACTTCCTTGATTTGTTCACCCTGCAATACCTTCTTCTTACACGCCATATCCTCCTGTGAATAACATGTGGTAAGCTCCTGATAAGCATCCGGCAGAGGAATACATATAAAATAAAGGATGAATTCTCCTGTATAACCCCTGCAGAATCACTTTCCATCACAATACGAATTTCTCTACTATTTTAGTTTCTGTACAGCACCGCACAGGGACAGCCAACTGCAAAGGCCTGCTGTAAAACTGATTTTATTTTTTCCATACAGCACTCACAATTCGTATTCAATTATACCATCTATTTATCAAAAGCGACATTCCTTGTTTTCAGGAAATAGAGGTTAAATATTTCCAGTATGGATGTTCTTTGCCATAAGGTAAGCAATCACTTTGCACTCCTTGCTGAAAAATATTGATAAGTCTCCATGCCGTGCTGCTGTGCAGATGCTGTTTGTCCAGGAAAATTTGATTTAAATACTCGCAGAAAAAAAGCCTGTACTAAGACAGGCAATTGATTTTCAGGACAGAATCATTCCTTCACAAATCGTAAAATAGAGAATCATCAGAATCGCTGCCGGTGCCAGATAGCGGATAGCAAGGGACCAGAGCTTTTCCAGCGAAACCGCAGTGTACCTTCGTTCTCGAATTCGTCTGTAGCTTTCTGGACACCCCACACCCATCCGGTAAATACACAGAAGCAAAGTGCACCAAGCGGAATCATCAGATTATCTGTAAATTTCTCCATCACAGCATTCATGGGCAGCAGCTGTAACCCGTTTCGCATATCAAACCAGGGCAGGTTCAATCCGCGTGACTCCAGCTGCGACAGGGAATAGCCGGCGGCTAAAATCATGAGCGGCAGAAACAGCCAGACTACAGCCTTTCTCCTCGTGATATGAAATTCCTCACTCATACAGGCAATGATGCTCTCCAGTATACTGATGGCACTTGTCAATGCTGCCAGAAACAAGAGAATGAAGAAGACAGCCCCGAAGATAATACCTCCGGGAATGGAAGCAAACACATTGGGCAGTGCCATAAATGCAAATCCTCCGCCCATACCAAGTCCTTCAGCCCCCATGGTCACAAAGACTGCCGGAATGATGGCAAAGGCTGCCAGAATGGCGACCAGGGTATCCAGCACACAAATCCAGACCGCACTTTTCATCAGATTTTCCTTCTTTCCCACATAGGATCCATAGGTGATAAGGATGCCCATTCCCACGGAGAGCGAGAAAAAGGCCTGTCCTACTGCCGCAACCAGCATATCTGTATGGAAGGCGGAGAAATCGATATGCAGCATGAAGCGCACGCCTTCCATAGCGCCCGGCAAAGTAACCGAGCGAATCGCCGTCGCAATCAGCAAAAGAAAGAGAGCTGGCATTAAAACCTTACTGATTTTCTCGATACCCTCTGCAACGCCCTTTAAAATAATGAAGATACACAAGCCAAGAAACAGCAGTCCCCACAAAATTGGCTCTATCGAATCCGTGATAAAGCCGGTAAAGAAATCCTGATACTGCGTTGCAGCTCCTGAAAAATGTGCACCGCCGAAATAAACGGCAATATATTTCATGATCCAGCCGCCAACGATGCTGTAATAGGATAAAATAACAAACAAGGTGATCATGCCGATCACAACGGCAAACATCCACTTTTTATTCAGCTTGCGAAATGCTCCAACAGCGTTTTTCTGCGTTGCTCTACCAATCGCCAGCTCTGCCAGCATAATGCTCAGACCGATCACTGCTACAACCACTATGTAAATCAACAGAAACAAACCGCCTCCGTTTGCCCCAAGCTTTCCTGGAAACTTCCAGATATTCCCCAGACCTACTGCCGAGCCGGCAGCTGCCAGGATAAATCCGAGGTGGTTAGACCACTCTCCTCTGTTTTTGTGCACAAATAAATCCTCCCTCAATTATACAGCTCTTCTATTTTAGAGGGTTCCTTCATATATTTCAAGATAAAATGTAACAATTCCCAAGCAATTGCACGCTGCTTCGGGGAATCTTTTTAATCTTCGTTCATCTGTCATTCAACCGGTTGCACTGAGAATGCGTTTATGTTAACCTTATATCATTAAAAATGGAGGTCTTTTATGCAAATACTGACAATATCTTCTCCCAGCTTTCCGGATGGTGCGATGATTCCTGTTATACATACCGGATATGGCGCGGACCAATCGCCGGAGCTGGTGCTGCACGGACTTTGCGAGGAGGCAGTATCCCTGGCAGTTATTCTGAATGATATGGATCATCCGATACCGGCATATAATCACTGGGTAATCTGGAATCTTCCTGTGATGTCAATCATCCCGGGGAATATTCCCCGCGGGGCACAGGTGCCAAGCCTGTCGGGTGCAAGACAGGGGATTGGATATGGCAGGCATGCCTATAGAGGACCAAAGCCACCGTTCCACTGGTCGCATACTTATCAATTTACCGTATATGTTCTGGATACTGTCCTGACACTGCCGCCTACTGCGAGAAAGAAGCATCTGCTGGCAGCAATGGAACAACATATCCTGCAGCAGGCTGTGTTAAGGGGACATTACCGCTAAGCTGAAATAAAAACGCATCACATGAGAGCCGTGCTCCTGATTGATGCGTTTTCTTTTCTCGTTGCTTTTTAAAAATTCAGACTGTTAGACCCGCTTTGCCTGATGCAGCTCAGGAATGGCTTCATGCCCTCTCCGTATGCTGTATGGCTATTGTCCCATGCGACGCAATGTACATAGAAGCTATTGTTCGCTACCTTTTTACAGAAAGCTTACATCCTACCTGAAAAGCTGCACTTATCTGCCTATGCTTTTTCCAGCTCCTGCAGCGTGGCAATCGTACTGCCTTTTTTCTCGTAATATTGCAGCATTTCATCCAGCTTTCTTTTATCATAGCTTGTGATACAATCCGACAGAATCGTGACCTTATAGTGATCCTTCAGCAAATTATAGCAGGTTGATTTTACACACGCGCAGGCATCCGCCCCTGTTAAATAAAAATCAGTAATTCCATGCTTGCGCACAAAGTCAGAAAATGCTTCACTGGTTAATGCATTCCCCTTGTATTTTGTGAAAATACAATCGGATACAATCTTTAAATCACAAGCCAATTCAGAACCACGCGTATTGGGCTTAAAGGTTCTTGTTCCCTGTGATAAATTCTCATGCCGTATATAAACAACCGGAATTTCATGCGCCACCGCCCAGTCGATAGCGCTGTTGATATTATCAATGATCTCCTTATAATTTTTGGTGATATCATTTTGAATATCAATTACAATCAAAGCTTTATCCATATGTTACTCCTTTCGAGTTATCGTATGCCCGTCATACAGGTATCTGATAACAAACATATACGGCTGTTCAAACTGCACAAAGCCTCAGACTGGCCTGCTGCTGAAGGCCTAACATACAATCCTCCTTCAGCTTCTTCGGCACAGTATATTCCCTGACTCTGCAGATGATTTCGCCTCCCTATGTTGCCATCATCATACCATTCATAACCTGCAACACAGTGTCATGTTTTATATATTTCCAGCATTTTTCTAACTCTTTTCCTAACGTTATCACGTACATACGGAGGTGATAATACTTCAACCCTTTCCCGGCAGGAAAGGACATAGCTGTATAATAGCTCATTATCCGGTAAAATCGTAGTCACCAGTAAGCTGCCATCCGCCTGCTCGCTTACTTCCTCATCGAATTTTTCATATACATCATGGGACATCCCCGCATCAAACAAAAGGGTAACCTGCACGGTTTTCATCTCAAATTCGTCCGATCTTTCAAAGATATGCTCCGGTGTTTCCCTCATAAATTCCGCATCCTGCAGCTTTAGATCTCTTATCCGTGTTAATTTGAAGAATCGAAAATCCTTACGCAGCGTGCAGTAACCATACAAATACCAGTCAGAGGTCTTGAAAACAAGCTTATGTGGTTCAATAATCCGTTTGGTTTGTTCACCTTTTCCACTGTAATAAGAAAAGGAAACGATTCTGCTTTTCCATATGGCGCTTTGCAGTAATTGAAAATTATGTTTTCCCGCACCACTTTTTGTCCATGTTGAAAAATCGATTTCCAGCCAGTTTCCCTGCTGTCTTTGAAATACGCCGCTCAGTTTGGATAACAGCATATTTATCTGCTCATCCTCCAGCACACGGATGCCCTGCAGGGCCATGAGAATCTGCTTCTGTTCCTGCTCGCTGAGAAGTGATTTCTTTAAAACATAGCTGTCCTGAATCGCTATGCCTCCTCCCTTTCCCTGCGTAGCATAAATCGGAATCCCGGCTGAGCTCAGAATGTCAATATCACGGTATATCGTTCTGATCGACACCTCGAAATAATCTGCCAGCTCTGGTGCAGTCATTTGTCCTTTATCCAATAAAAGATAAATCATTTGAAAATATCTGTTTTCCTTCATATTGCACTTCCTCCTATTCCACGCGTATATAGCGGTGACTGTCAGATAAAAAAAGCTTTGTATTCAATGCATGATGTTCTAAAAAAAGCCAGAACAAGGAATTGCTCTGACTTCGCTCTACTTCGTTTAAACTGCCTCCGGCAAAATATCGTACTGAATTTCCTGTAGCTCCGCAGCTTCCTTTAATTCCCGGTAAAAATGATTGGGTAGATACAGGGAGGGACGCCGTTTCAGCTTCAATGCTCCGGATTCCGCAAGAATCTCTGCAACAAACTGTGAACAGAAATAATGCTTCTTTCGTTTGAATGGTATATGGACAAAGCAGAATACCACTCCGATACTGGAATAACAGAAGTCCTCGCGATTTTCCACAAACTGCTCGATTTTATTTTGCAGCCGCTCAAAGGCCGCATCCGTTACCTGTAGCTGGAAGCTGATGCTTTTCTCCACGCCGTGGCGTTTGTATTTGGATACCGTTTCCATACAAAAGCCCTTATAGTTAAAGCTGTACATCTTTTCATTCATCGCATCGAGACAAATGGATGCATGTGTATATTCATATCCGTACACCGTTTCCATGAAACTGGAAAGATGACTTGGATAATTTGTTAATACAATGGATATGGTTTTCATGAATATGATGGTTCTCCTTCTTGCTTGTGAATGTTGTTCAAACGTATCATACAAAACCAGAAGAAGGTCAAAAGCCTTTGCATCACCTGCATCATGTATTCACAGTTTGTTATCATTGATTCACCGACGTCCTGCCTGTTTAGCTGGATGTCATACATGGCTAATTATTACATACCCCCATCCACAAGTCAAATGGAATTTCTTTACAGGACAGCTGCATATCTGTGAAAATACCGTATTTCAGCGGTTAAACAAATCCTTTCATCTTCTGCCTGCCAGTTTAATTTTTCATATAAACTATTTATTCTGTTATCCATGTATGCAATAAATAAAGGTAAAGAACCAGAAGAAATAGGTTATCGGTTACGAAATTTTTTTCAATATCCATCTTTATTTTAAGTATCTATTTTTTACTTTGTTATCTATGGGATTCTGTGTTTGAAAACAATGTTATAAATATCAAATCAAAAAGTCTCAAATATTGAAGACTTGCTCAGCTTTTCATCCATTTTAATGCATTCATCCTACTTCCTCTTTTCAGGAATAATGATTCTGACAAACTGGAAGCCTTAAAGATGCAGTTGATCATTTACAGCAGTTTCTTTTCCTCCTCCCATGAATCCCTGTATACCTTGACCCACTTATAAAATGTTGATTTTTTCATCTTGAGCTGTTCACAATAGGTAGACAAATTCTCCTGATTCCGGATTCGCTCCTTCAGCTGTTTCTCAAAATCAGAAGGCAGCTCCACACGCGGTCTCCCATAGGTCCCCTTTCCTTCCTCCCGCCGTTTCAGTGCCCGCTTGATTCCTGCTCTCTGTTCTGCCTTTAACTCCTCCCGTGTTCGCTCCATGATCATCTGATAGACTTCCATCATCCAGTCCGGCTCTACGGTCTTGTTTCGAAACTCTAACTTCACATCCTTTTTCTTACAGTTCTCCAGAAATTCCTTCAGCCTGCATCCTGTCTGTTCATAATCCCTGATCATCTGCAGATCGATACTTCTTTGACCTCCATAGCTTTCTTCTTCTTTCCTGTACATCTTCCATCACCATCCCTTATCCACTCTATTTTTGAAATGCTTTTTCAATATCACCTACAGATACATTATCCTCCAGCAGCTTCTCTGCCTTTCCCTTTGTTATCTTAAATACAGCCGGTGACACACTCAGATCCTTTACACAGTTCATCAGTGTCTCATATGCCTTGTTCATCTCATCATCTGTCCCTTTTTGTTCGAGCGGGAAATGAAGTGCGGCCACATCGATCTTTTTATCCTCCAGAACCGGAATCAGCTTCTTGATGAAGGCCTGATTGTAGCGGTCGCTCTGGGTGATCATCAGATAAAAGGTATCCTTATTATCAATTTTCTTCGCAATTTCTATAAGATTCAGATTTTTGATCCGCTTACTTGTTTGAAAGCTATAGTCTTCTGTTTTCTCTTCCTTTTTATCCCCTTTGATATACCCGCAGTCGATCATAAAGTTATATAATGCCGCCTCGCTGATCTCACCGCTTGCGGTCTTTTTGAGCTTCCCCTTCTCATAACAGAACATCTCCGGTGTCCCTCCCCCGAATTCCGGAATCTTTTTCTGCAGCTTCGCAAAGTTCCTTTCCACATCCGCCTTCATCTCTCCCAGCATATCGACTTCAAGCTCATAGAACGGGATGTCCTCGTGCTCTTTCAGGAAAGGAACCAGCGTCTTCTTGAAGGAATTACAGTAGCTACAGGTACTCTGTGTCACCATGAAGATGAAGCTTTCCTTATCATCGATCCTTTTGAATGTCTGATCCAGATCCAGCTGTTTGAGACCGTCTGTTTCCTTTGTTTCTTTTTCTACCACAATCGGTTCCTTTCTACTTTCTTCCTTATCCTTTGAGCTGCATCCAAATATCCCCACCAGCATCAGAAAAACGATCCCCACGATCACAATCTTCTTAACCATATTTCATCCTATCCTTTCAACTTTCTTCATTCAGAAACCTGTACATCTCGCCGCTTATGACCCAGCGAACGAATTTCAATACAAGTGCAACTATGCATGCGTTTTTCATTGTCTTCAGAATCAGAGAGCTGAGCGCATTCATATCCGTCCATACGATGTAGATTTGTAGAAAAAAAGCGGCAGACAGCAGGAGCACATTGATGATCCCCTTCCTTCTGGCTTCCATCCATTCCCATACGGTCAGCTTTACTGTATTCCTCCCTGTTTTTTCACACAGTACCCAGTCATCTTCCTCTTCCTGCCATATGGATTCTATGCTTTGTACAGCCTCTTCTTTTTTCTTTTTCCCAATGGCAAAGGAAGGATAATGCTCCTCTTCTCCATTTCCCACAACGATGACGGCATGGTCACTGTTCCTATATCTTTGAAGATACCGTTCACTTTCCTCCACTCTGGCCATCAGATCCATGACTGCTTCTTCATACGACGACATCCTTTTCCCATGCCGGATCCGCCTTTCCATCCTCATCACCTGAATTCCGATCCCTTTTTCTATCTGTAGACCTTTTTCTCATATGAGCATAGATATGAGAAGTGATGTCCTCATATCTACGATCATACAGGAAAACGATTTCCTGTATGTACAGAAGCTTCCCGCTTATTCGGATACGACTCCGTGTTTCATGGTACCTTCTGCGTTTGCCCTGCGCTGTTCTCTGCGCTCTCTGCGTGCTTTTCTTTCTTCCTCCTTCGGATCGGTCTTATCACCTTTGACATAGCGTACGATCTGATAGATGATCATACAGATGCCCGCGATCACGAGTGCCACGAAGGCAAGAAAGATCTGTTTGGTATAGAAATACAGTACCGGAAAGCTTTCTGACAGCAGTCCCATAAGGAATACGAATCCGATGGGTACGATCAGGGTGAACAGCACGCTCAGGATGATCCCTGTGAGCTTCCGCTTTCCTCTGCTCTTTTCTTTTTTCCTCATTTGTCATTCTCCTTATTTGAATGAAAAAAATGTCCAAGGACATTCCGAAAGACAAAAAGCAAAGATAGATAAATAAAGATGGATTTTGTATAATAATATGGGTGATATATATATTTCTGCTTTTGAAAACAAACATACAGTAATTGCGATGGGACATTGTGATTCTTATTTCTCAGGGGTCAAACAAAATCTCTATTGCTAGAATCTTCTATGAAAATAAAGGTAGGCTCCTTTATGATTTTGAACTTGCACGTAAAGGTCTTCGTTCCAGCGTTATGAAAAGTGATTAACCTTATTATTTTATGCTTTCTTCACAATTTAGGTCATTCTCTTTACGAGTGCCCTAATTGCGAAAATTTCACTTTTGTCTGGCATACCTTTAAATCGATATTCTGCACATCATGTGGTATGAAATATCAGAAGATTCGTTCTGCGGCTGTTATGGATAAAGTCTTTGACTGTCCACACAGGCATGGTGTTTTTACGGTTTCTGACCCTTTACGTGAATACTTTTTGAAAGATCGATTTCTTTTGAACGAACTCTTTGGAGCTGTCAATGATACCTTATCTTTTGTCATTCGTAAGGCTGGCACAAAGAAGGATGAACTTATCCCCTGTGCTGTGCTTACTCTCCACACATTTGGTAGAGGATTAAATTGGATACCTCATATCCACGTTTTACTAGCTAAAGGAGGTGTACGAAAGGATGGCTTTTTAAACGCTGGAAGCACATCAATTACGAATCTCTTCGCCGCTCCTTTCAAAGATCACTTCTCGATCGTTTATCAGTAAAAATTGATACGATCGAATTCAAGCAATTAAAGAGGAAGCTGTATAAAGATTATTCAAAAGGCTTTGACTCTGATTGGGTAAAAGTCTTACAAAATAAACCTTGCCTATTCTAACATCTTGTTTTAATATGTACTATATTTACAAGTGATGGTTTATCTTGCGACAATCCCCTCGGAACTGTACGTGCCCTATTAAGGCATACAGCTCTTTACACAGTCTTTCGCCTAAATTGAATGGTAAACTTTTGGCTTAACGATTGGATTGTATTCAATTATTTTATCGAATTTCTCCCATGTCATTTTAGCCCTTTGTGAGCGCCTGTGGAGCCATGCTTTTAGTCTTTCTATTACATACCATCTGAACATTTCCAACTTGTCATAGTTCCCTGTGATACCATAGTACCGGTAGTGTCCTATAAGTTTGGTGTTCAGTTTCTTGATTAATTCATTTACTGGCATGTGCATATTGGCATGTATCCATTCATTCGCTGCTTTCATTTTAGCACTCATTTTCTTTTTACTGGTTAGTTTTATCGTTCGGTATCTTCCTTTTCGGTCGGTACCACTGATAAACGTGAATCCCAGAAAATCAAATGTGCCTTTACCCTCTCCGGCATATCTGCCAAAGCGGATGATTTTGCTTTTGTTTACCTCTATTTCCAGTTTGAATTTGGCTAGTCTCTCTTGGAGTTTTACGAAGAACTCCTGTGCTTCTGCTTTGTATTCAAAACAGCACACAAAATCATCCGCATAGCGCACTATTCCACAGAATCCTTGACAGTATTTCTTTACTACGATTTCAAACCACATATCTAATGCATAATATATGTATACGTTTCCCAAAACTGGTGAAATGAGGCCACCTTGGGGTATGTTCTTATCACTTTCTATTTTCTTCCCATGCTCCATAATACCTGCTTTCAGAAATCTAATGATATATCTTAGAAAGACGTCATCACCTATTTCCTTTCGCAGAAATTCCATCAATATCTTGTGATCTACATTATCAAAGAAACCTTTGATGTCCGCATCCACAATATAGTTGACTTTATTTCTTTGGATCATCTCTGAAAGATGTTCGATTGCTTTGTGGCAATCTCGATCCTTTCTGAATCCATAGGAAAAGTCATAAAATATCGGTTCGTATATCTCGCTCAAAACATCTGCCATGATGTTCTGTACCAGTTTATCCTCAAAACTCGGTATACCCAAAGGTCGCAGTTTATTACTGCCTGCTTTAGGGATGTATACTCGTTTAGTGGGTTGTGGTCTGTATGAAAATGTTTTCATCCTTGCCACCAACTGGTTTAGATTTGCTTCCAAATCCTTTCCGTATTCATCCTTGCTTACCTTATCAGTGCCAGTTGCTTTCTTTCCGTTTATGCGCTTATAAGCACCTTTCAGATTTTCCACATTGACATAGTGAATAAGATTCAGATGTTTACTCTCTGGATATTTCAACTTATTTTGTGCTATCCTTTCAAGTCCTGTTATCATTTGATTTTCACCTCCTCTTGGGTAGGTCTAAATGTTTCCCTTGAAAAACTGACTGTGCATTAGTCCTTTGGCTCCACCGGTTTTGACGGTTTCATTGCTACTATGTACTAATCTGACTTCCATACCGTCTTCTGCTCTATCTTGCTTTTTAAGGCTTGTATATCGCATTACCTTATTTCAGGAACGGTAGGACCTCTCAGGTACCCCGAAAATATCCATGTTATGCTCTCCAGGCCTGGGCCCGCAGCGTGCGCTCTGCGCCTCCGATGGAATGCCTTATCGTTTGTATGATGTTGTCTGCTATTGGCGGGACAATATCGACTTTTACGTTTACACCTTAACGAAGGTCTATTTCTTCACTCCCAACTTTTCATTGGGCTATTACGGCTCGCATACTCTCTGTCCTACGCTTAAATCGTAATGTTACCGTTACGACTCCAAGGACTCAATACTAGCGATTGGCTAAATCTTACTAGATGGGATTTCCACCCATTATATTTTCGACGCCTAACTGACGCACTCCGCCTTCGGTGTACGCTTACTGCCCTCCCAGTGAACATAAAAATCTAAAGGACTGTATAGAGTATGTTACTCGCTATGTAGGCAGTCCAGTCATGGCTCAGAGTCGTATCATTGATTATAATTCTGATATGGATCATGTCATTTGGTGGTACGAAGATCATGAAACGAAAGAGTATGTTGAAGTATATGATTCTATCTTAGCTTTTATGAAGAAACTTATTCGTCATATCCCTGACGAGCATTTCAAAATGGTTCGCTACATCGGAGGTTATGCAGCGAAGAAAAAAAAGTTAACAAAAATGATTAAAAAAATGGTATCCTGTAAATACGCAGGATTAGCGAAAAAGAACTATGCGCATCGTCAATATTTAATGGATACTTTCCGCATTGACCCTCTCTTGTGTAAATGCGGTCATGAAATGCAGTTTGTTGAAGCTTTTTTTTTCCTTGAGGATTGGAGGAACAGATAAATGAAACGTGGAAATTCTATGACTGGAGATCCGTCTGTGATCCATATGGTATGTATTAAATGTGGTTATGTCATACCTATGGATGTTGATATTGCTTATGAAGTCATGCGTACAAAGATGTATAAAGGAAAAAGAGTGTTATATGGATACTGTATGAAATGTGAACATATCATGTATCCGGAAAGTAT
>SKEY01000517.1_pt1 | contig 61461 bp, 53 predicted proteins | sample 4843871 | NCBI WGS metagenome assembly SKEY01 (sample SAMN11008797, study PRJNA524170) | human gut metagenome | biome: Human fecal sample; material: Feces; isolation source: fecal sample from pouch patient p36 | host: Homo sapiens | place: Israel: Tel-Aviv | collected 2016-12-04
GATCATCTCCTTCATGATCCTGGGACAGTTATAAGATGCAGATGTTTTTGATCAGCGACAATATCGATACTTACACAGGGATGAGACTGGCAGGTGTAGAGGGTGTCGTGGTTCACACACATGACGAATTAAAAGATGCTTTGCAGAAAGCCATCTCCAATAAAGAAATCGGAATCATACTCCTGACCGAGAAATTCGGCCGGGAGTTTCCCGAAATTATAAATGATGTAAAACTTCATCACAAGACCCCTCTGATCATCGAAATCCCCGACAGGCACGGTACTGGCCGCAAACCAGATTTTATCACTTCATATGTAAATGAGGCAATTGGACTAAAATTATAGGCAGGTGTTAACATGACAATTGATGAAAAACTCAGCCATTTTTATGATATCACTGTAGAAGATGCCCGTGCAAAAGCTGCCGCTATTCTGGAGAAGCACAAAGAAACTCTGGAAAAAATGACAGAAGAGCGCAAGGCTCTCAGTGAAGAAAACGCCCAGACACAGATCAAAGCAGAAACCGCCAACGCCAGACGCGAAGTCAACAAGGCTCTTTCTGCAGAACAGCTCACCATCAAACGTGACTGGACCAAGAAACAGAACGAATTAAAAGAGAAACTTTTCTCTGAAGTAAAAGGACTTCTGGAATCCTTTACCAAAACCCCGGAATACGAGAACTACTTGACTACCAAGATCAAAGAAGCTCTGGATTTCGCAGAGAACGATGAAATCTCCATCTATCTCTCACCGGAAGATAGCTCTCTTGCAGAGAAACTTCAGCAGAGCACAGGTGCTGCCATCCAGATTGCGAAAGACTCATTCCTCGGCGGTATCCGCGCCACGATCCCTCAGAAGAATATCCTGATCGATCACTCTTTTGCAGGAAATTTCGAAGCAGCTTACAAAGAATTCAAATTTGACGGAGGACCAGAACATGAGTAATACAGGTATTATCTACGGTGTCAACGGCCCCGTCATTTATCTGAAGGGCGACAGCGGATTTAAAATTTCCGAGATGGTCTATGTAGGCCCGGAACATCTGGTAGGTGAGATCATCGGCCTGAAAAAAGGCATGACCACTGTACAGGTTTTCGAGGAAACTACAGGTCTGAAACCAGGAGATATCGTTACAGGTACCGGAGATGCCATCTCCGTACTTCTTGGACCTGGAATCATCCACAACATCTTTGACGGTATCCAGCGTCCTCTGGAAGAGATTGCCAAAGCCTCCGGCAAATATATTTCCCGAGGTGTCAGCGTCGATTCCCTTGACACAGAAAAGAAATGGAACACACATATCACAGTAAAAGAGGGAGACGTAGTCGGTCCCGGCTCCATTATCGCAGAGACCCAGGAAACAGACTCCATCCTTCACAAATCTATGGTACCTCCAAACCTTACAGAAGCAACTGTTATTCATGCGGCTCCTGACGGAGAATACACCATTCTGGAACCGATCGTAACCATTCAGTTCGCAGACGGAACAACTAAAGATCTGGCACTTGCGCAGAAATGGCCGATCCGTATCCCGAGACCAACCCACAAACGTTTCCCTGCAAGCGTACCGCTTATCACAGGCCAGCGTATCCTTGACACCCTTTTCCCGATCGCAAAGGGCGGTACAGCCGCTGTTCCGGGAGGTTTCGGTACAGGTAAAACAATGACTCAGCATCAGATTGCGAAATGGTCTGACGCAGATATCATCATCTACATTGGCTGCGGAGAGCGTGGAAACGAGATGACTCAGGTTCTGGAGGATTTCAGTAAGCTGATCGACCCGAAATCCGGAAACCTGATGATGGACAGAACCACACTGATCGCCAATACTTCCAACATGCCTGTTGCGGCCCGTGAAGCTTCTATTTATACAGGTGTTACTCTTGCGGAATACTACCGTGACATGGGCTATGACGTAGCCATCATGGCAGACTCCACTTCCCGTTGGGCAGAAGCTCTTCGAGAGCTGTCCGGACGTCTGGAGGAAATGCCTGCAGAGGAAGGTTTCCCTGCATATCTGGCATCCAAGCTGTCCGCATTCTATGAACGTGCAGGAATGATGCAGAACTTAAACGGAACCGAAGGCTCTGTCTCCATTATCGGAGCAGTTTCCCCTCAGGGTGGTGACTTCTCAGAGCCTGTTACACAGAACACCAAGCGTTTCGTCCGCTGCTTCTGGGGACTGGATAAATCCCTTGCCTATGCCCGTCACTTCCCTGCTATCCACTGGCTCACCAGCTACAGTGAATATCTGGAAGACCTGACACCATGGTACAGAGAACACGTTTCCCCGAAATTCGTGGCAGACAGAAACCAGCTCATGGCAATCCTGAATCAGGAGAGTTCCCTGATGGAAATTGTGAAACTGATCGGTAGTGACGTTCTTCCGGACGACCAGAAACTGACATTGGAAATCGCCAGAGTTATCCGTCTGGGATTTCTCCAGCAGAACGCTTTCCACGCAGAAGATACCTGCGTACCAATGGAAAAACAATTCAAGATGATGGAAACGATCCTCTACCTTTACGAGAAATGCCGTGCACTCATCAACCGCGGAATGCCGGTTTCCGTATTGAAAGAGGGCAATAACATCTTTGAAAAAATTATTTCTATTAAATATGATGTAGCAAACAACCAGCTTGATAAATTCGACCAGTACAAGCAGGATATTGATACTTTCTATGACAATATAATGGAGAAAAACGGCTGATGCCGAAAGAGTTATGATTCGTAGGTATCCAGAAGCCAGAAACAGATTTCATGTGAACCATACTGACTTGTCTGCTTATATGAAATCCAGCTATGAATCGTAACAGAGAGGAGAAGTTTATGGCAATTGAATATTTAGGCTTAAGCGAAATAAACGGACCTCTGGTGGTCCTGGAAGGTGTCAAGAATGCCTCCTATGAGGAAATCGTAGAATTCCACATGGACGACGGGACTCGCAAGATCGGCCGTATTATTGAGATTTATGAGGACAAAGCTGTTATTCAGGTTTTCGAGGGAACTGACAGCATGTCCTTAAGCAATACCCACACAAGACTGACCGGACATCCAATGGAGATCGGGCTTTCTCCTGAAATCCTTGGACGTACTTTCAACGGTATCGGCCAGCCGATCGACGGTCTGGGAGATATCACCCCGGAAGTCAAGTTAAACATCAACGGTCTGCCGCTGAACCCGGTAGCTCGTGAATACCCACGAAACTATATCAACACCGGTATTTCCGCAATTGACGGACTGACCACTCTGATCCGTGGTCAGAAGCTGCCGATCTTTTCCGGAAATGGTCTTCCGCATGACAAACTGGCTGCACAGATCGTACAGCAGGCATCTCTGGGTGAAGGCTCCGATGAAAAATTTGCCATTGTTTTCGCAGCAATGGGTGTTAAATACGATGTCGCAGAATTTTTCCGCCGTACTTTTGAGGAGAGCGGTGCTGCAGACCACGTAGTCATGTTCCTGAACCTTGCCAATGACCCGGTTGTTGAGCGTCTTCTTACACCGAAGATTGCCCTCACTGCCGCAGAATATCTTGCATTTGAAAAAGGAATGCACATCCTGGTCATCCTGACAGATATCACTTCTTTCTGCGAGGCCATGCGAGAGGTTTCCTCCTCCAAAGGTGAGATTCCATCCCGTAAAGGTTATCCGGGTTATCTGTACAGTGAACTTGCAACCCTGTACGAACGAGCAGGTATCGTAAAAGGCAAACCGGGTTCTGTAACTCAGATTCCGATCCTGACCATGCCAAACGATGACATCACCCACCCGATCCCTGACCTTACCGGTTACATCACTGAGGGCCAGATCGTTCTGGACAGACAGCTTCACGGACAGGCAATTTACCCGCCGATCAACGTACTGCCGTCCCTTTCCCGTCTGATGAAAGACGGTATCGGTGAAGGCTACACCAGAGCCGACCACCAGGACGTAGCAAACCAGCTTTTCTCCTGCTATGCAAAAGTTGGAGATGCCAGAGCCCTTGCTTCTGTTATCGGTGAAGATGAACTTTCCCCACTGGATAAACGTTATCTGGTATTTGGTAAAGCTTTTGAGAGCGAATTTGTCGGCCAGTCCGAAACAGAGAACCGAAGCATCACCGAAACCCTTGATAAAGGCTGGGAACTTCTGGGACTTCTTCCGAAGGAAGAACTTGACCGAATCGATACGAAGATCCTCGACAAGTACTATCACGAAACAGTACGCTAAAAGAAGCGAGGTGATTGAATGGATCCGAATACCTTTCCTACCAAGGGAAACCTGATACTTGCCAAGAACTCACTGAAACTTTCCCGTCAGGGCTATGAGCTGATGGATAAGAAGCGTAACATCCTGATCCGTGAGATGATGGAGCTGATCGATCAGGCAAAAGATATCCAGACACAGATTGACGTGACTTTCCGCACCGCCTATGCCGCACTGCAGAAAGCCAACATGGAGATCGGTATCGCCTTTGTTCAGCAGATTGCGTGTACAGTTCCCATCGAGAACTCTATCCGCATCAAAACCCGAAGCGTTATGGGTACAGAGATTCCTCTTGTGGAATATGACAAAACAACCAACACTCCTACCTATGCCTACTACAGCACCAAGATGTCCCTGGATGAAGCCAAGGCTGCCTTTGAAAAAGTAAAAGAGCTGTCCATCCGTCTCTCTATGGTGGAAAACGCAGCCATCAGACTTGCCGCAAATATCAAGAAGACACAGAAACGTGCAAACGCTCTGAAGAATATCACCATTCCAAAGTACGAAGCACTGACCAAAGACATCCAGAATGCTCTGGAAGAGAAAGAACGTGAAGAGTTCACCCGTTTGAAAGTAATTAAACGAATGAAGCAGAAATAATCTTAAAAGTAAATATCAAAATATTCTAAAGCAGTTAGATGGATATTTCATCATCCATTTAACTGCTTTTACTTTTCCCGATCACAATAAGCGTGATGTTGAGTGTGGAAAACCCTTGTGGAAAGTTATCCCCAGACCATTTTGTTTTGTGTCTGTCCCATCCCCATCGGTCATTTCTATGTGGAAATTTCTCCTCATCCACATCTGGATTCTTTTTTTATCTCCTGTTGTATATTTCAGTATAATATCTTTTAGAATATTCTGATTATTCATCTGTATATTGCTATATTTTGTCTTTTACAGACAATATTATATGTTTTTTAGAATATAGAAAAGTCAATAGATTTTTCTATTTTTTTGTCCTGAAATGTCGATTTATCATTTTACACAAAACATTTGTTTCTTTTATTTTTATGTAAATCAAGTATTCCACACACATAAAATGTGGATAATGTGGATAACTTTGTGTATAACTTTAATTTACGGGCTTTTTCAGATATCCGGTATGTGGATAGAGTGTGTAATACTTTATCCACTTTTCCCATCTGTCGACATTCTTTGTGCAATTTGTCGAAACGGCTAAAAAACTGTCATTCCAGCCCGAAGAAGCGCACAAAAAAATCCCTATCTCAACAGATAAGGACTTCTTTTGTATTCTGTATTTCTATTATTCCATAAATGTTCCGATTGCTGCCGGCTGCTCATAATCATAATTGGAAATCTTAATTCCTGTAGCAGAACCGCTGGCATGAATGATCTTTCCATCACCAATATAAAGTGCTACATGATCTACATATCCGTGTCCATAGAATACCAGATCACCAGGCTCGATCTGACTTACATCTTTCTTAGTGGAAGCAGCACACTGATCTGCTGCCACACGTGGAAGGCTGTACCCGAAGTTCGCGAACACAGACATTACAAATCCTGAACAGTCTGCTCCGTTTGTCAGGCTTGTGCCACCATATACATAAGGATTTCCCTCGAACTGTAATGCGAAATTTACCAGTTCCTGCCGCTTGGCCACACGCTGGGCCTCCGCTTCTTCTGCTGCCTTTTTCTTCGTCTCTTCCACAGACTGCTGAATGGCTTCCAGAGCCGCTGCTTTCTCCTGCTCTGCTTTCTCTGAAGCTTTCTGTGCTTTCTCTACCCTGCGTTCCTCTCTGACCTGTGCTGCCTCTTCCTCTTTCCGCATGAATTCCTGAGTCTGCTCTTCTGTCTGCTTCGCCAGAGCACTGGCAAATACACTTACACTGCCGGTTGCATCTTCCGGATCAGTGATCTCGCTTCCAGAGGCATCACCCTCAGTTACATCACTGTCAGTTATATCACTTCCATCAGAGAAAAGCTCTGCGCCATCTGTCTCCACTGCCCATACTCCCTGAGCCGGTGCACAGACCATCGTGCTGATCACTGCTGCAAGTATCACTTTTTTTATCTTATTTCTCATGAAATTCCTCTCTTGTAATTGTTACACTTTTGTTACATGGTTATGTATGTTAACATAAGAAAGGAGATTTGTCAAACCAAAAAGGAACTGTTCACAGAATTTTCATCTGTAAACAATTCCCTGTTTTTATCTGTTTGTAAGCAGATAGTCCTGCACAGAAGCCACCGTATTGGCTCCATCTGCCACTGCTGTTACCACCTGGCGGAGTTTCTTGGTGCGGATGTCTCCGGCTGCGAAGATTCCCGGTGTTCCTGTGATCCCTTCTTCACCTGCAATAATATAGCCGTGTTCATCCAACGGAACGATTTCTTTAAATCTCGCTGTATTCGGGATGATCCCTATTGCTATAAATACACCGTCTGCAGGGATCACCGACTCACTGTTATCTTTCACATTCCGGATCTTCAGGCCAGTCACACTGTCCGTGCCCTGTATCTCCACTGCCACGCTGTCCCATACCATTTCGATATTCTCCGCAGCTGCCAGACTGTCCTGAAGGATCTGATCTGCCCGAAGTGCATCACGTCTGTGAACCATATAAACTTTCCGGCAGATCCTGGACAGAAAAAGGGCATCTTCTGCTGCAATATTTCCGCCGCCAACTACAACCGCTGTCTTGTCCTTAAAAAATGCCCCGTCACAGGTTGCACAATAAGAAACTCCCATTCCGGAAAACTCCTGCTCTCCCGGGATCTCCAGCATTCTGTGGCTGGCTCCGCAGGCAAGCACTACAGTTCTGGCTCTGTATTCGTTCTTTTTCGTACGGATGATCTTCTCTGCTCCTGTATCTTCCACTGCAAGCACATTCTCCCGCACAGGAGAAACCCCCAGCTTCTGCACGTGATTCTCGAAAGCTTCTCCCAGATCCATTCCGCTGATCCCCGGAAGTCCCGGATAGTTATCTACCTCATAGGTATTCTGGATCTGTCCGCCCACTGTGAACTGTTTGTCCAGCCACAGAATTTTCAGCCTGGCCCGCGCTGCATAAATGACTGCACTGATCCCCGCCGGTCCGGCTCCCAGGATCGCTATATCATAAATCTCTGACATTTTATACCTCCCGCCTGTTTCCTGCTCTGACTGTAATCTGTATGCAGGAACCTGCATTTCGTAAAATTTACTATTAACTATGATAGCATACTCCCTCTTCTTTTCCAATAAGATAGTAAAAACAGCCTCTGAGGTTTGTATGAAGATCCTGAAAAAAATTGTCGCCCTGTGTCTGGTCTTTTGTCTGGGACTTGGACTGGGCTGCCTGTCTGAGTATCCATTTACCGAGAATTCACGTTTCGAAGCATTCACTGAAAAGCTGTTCCGTTCGGAAGTTTCCGGCAATGCCCTTTCCCTCCATTATACTCTGGCTGATCCTGCTTCCCGTGGAATTTCCACCCAGAATATTTCCCTTGGTACTGTAAACACAGACTTTAAAGAAACTGCCGCTCTCTGCGCTGAATATGAAAAAAAGCTGAAAGGCTTTGCCTATTCCAAACTCTCCCGAGATAACCAGCTAACTCTGGATATGCTGCTTTTGTATTTCCACACCCGAAGTACTCTGGGGGAAAATTACCTGCTGGATGAACCGCTGGGGGCCAGTCTTGGCATTCAGGCACAGCTTCCTGTACTTCTGGCAGAATATGCTTTCTATACTGAGAAAGATATTTCTGATTACTTGAAGCTCCTTGGCACTATTAAGCCATATTTTCAGAGCATCCTGGAATTCGAGAAAAAGAAATCGCAGGCAGGTCTTTTTATGAGTGATACTTCTCTGGACCGGATCCTTACCCAGTGCCAGGCCTTCATTCAGGACCCGGATGCCAATTACATAGATGAGATTTTCGCACAGAAGCTTCAGACTCTCGGAAGTTTAAAAGATGAAGACCAGACCATATTGTGCACCTGGCATCATAAGCTGATCCTGGAACAGGTGATCCCTGCCTACCAGAATCTGATGGCCGGGCTGGAGAAGCTTCGGGGAACCGGCCAGACCAGCAGAGGACTGGCATATTTTCCCGGAGGCAGGGAATATTATCTCTATCTTCTGAGAACCCAGACCGGCTCCTATGTTCCTGTCAAACAGATCGAACAGCGCCTTTCCACCCAGCTTATGAATGATTACGAACAGATCCGTTCCCTGATCCGGACAGATTCCTCACTGATCTCCTCTTTAAGCAGATACACCGACACTATCACCCTTACTCCTGCCCAGATGCTTGAAAAACTTCCTGCACTGATGGCAAAGGATTTCCCTGCATTAAACAATGTTTCCTACGAAATCCGCTACGTACATCCTTCTATGAAAAAGTTCCTCAGCCCTGCCTTTTATCTTACTCCACCTATTGATACCCAGACTCCCAACGTGATCTATATCAATCAGTCAGACCGGACTTCCAGTCTGGAACTTTTCGGAACACTGGCCCACGAAGGATTCCCCGGACATCTTTATCAGACGGTTTCTTTTGCCAGAAGCACTCCTTCCAGCATCCGTTATCTGATCACCTCGCCCGGCTACATAGAAGGATGGGCTACCTATGTAGAATCTTATGCTTATCAGTATGCAGCTTCCCTTATGCCGGATGCTGGTTCTGAAACTGCCTCCGCTGCTGTAACTCTTGCCTGGCTGAACCGCAGCATGAACCTGTGTATTTACTCACTGATCGACCTTGGGATTCATTACAGTGGCTGGGATCAGGCACGTACTGCAGCCTTCCTTAAGGCATTTGGCATTACCAATACTTCTACAGTCAGCGAAATCTTCCAGTACATTGTGGAAACCCCTGGAAATTACCTGAAATATTACCTGGGATATCTGAATTTCCTGGATCTGAAAAACAAATGCAGTCAGAAATCCAGTGATAATTTTGACCTGAAAGATTTTCACCGCCAGATCCTGGAGATCGGCCCGGTTCAGTTTCCTGTATTAGAAAAATATATGAACTGATCATTTCCGCACAAGTGCCTTCCTGCCAGGATCCATCGGTATGATCAGCTCTCACAAGTGTCAATACAACATGTAAGATACCTGCAATGGCCAATATGACCTTAAGAATCAGGGCTGCACATAATACTTTGATCCATATATCGTCAAATGTGCCTGTAAACATGGATCAAAGTGACTCTGTTTCTTTCTTCGCCTGCTCATTTGTTCCATGTTTCCTCTTACTTTCATCAGCCTGCTGTGAGGACAGTCCAGACATCAGTTTTCTTTGTCTATCGCATTCATTTCCTGGAATAGCCTCCTTTGATATAAGCTTCAGCGAAAAAAAATGTCAGGAGCAAACTGTTTTACCCCTAACATCTTTAGCACTTATCCACTATTGATATGACCTGAAAAATTTCTGCAGCTTGGTCAGAGCCCTGGTCAGAGACTCTGTTTCCTCTACATTCAGATCCTTCAGGACAGCCAGCACCATTTTCTCATGGAAATTCTGATGATGACGGTATGCCTTCTCCCCCTTCTCAGTAAGCGAGATCAGCACAACTCTTCTGTCTTCCTGGCTTCGCATACGCTGAATATAACCCTTCTTTACAAGATTGTTCACAGCAATGGTCAGTGTTCCCACTGTTACCCCCAGTGTCCTGGCCACAGTAGACATATTTTTCTGCTGCTGGATTCCCACTGCATCAATAATGTGCATATCGTTTACAGAAATATCCTTATATTCAGGCGTGATCAGCGCCCTCTCTTCCAGATCCAGAATCTCATTAAATAAATGGACAAGCACATCGTTGATCGCTTCATAATGGTTCATCCGGTTCTCCCCCTTTTTACGCTCATAAACATATTATACACTAAAGTAGACGGCAGGGTCAAAAGATATTTGATAAACCGTAACAAACATTTTTTCAATAAATTCTTCCTTTAAGCTGTGAAATTTGATATAATGAATTGATATATACTACATAACATTGAAGGATTGATTTAATGAAAAGAAATAATATTCCTTTGAATTTTAAAGAAAAAAACAATTCCAAGATCAGTTTATACTGTTCTGTTGCAGTTCTGCTGCTTCTTTTTTTCTGTTTTCACCAGCTGGATTACAGCCTGATCACGAAACCTGAAACTGAAGCAAAAGAGGCTGCCGCGCAGAAACAGCAGGAAGCTGAAGCAGCGGCTGAAACTCCTGAGATTTCCACTGCTAGTGTCATCGCAGTGGGCGATAATCTTTACCACAGCAAGCTGTATGAATCCGGAGAATACGATTCCGGCACATGGAATTACGACCATATTTACACCCATGTGCTGAATGAGATCCAGGCCGCAGATGTGGCTATGATTGATCAGGAGACTGTTTTTGCCCCGGATCATAATTCTGTCAGCACTTACCCCTCTTTCGCCACACCGGAGGAAGTGGGAGATGCCATTATCAAAGCTGGTTTCAATGTAGTGGAATCCGCTACCAACCATGTGGATGATTACGGTTATGATTATCTGAAAAATACCCTTGATTTCTGGAGCACCAATTATCCGGATATTCCGGTTCTGGGCATCCATGACACTCCGGAAGATGCAGATACTGTTAAAGTAAAAGAGGTTAATGGCATTAAGATCGCATTTCTGGACTACACCTACGGAACCAACAATTCCGGTGCAGGTGAGGGAAAAGATTACATGATCGATATTTTTGATAAAGATAAGATCACCACCATGATCCAGAAGGCCAAAGAAGTCAGTGACTGTATCATTTTCGTTGCTCACTGGGGCACAGAAGATGATTCAATGCCTAATGAATACGAGAAACAGTGGGCTACATTCCTTATGGAACAGGGCGTGGATGTGATCATCGGCGGACATCCTCATGTACTTCAGCCTTATGGACGTCTTTCAGATGATCAGGGAAACAGCACCTTCATCTTCTACTCTCTGGGAAATTTCGTTTCCACCCAGCAGGAGCTTCCAGAACTTCTGGAAGGAATGGCAAGTTTCACCATCCAGAAGACCACCCTAAACGGTCAGAGCACCATAGAGATCCTTTCTCCGGAAGTGAAACCAATGGTCATGCATTACAATCATGACACCGGAGATTACGGTCCCTATATGCTGGATGACTACACCGAAGATCTGGCTTCCCAGCACAGTGTACGCAATCTGATCGGAGATGAGTTTACCCTGGCAAACCTGAAAGCGAAATTCCAGGAGATCATGTCCATGAATGTGACACCTTCCACCAATACTAATCTACTGAATGTAAAATTTGACTGGGAAGGAAACATGATCGACAAAACCACCGGTGAAACCGTGGAGGACGGTTCTTCTGGCTCGGATTCCAGTGGGGATGATTCTTCTGACAGCAGTTATGATGATGAATCCTATGATACTTCTTATGATGACGGGTCCTACGATAGTTCCTATGATGACAGTTATGACAGTTCTTACGATGATGGAGCCTACGATAGTTCCTATGATGATGGAAGTTATGACGACTCCGGCAATTATTAGATTATTTTATGAATCCCATCACTTCGTAAGCAGACCGGACTTCGCGATATACGGAGCATCTTCGGATGCTCCTTTATTTTACCGCATGGAATACCGTGGACTGCTCCGCTGCAAAGCATTCCCCTACGTCTCACGAATATATGCAGCAGAAAGGAAACAGAAAAATGTCTCAGGGATTTAATCATTTCGATGAAAACGGAAACGCAGTTATGGTAGATGTTTCCGCCAAAAATATTACACCGAGAACAGCCGTCGCCACAGGCGAGATCCACGTTGGACCCATCATCATGGCGGCTGTGCAGGAAGGATCTGTCAAAAAAGGTGATGTTCTGGGAGTAGCCCGGGTAGCCGGTATTATGGGAGTCAAACGTACTTCAGACCTTATTCCCATGTGTCATCCCCTTCCCATCCAGAAATGTTCCATAGACTATGAACTGGAACCGGAGAAAGGGATCATCCGTGTCTTCTGCACAGTGAAAACAGAAGGAAAAACTGGCGTAGAAATGGAAGCTCTTACAGGTGTTCAGGTAACACTTCTCACGATCTACGATATGTGTAAGGCTATTGACAAGCATATGGTAATGTCGGAGATCCATCTGGTTGAGAAGACCGGGGGGAAAAGCGGGGATTTTCTTTTCCAGGAATAAATATCAGGTGGACATGATATTCGCCTGAATAGATCATACGGAGGGATTTTTATGAAACGAGTAGCAATCATCACATCCAGCGATACGGGGTATCGTGGAGAGAGAGAGGATTTAAGCGGTCCGGCGATCCGTGAGATCGTTGAGAAAAACGGATATAAAGTAGTGTCTATGGACATTCTGCCAGATGACAGGGCTATACTTTCAAAGAAAATGGCAGAAATCGCAGACAATAATACTGCGGAACTGATCCTGACCACAGGCGGAACAGGTTTTTCCCCGAGAGATATCATGCCTGAGGCAACAGAAGACATTATTGACCGCCGGGTTCCGGGAATTCCAGAGGCTATGAGGGCTTACAGCATGACTATCACAAAACGTGCCATGCTCAGCCGCGCCACTGCAGGTATCCGCAAAAAAACTCTTATTGTCAATCTGCCGGGAAGTCCGAAGGCAGTGAAGGAAAGTCTGGAATATATTATTGATCCTCTGGCTCATGGCATTGAGATCATGACCGGAGAAGCAGGAAACTGTGCAAGATAAAAGGGGAGTTTTTATGGGAAAAGTAATTGCTGTATGCACAAGTGAAAAAAAGGGAACTCAGAAAACCAGTGTTCCCGAGATTGATGTCAGAAAAGACTGGGGAATCCAGGGAGACGCACATGCCGGGAAATGGCATCGACAGGTAAGCCTGCTCTCCTACGAAAAAATCGAAGCTTTCCGCGCCAGAGGTGCAGAGATTGAGGATGGTGCTTTCGGAGAAAATATCATTGTTCAGGGAATTGATTTCGCCACACTTCCTGTTGGTACGAAATTCGCCTGCAATGATGTGGTTCTGGAGCTTACCCAGATTGGAAAGGAATGCCACAGCGGATGTGCCATTTTTAAGAAAATGGGAGAATGCATCATGCCTAAACAGGGAGTTTTTACAAAGGTTCTTCACGGCGGAATCATCCGTCCTGGTGATGAGCTGACTATTTTGGAATAATATAACTGCAAGCTGGCAGACAGTTACAGATAAAATCAGATTTGACAGGAGATTTTCACAATGATCATAGATACACATGCCCATTATGACGATGAAGCTTTTAATCCGGACAGAGATGCACTGCTGAATTCCATGGCTGAAAATGGAATTGAAAAGGTGGTAAATGTCTGTGCGTCTATTTCTGAATTGTACCGGACAGTAGAACTTATGGAAAAATATCCTTTTGTTTACGGTGCGGTTGGTGTTCATCCGGATGATGCCTCGCAGATGACACAGGATACTCTGGATGAGATCTGCAGACTTTCCCGTATGGATAAGATGGTGGCCATCGGTGAGATCGGGCTGGATTATTACTGGCACAAAGAAGAGCAGGAACATGAGGTGCAGAAGAAAATGTTTGCCGCACAGATGGATATTGCCAGAGAGGAAAAACTGCCGTTTATGATACACAGCAGGGATGCTGCCGAGGATACACTGGAAATAGTGAAGGGTTATATGCAGGGAGGTATGTATGGTGGAATCATCCATTGTTTTTCCTATAGTAAGGAAATTGCCGCGCAGTATCTGAAAATGGGACTGTATCTGGGAATCGGCGGTGTGGTTACTTTCAAAAATGCACGAAAGCTGAAGGAAGTTGTGGAGTATGCTCCTTTATCTCAGATCGTTTTGGAAACAGATTGTCCATATATGTCTCCAGAGCCTAACCGTGGTAAGCGGAATTCTTCTCTGAATCTTCCGTATGTAGCTCAGGCTATTGCAGATCTGAAGGGGATCACAGCGGAAAAAGTGATACAGGTGACAAGACAGAATGCTCTGGAGCTGCTGGCTTTATAGATTAACTGAGCAGTCAGACGGATCTTCGCAATCTGCTTTGCTCGGCAGTAGTTCGTTTAGTTAAATTTACAGGGTACCGCAAGTGCGGTACCCTGTTTTCGTCTTAACATAGCATCTTATTTCGCTTTTCTTCTTCGCTTGAAGTATACACCTGCTGCCGTTACCACTGCGGCGGCTGCCAGTAATGCGATAAATCCGTCAATTGGTGTGGTATCTCCGGTTTTTACTGCAGTTCTCGTGGATGTTCCGGTGAAACTTCCAGGGGTTTTCTGCGTTCTGTTGGAGGTCGGGATCGCGGGTGTTACTGTTGGAGTCGGTGTGGAACTTGGTTTCGGAGTCGGAGTTGGTGTAGTTTCTTTGTTGGTTATTTCCACAGTTTCCTGATAATTCTCCTGATTCAAAGTGATCTCAGCGTTTTCTACACTGATCTCATACTTGAATCCTGTTGCTCCGTCTACCGGTTTTCCAGCAGAATCTACTTCCGTTACATACAATGTTACATTTCCTTCATTCGGAAGGGCAATAGTAACAGATCTGCTTACCTTAGAATTTCCTGCCAGATCCAGTGCTACGATCTTTTCTTCTGCTTCTTCAGCAAATTGTGTATACTCTTCGTCTGCGAAAATTCCGGCATAGAAGGTCTGGCTACTGTTTTTCGCTTTTCCGTCTGCTCTCAGAAGTTTCTTGGTAATAATCAGTTTTCCGTCTCTGTAGAAATTATCCGGAATTTCTTCGAACTGGTTATCGAAGTAGATTGCTTTGCTTCCGTCCGGATTATCAATTTCTACCACATTTCCGTCATGAAATTCTACTGTGTACAAAGTTCCATCTGCAGTTACATTTGCCAGATAACTGGTTCCTTCCTCGTCGCATTCACCTACATAATACGTGTGGTCTTTTTCCAGTTTCGTGAATGTTACAGAGGATACGGATGCATTCTGGAATACAAGCGGTTTAATGTCAGAAACACGTTCTGTGCAGTCTTCGTCTGCATAAAGAGCTACATAGAAAGTCTGATCTACTGCTTTGATCTCTTCGCCTTCGTTTGTGGTCAGATGTTTGGTTACTGTCAGATCGGCGTCGCTGTATTCTTTCATGGTGTCTTCTACTAACAGGATGCCATCTTTGATGGTTGTTGTAGTTTTTTCTGTGTTGATAGTTCCGTCTTCGTTCAACTCGAAGGTTGTGTCATTGGTGATGTTGTAATCGTCAGGAGCCACTGTTTCACGGAGAATATAGGTTTCTCCGGTTCTGAGACCGGTGGTTTCATGAGCAGTTTTTGTGGAATCCCATTCGTCTACGATGTTTCCTTCCTGATCGATGATCTGGAGGTGTGCGCCTTCCAGTTCTTCGTGGCTGGTAATGTCTACCTTGCTTATTTTTACAGAAGTTGTTTCGTAGTTATTGGTGATGGTTACTGTTGCGGTCTCATTGTGCAGGATTTCTGTGGTTCCTTCTTCTACACTATAGTCTGCTGTCAGGACATAGCCAGGGATCTTTGCATTTGCTTCGATTACCTGATATTCTCCAAGAGGCAGGCTACTCAGAAGATATTTGCCATCTGTGAAATCACTGTAGTAAACAGTTTCCTGATAATCATATGGGCCGGTTATTGTGAATGTCAGGGCTTCTTTTTCTTCTGCTGTGAGTTTTTCGTCTGACAGATCACCTGTAATCAGTTTTTCCAGTTCCAGATTTCCTGTCTTCAGGGTGTTTGTGATGATATAACCAGTATGTGCATCACCGCTGATGGTTGTTTCATAATTGTCAGTGTTTTCTGTTTCTTTGACTGTGTAGTCAATGAGTTCACCGGCTTTTCTTTCGTCCAGATCCGTCCAGATGTGAGTCCACTGGTTTTCGGCATTTAGGGTGATTTCTTCTCCTTGGGCTTCTCCATCTGCGTAAAGCTGTACTTTAATCTCGGATGGGCGGATGCCGTTATGATCGTTGAAGTCTTCCCACGCTTTAGTTACAGTGATGCTGGTCTTTCCGGGCTGGTACTTGTTGGTGATGGTCGTTCCGGTGACCTCGGTTGTATAATCGGTTACAGTGTCCTCAGTCACGGTGTAAATAATCGGTTCGCCGTTGGCATATTTAGGAAGGTTCTGGAAAGTGTAGCTCCAGTTTCCTTCTTTGTCTGCTTTTACTACCTTACTGTCTGTTTTCTGACCATTGGCAAGAAGATTTACGGTGATGCTTTCCGGGCGTTTTCCGTCCTGGTTGTCTCCATCGTCCCAGATCTTTTCGCCGGAGATTTTTGTTAATTCCGGGGTGTGGCTGTTCGTGATCACGTAGCCAGTTTTCGCTTCTCCGCTGATCACAGTGTCGTAGCCGGTAACCTTTCCTGCTTCCTTTACAGTGTAGGAAATCTTCTGGCCGGACTTCATTTCGTCCAGGTCACTCCAGGTGTAGCTCCACTGGTTTCCTGCATTCAGGGTTACTTCTTCTCCCTGCTTGCTTCCATCTGCGTAAAGCTGCACTTTAATGTCTGTTGGGCGTTTTCCGTCCTGATTATTTCCATCTTCCCATGCCTTTACTACGCTGATGCTGGTCTTTCCGGGCTGGTACTTGTTGATGATGGTGGTTCCTGAAATCTCTGCCGTATACTCCGGTACAACATCCTCAGTCACTGTGTAACTGATCAGCTGTCCATTCGCATATTTCGGCAGATTCTTGAAGCTGTACTTCCAGTTTCCTTCTGCATCGGCTTTTACTGCCTTACTGTCTATCTTCTCTCCATTTGCAAAGAGATTTACGGTGATGCTTTCCGGGCGTTTTCCGTCCTGGTTGTCTCCATCGTCCCAGATCTTTTCGCCGGAGATGTTTGTTAATTCTGGGGTGTGGCTGTTCGTGATCACATAACCAGTTTTCGCTTCTCCGCTGATCACAGTGTCGTAGCCGGTAACCTTTCCTGCTTCCTTTACAGTGTAGGAAATCTTCTGGCCGGATTTCATTTCGTCCAGGCCACTCCAGGTGTAGCTCCACTGGTTTCCTGCATTCAGGGTTACTTCTTCTCCCTGCTTGCTTCCATCTGCGTAAAGCTGCACTTTAATGTCTGTTGGACGTAAACCGTCCTGGTTATTTCCATCTTCCCATGCCTTTATTACGCTGATGCTAGTCTTTCCGGGCTGGTACTTGTTGATGATGGTGGTTCCTGAAATCTCTGTCGTATACTCCGGTACAACATCCTCAGTCACTGTGTAACTGATCAGCTGTCCATTCGCATATTTTGGTAAGTTCTTAAAGCTGTACTTCCAGTTTCCTTCTGCATCGGCTTTTACTGCCTTACTGTCTATCTTCTCTCCATTTGCAAAGAGATTTACGGTAATGCTTTCCGGGCGTTTTCCATCCTGGTTGTTTCCATCGTCCCAGATCTTTTCGCCGGAGATTTTTGTTAGTTCTGGCGTGTGGCTGTTCGTGATCACGTAACCGGTCTTGGCTTCTCCGCTGATCACGGTGTCGTAGCCGGTAACCTTTCCTGCTTCCTTTACAGTGTAGGAAATCTTCTGGCCGGACTTCATTTCGTCCAGGCCACTCCATGTGTAGCTCCACTGGTTTCCTGCATTCAGGGTGATCTCTTCTCCCTCTGGGGTTCCGTCCGCGTAAAGCTGCACTTTGATATCTGTTGGACGTAAACCGTCCTGGTTATTTCCATCTTCCCATGCCTTTACTACGCTGATGCTGGTCTTTCCGGGCTGGTACTTGTTGGTGATGGTCGTTCCTGAAATCTCTGTCGTATACTCCGGTACAGCATCCTCAGTCACTGTGTAACTGATCAGCTGTCCATTCGCATACTTCGGCAGGTTCTTGAAACTGTACTTCCAGTTTCCTTCTGCATCGGCTTTTACTGCCTTACTGTCTATCTTCTCTCCATTTGCAAAGAGATTTACGGTGATGCTTTCCGGGCGTTTTCCATCCTGGTTGTTTCCATCGTCCCAGATCTTTTCGCCGGAGATGTTTGTTAATTCCGGGGTGTGGCTGTTCGTGATCACAAATCCGGTCTGCACATCTCCAGTTACTGTAGATTCATAGCCTGGAATTCTTCCAACTTCTTTCAAAGAATAAACAACTGTTTGCCCATCCTGTTTAACCGGAAGATCGCTCCATCCATAACTCCATCCATTACCCTCGTTCAGTACAACCGGTTCTCCCAGTTTCTGACCATTGGCATATAACTGTACCAGAATACTTTGCGGACGTTTTCCATCCTGATCGTCTGCATCATCCCATTCTTTACATACACTTGTTTCTATTTTCTCCTCTTCCTGCCTCGTATTATCAAACGCGGCGGCCGGAACCAGATTATCCTCTGTTACCTCCTCCAGATCAGAAGCTCTGTAATATTTCACAGAATCAATCTTATAAGAAGTAATCGTTGTATCTCCGGAAATCTGAGAATCTGACGATACAGTGATCACTGCAATGTAAACCGTATCATCCTTAATATATCCATCCACCTCACCGTATTCAGAAATACGATAATAATACTGTCCATCTGCCCGAAATGTCATCGAAGTGAATGTTACAAAATTTCCTTTATTCGGAAGAATTTCAACCTGCGCCCATTTTCTCCATTCCTTATTATATATCTCAAGCTTGAACCTGAATTTCTCATCATCCCCAGGTCTGTCACCGTTTACTGTCTTGATTGCAGTCAGCTGCGCCGGAACAGGAATATGACTAGAATCCGGCATATCACTCCATACACAATGCCATTCTGAACCATTCTTATCAAGTGTATCCACAACCAGCCATCCTGAACTTGTTCCGCCCAGTCCATGCACAGTCGCCTTCGGTGCCAGGAAAATACCAAACATACCGCTGGCAAAAGTAACATCGGTTGCATTCGGCATATTGAACACAACGGTTCTCGCATACTGATCCGCAGATGCACTGGATGTGGTACTCTGCATATATCCACTTTCGCGGTCTGTATCCCAGATCTCAAATCTCTTCAGATTTACGCTGGTACCTTTATAGTTGAATACAATGGTCTGATCGGACTTCTTTTTAATCCGCAGTGCTCCTTCACTTATATCGTTCAGCCAGTCGCCATCGATATAATAAGTTCCTTCCGGACGTTCAGAAATATCGATCTCCGCCTGGTTCATCACTTCATTCTGATTCTTAACCTGATAACTTACCTCATCTGCCATACTTGCAGATACTTTCGATACACTTGCGATCAGTCTGTCCACATAAACTTCCAGAGCACCTTTCGCAAAAATCGTCTTCTGGCCTTTTCCATTTACTTCCAGACTCAGTCTGTCTTTTATGGCATCTGTACACCAGACATCTGAATTCTTTCCATCGATCTTCAATGACGAATCGCTGCTCATATCCGCGATCACATACACACCACCATTGTTGGCATCTCCGTTATTTCCCGTGTATGCGCCAGCTGTAACATTACCACTGCCGGTAAAATATTTCGTAGCAAAATTGGTATCCATATGAGCATCTTTATTAATCGTATTCGCAGTCACACCATAGTAGATAGCATTTCCCAGAATACTCCAATAATTCTGCGGTGTTCCAGGATTCAACTCCTGTCCGTTCACATTTACAAAAGCAACCAGTGAGAAATTATTCAGGTCAAAATCCGCTGCTTCTGTTTCCAGCTGAACTTCTGCTTCCGAAACTACTTCTACATTAATATTTCCTGCTGAAATGTCTGTAGCATCTTCAGTTGTATCCACAGATTCCTTCGTAGCTTCATCCAGAGGCAAATGAACAACTGCGATCTCTTCAGCCTTCTCAGCTTCAACTTCCTGCGTAAGCTGACTCTTCTTAAAATCAAAGGAAATATTTACCGCGCCTTCTGTAGGCTGGTATTCTTCTTTTTCCCCTGGAATCACATTTCCGTTTTCATCTGTCTTATCCACCAGAAATGCAATATCATAAAGAAGTGTATTCTTTTCTGTATATACATCACTCTCCTGCCCATTGGCTGAATTATCAGGAGAGATCATTTCTGCATTGTTATTTAATGCCTGCATATAGGCACCATAATTATATCCTGCAGTCTGTGGAGTTACTCTGGTAACTCTGAACTCAGCTTCATCTGGCACTGCATCCGGTGCTGCCAGCGTAGCAGTTACCACTACTTCACTGTCCTCATATGTATAAACGAGCTGCTCATTTTTCTTCATCTCATTTATACGGACAATTGCAGCAGTTCCCATATTCACAGCAGAAAAAGCTGCACCCTGAACTGCCTCTGCTTCATTTGTATCAAACTGGGCTGCTGTATCTTCCTGTCTGTTTACATAAACCTTCAGGTTACTCTGAACAATCTGTTCCTGTATGTTTTTCACCAGCTGAGGCTCTGTAAAATTCATCTGCACTTTCACACTTCCATCTGCCGGCTCAACCCGTCCGCCTGCTGTTTCCGACCAGAAATAGATATCATACAGCAGATATTCCGCTGTAAAAATCTCTCCATCAATTCCAAACAGGGAATTCATTTCAGATTTTTCTCCCTCGTATCTCTGTGGGTCTGTGTTCAGAAGATTTTCAACCTTCAGTTGTGCATCCTGCGGCAGTCCTGCACTCTCTTCAGCTGCAGCTGTCACAAAAATACTTTCATCTTCATATGAGAAATCTGTTTTCGGAACTTCCGTCTGCTCCGGCTCCGGTGTAGCTGTCAGTTCCGGTATCTCTGTAATCTCAGGCTGCTCCGGTTCCTCTGAATCTCCAGGTTCTTCGGGCTGCATTGTTTCTTCCGGATCTCCTGATTCCTCAGGCTGTGATGGCTCCTCCGGTTCTCCAGGTTCTTCAGGCTGTGATGGCTCTTCCGGTTCTCCTGATTCTTCGGACTGTGATGGCTCTTCCTCCATCACTTCTTCTGTGACAGGCTCTTCCACTGTTTCTTCCGCCTGAGCCTGTCCCTCGTACTCCTGTACTTCATCATATCCTGCCAGTTCCTCTTCCGCTGCGAAAGTCACTGGAACCTCGTCACTGTCTGCCAGAATACTGTTCATTCCCGACTGCTGAAAGATCATCAGCACAGTCAAAAGTCCCGCCAGATAACGTTTGGCTTTGTTTTTCTTATTCATAGTTCTCCTCCTTACTCCATTTCTGGATAAAATTTTCACCATTCAGGTTTACTCCTGTGGTGAATCCGTTAAAAAGGCAAAATTCTCCTTTATTTTTATTGTCATAAGTATATCATCTGCCGGTCACAAATCTGTCATATAATCAATTTTTCCTTAAATAGACAAAAAATTCCCGAAAAACCGTATCAATTTCATGAACATTGCGGTTTTCCGGGAATGATTTTCTCTTAAGTATAAAGTTTTTCACAGCCCATATAGATTATATTAATTACTTGAAGTTTTTATAACCTAAATTGCAGCAGAATTTTCTGTATTTCAAAATTCTGATCTTAGCAGATTTCTGCTCCTGCAGGCATTTCTTTCTCAGGTACCATCAGGGAAAGATTTCCGTCTGCGTCTTCTGCGCAGAGGATCATTCCTTCGCTGAGTACTCCGGCAAGTTTGGCTGGTTTAAGGTTTGTAACAACCATAACTTTCTTGCCTACCATTTCTTCTGTACTGTAGTGTGCTTTGATTCCGGATACGATCTGGCGTACCTGGCTGCCGATCTGTACCTGGGAGCAGAGAAGTTTCTTGGATTTCTTTACTTCTTCACATTTGATGATCTTTCCAACCTGGAACTGGAGTTTGCCAAAATCTTCGAACGTGATCTCTGGTTTTGCTTCGAGATCGATCACATCTTCGTTCTCTTCTTTTGCAGGCTCTTCAGCCTTTGGTGGATGAAGCTCTGCTACTTTTGCCATTACTTCTTTGAGGTCAAGGCGGGCAAAAAGGATCTCAGGTTTCTCAGTTACTTTGTTTCCTGATGGATAGAGACCAAATGTCTTAAGATCTTCTAACTCTCTGTCCTGAGCATTTAACTGAGCAAGGATTCTCTCTGTTGTTTCCGGCATAAAGGATTTCAGCAGAGTTGCACCGATACAGATTCCCTCAACAAGGTTGTAGAGAACAGTTGCAAGTCGGTCTTTCTTCTCTTCGTCTTTTGCAAGTGCCCATGGCATTGTTTCATCGATGTATTTGTTGCAGCGTTTGAAGATTGTGAATACTTCTGTCATTGCGTCTGCTACACGAAGTTTATCCATTTTTTCGTTTACTTTTGCAGGTACGGAGAGGATGAAGTTCTTAAGATCATCATCTACTGGCTCTGTTACACCTTTGTTCTCTACAACGCCGCCAAAGTATTTGTTGGACATGGAGATTGTACGGTTTACGAGGTTTCCAAGGGTGTTTGCAAGCTCGGAGTTCAGACGCTCTACCATTAGTTCCCATGTGATGACACCGTCGTTCTCGAATGGCATTTCGTGAAGTACGAAGTAACGGACTGCATCTACACCGAAGAAGTCTACCAGTTCGTCTGCATAGATTACGTTTCCTTTGGATTTACTCATCTTTCCATCGCCCTGAAGAAGCCACGGATGTCCGAATACCTGTTTCGGAAGTGGCAGATCCAGTGACATCAGGAAGATCGGCCAGTAAATTGTATGGAAACGAATGATGTCTTTTCCGATCAGGTGCAGGTCTGCAGGCCAAAGTTTTTTGAACTGTTCTGTGCTTTCTCCGTCGCAGTCGTAGCCGATTCCTGTGATGTAGTTTGTGAGGGCGTCAAGCCATACATAGACTACATGTTTCGGGTCAAAGTCTACCGGGATTCCCCATTTGAAAGATGTTCTGGATACGCAGAGATCCTGAAGGCCCGGGAGAAGGAAGTTGTTCATCATTTCGTTCTTACGGGATTCCGGCTGGATGAAATCCGGGTGAGTGTTGATGTAATCGATGAGTTTGTCAGCGTATTTGCTCATTTTGAAGAAGTATGCTTCTTCTTTTGCGGGTACGCATGGGCGGCCGCAATCTGGGCATTTGCCGTCTACAAGCTGGGATTCTGTGAAGAAGGATTCACATGGTGTGCAGTACATTCCTTCATAGTGTCCTTTATAGATGTCGCCTTTTGCGTACATTTTCTTGAAGATTTTCTTGACCTGTTTTTCGTGGTCTTCGTCTGTAGTTCTGATGAATTTGTCATAGGATGTGTTCATCAGATCCCAGATTCTTTTGATCTCACCGGATACGTTGTCTACGAATTCTTTTGGGGTGATACCGGCTTCTTCTGCTTTTAATTCGATCTTCTGACCATGTTCGTCGGTTCCGGTCTGGAAGAATACGTCATAGCCCTGCTGGCGTTTGTAGCGGGCGATGGCGTCGGCTAAGACTACTTCATAGGTGTTGCCGATGTGCGGTTTGCCGGATGTGTAGGCAATGGCGGTGGTGATGTAGTATTTTTGTTTTTCCATTAGTTTTGGTCTCCTTTTTTGAATGTGGACGCCCGGGAAATAATTTCCCAGGCTGGTTTTTGAAATGATAACAACTATTCCTTATTTATAGAAGAAAAACATAAATTCTTCATGATGGGAAGGAACTGGTGTTGGGAGAAATAAAAAAACGTCTCCTCAGAATATCTGAGAAGACGAGTATTACCCGTGTTACCACTTCTGTTCATTTCCGGGCTCGCGCGGGGAAACCTTGGGAGGTACGTTGTGATACCTCTACGCTGTAACAGGCGTGCCTGTCGCTGCCTAAAGCTGTTGACTCTCAGCAGTGCCTCTCGGAAGCCATCTTCGATCTGCTCCTTGCATATCCCTCTCAGCCTTGGAATCTGTTTATTGTGATCCGTGGGGATTTCTCTGTAATGCGGTCTGCAAATGTACTCTCTTCTTCAATGAGTTTGTATTATTTCGTGACAGCGGTTCGCTCTGTGATTGTGAAACGCTGCTAGTTATAGGAAATAGTTATTTCCTGTTATAGGGAAAATATAGCACATTTCGGTGGGTTTGTAAACCCACATTAAAGTTGTCTGCTTTTATATTTCTGATGTCTTATCCAGAAGTTCACTCCTTTTAATGCTGCATCATTTTTTTGTTCTTTTCAAAATAATATCTTGACAATTTAAATCAAGTATTGTATAGTAACAATATCAGTAATGATTATTGTTATTAAATAAGCAATTAAAGTTACTGTAGTTCAGAGAAGGGAGGAATACCATGGCGACACTGAAATACAGCCGTCAGAGAGAATCTATCAAAGAATTTCTGCGAAGCAGGACAGATCATCCCACAGCAGACGTGGTATATGAGAATATGAAACTTATCTATCCAAATATCAGCCTCGGCACGGTATATCGCAACCTATCTCTGCTGGCTGATCTGGGAGAGATCAAGAAGCTTTCCTCTTTCGCCGGAGCGGATCACTTTGACGGTCGAACCGAGAGGCACTGCCATTTCATGTGTACCAGATGTGAGCGGATCATTGATCTGGAGAATGAGAAGATCCACCATATTATGGAACTTGCAGGTGAGAACTTTGGCGGAAAGATTACAGATTACAGCGCAAGATTCTTCGGACTATGCGAAGACTGTTTAAAAGAAACAGTAAATGAGTCCGATACTTCCGAGAATACTTCTGATGAAAATTAAAGTTATTCTCTAAAATACCTACCATATTTAATGTCAAGATGAACACAATTTTTTATCTATACAATTAATGATAAAAGGTCGCAAAAAAGATAAAATAAAACTTGACTTTTTCAATCAAGTATGGTAACCTAAGAATGTAGAAAATAGTAATGATTACTATTATCAAAAATTACTTTTTCTACCGCACATGCGGAAAGCACCAAAGAACCAAACGATGCCGAAAACAAACAGATTTTTATCCGGCATCCAATTAATAAATTCATTAAAAGAAAAGGAGATTTTAATTATGACAAAATGGGTATGTAGTGTATGTGGTTATGTTTATGAAGGCGAGAACGCTCCGGAAGTCTGTCCAGTATGTAAAGCACCAGCAGACAAATTCATCAAACAGGGCGAAGAAATGACATGGGCAGCTGAGCACGTTGTAGGTGTTGCTCAGGGCGTCAGCGAAGACATCATCGAAGATTTAAGAGCAAACTTCCAGGGTGAATGCTCTGAGGTTGGTATGTACCTTGCAATGGCCAGAGTAGCTCACAGAGAAGGATATCCGGAAGTTGGTTTATACTATGAGAAAGCTGCTTACGAAGAAGCAGAACACGCTGCTAAATTCGCTGAATTATTAGGTGAAGTTGTAACAGACAGCACAAAGAAGAACCTTCAGATGCGTGTAGAGGCTGAGAACGGTGCTACAGCTGGTAAAGTTGACCTTGCTAAACGTGCAAAAGCAGCTAACCTTGACGCTATCCATGACACAGTGCATGAAATGGCTCGCGATGAAGCTAGACACGGAAAAGCATTCGCAGGTCTGCTTAAGAGATACTTCGGAGAATAATTTCTAACACAACCTCGCATAAAATAAGTCTTTTTACAAGAGGGAATCACTTTCGTGATTCCCTCTTTTTGATGCTGTTTTCCAAAGGCTGTTGCAATCTTGAATTTTTTTACTAACCTACCATCCTTTTGGAAACTCCGTAAAAAGAATCTTTCTGATTGTCATCTAACTTGATATATCCTCTCTGTCCATTGTATTTAAAAATCATATAGTTATTATTGTCTTTTGAACAAAATCCCTCTAAAGTAGCAACAGCACCTTTTTTTAGAGTAAAGTTATTTTTCCCACTTGGAGAACTATAAAAAACAAGATTTTTCATTGCTACAAATTTATTATCATAAAAATAATTTTGGTAACCATCCTGATAATACTCTGAGGTTAATTTACTCTTGTCTTTGTAATATAAAGAAGTTGCAACGGCTGTATCAGACGCTCTTTTAAATACACCATTTGAATATACATAAGTATATTCCACATTAACTGCGCCTATAAGATATGGTTGAATTAAGTATTTTATTTTGATCGTATTATTTCCATTAAATGCTATATCATCAAGTATGGTGTAAGCATGTGAAAAACCACCCAATTTTTCATTTAATACTGTTTGAAATTTATTAGTTGCCTTATTATATTGAATAAAGAAATCGTCTTCGGAATATGAATAACCACTTTGAACTCGTATTATCTGAATATTATTTTTTAATGCTATATAGGATATACAAACATTATCACTCGATAATGCAAACTTCTGTGCATTTTTCCCATTTACAGATATTGATAACGTGCCATTAAATTTATTATCAGACCATCCAGTTCCTGTGGCTTGGATATCAAGCTGATCTGCATTTCCGTCTCCTGTCAGATCAATTTTGGTATGTAATTCATGATTTCCATAGACAACATTTATCATACCTAAATTCAGCTTTACTCCAATAATAGCTGTATGAATTGTAGTGTTATTAGATGGTGTATTCGTTGTTCCTACCGTAATTTTACAAGTTGCTTTCTTCCCACTTCCATCTTTCACTTTCACTGTAATTGTGGCAGTTCCATTTCCAACAGCTTTCACAACACCTTTTGAAGATACTGTTGCTACTTTTTTATTGCTTGAACTCCAAGTTACCGCTTTATTGTTAGCACTGCTTGGAGAAATTGTTGCTTTTAAAGTAAGAGATTTCCCCTTTTTAAGTGTAGCTGATGTTTTATTCAGCTTTATGCTTTTTACTGGCTGCTTAACTGTCACTTTACAAATAAATTTTTTCTTTCCATATTTGGCTGTAATTACCGTATTTCCCTTCTTTTTGGCTTTTACAACTCCTTTAGAAGAAACCGTTGCTACACTCTTTTGACTGCTTGTCCAGGTGATCTTCCCTTTGATTCCCGATACCTTTAATGTGTAAGTTTTGCCAACATTGAGCGAAACACTCTTTTTATTCAGCTTTGCAGCACTTACGGAAACAGGCATTACCATTACACTAAGCATCAGACATACCAATAACAGTATTGATACTTTTTTGAACCTCTTCATACTCTTTTTCCTCCTGAATCCTTTTTCTTTAACAGTATCACAATTTTTTCTTTCTTACAATCTTCACTGTATTGCGTCTCCCACAATTTACAAAAAAGGACAGCCGCCCGGCAAAGATCCTGCCGGTGCGGCTGCCGCATTTATACATTATAAAGAACCATAGAGACTTACTGCATAAGAATAATTCTTTCTGGTATCTTTGTAAATAATCTGCAGATAGTGCTGGCTGTCTAAAGTGATGCTACTTCCATTCTTAATCTTTTTCTGTACTCCTGTTCCATATTCACTGTAATATATTGCTTCTATCTTATAACCTTTCTTCGCAGTAATATTTATTTTTCCCTTTTTAGGAGAGCTGGAAGAAACTGTGACCGTATTTTTCTTATCAAGCTGTTTCTTATAATCCTTTTTTCCAACTACACATTTATTCAGCGGATTCGTATAATTGTAAACTGAAATCTTGGATTTAAAAGAATATTTTTTTCCATTTTTTCTCTTTACAGTAAATGATACTGTAGCAGTACCTTGTTTTTTAGCTTTTATAGTAATCGTATAGTCATCAATGAACTTCTCTTTTTTCACTGTCGCTACATTGGTATTACTGCATTTCAAATTCAGGATCTTATCAGATTTCACTGAATTCATGATTCCATACCCTATTTGATTTCCCTTCAACATCGTTATGGACTTCGCAAATTTAAGAGTACCGGCTGCCTGTGCTGTGACTGGTGCTGCTGCAAGATCCGCTACAATAAATGTAAATGCCAGGAATAATGCAATGACCAGATTTTTGATTTTTTTCATATCTGTTCCTCCTTAGATATATGATATTGTTGTATTCTTATAACTGCTTATTTTACAGTTATTTTGCAGGTTATTTTCTTTGAGCCGCTTCGAATAGTGATTGTCGCAGTTCCCTTACGCAGTCCTTTTACCACACCTTTGGATGTTACGGTGACTATCTTTTTATCAGATGAACTATAGGTAATTTTTTCCTGACTGGTTACCGGAGCGACTGTAATTGATGATGCCAGTTTCGTATAGGTGGTTTCTTTGGCAAGTGTCAGTTTTTTGACTGTAGAAGTAATCTTTGTGGTTTTCACTGTACTCTTCTTCACAGCTACTTTGAAAGATACCGTTTTCTTACTTGCAAGGGTAACAGTAACAGAGGCATTTCCTGTTTTCTTACCTGCTGTCAGCTTAAAGGTCCCATCTTTCTTTACAGCTGATACTTTTACAACTCCTGTATCGCTGGACGTAACCTTTTTAACATAATCTCCTTTGGCTAATCCTGATGCTTTGAATGCGGTTGTGGACTGTCCTGTTTTCAGTTTCAAAGAGGATGCTGTCAGTGAAATAGTCGGTTTCAGTTTGGCTGTTGTCTTCTGCTTTTTGATCACAGCACCACATACCTTACAGTGACTACCTCTTCATATAATTTCCCCTTTTTCCTTTTCTATAGTTTTCATAAAAGCTTATAAATTATCATACAACAATGCCAGTTTAAAATCAATTAACTGACAGCATAGTGTCCCCGCTTATTCCATAACCGGAAACTGTACAAAGGCAACATCATCAAAGCCGGTACAACTTCTCCATACAGCCTGTACAATGAATCTCTTGCATCCTTCACAACAGGTGACCTCTATGACCACCACGATGCAGACGGATTCATCACACTGTTCGGACTTCCACTGAAAGTTCGCGCTATGATGTTAAAAGAAGTTGAACAGAACAAAAAATAATCCCTGAAATAAAAAAATCCTGCTGAATCCATTTCAAGATTCGGCAGGATTTTTTATTGTACGGTAAATCATGACCACACCTTTATTTTTATTCAGCCATTCCCTGACCCTCTCCTCGCTCTCATGAAGAACCCGGGCTCTCCTGACAGGTTTTCGCAGGATTCCTGAAATGTGATCAGATTACTGATTTTTATGTGCTGTATTACTGTTCACTCTGTGTTCAATCGTATGTTTCTGTAATTACTTTTTAATTTTTACAGACTTCACATTACTCCAGGAAGAATACAGTGTTTTTCCTCCTTTTTTCGTATAGGCCCTGACTCTGACATAATAGGTTTTATTCTTTGTCAGAGAGGTAAGTGTGGCTTTTACAGTTGAATTCTTTTTGATGGTCTTTGTTTTCAGGCCGGTCTTAAAATTACTGCCTGTTGCGTACTGAACCTGGTAACCTTGTGCACTGCTGTTTCGTTTCCACTGGGCGGAGAGCTTTCTGCCGCTTACGTAAGTGGCCTTGCTCAAGGATACCTTGGATGGAGTTACAGAAACTGTGACCTTCTTTGAACCGGATTTGTAAGTCTTGCTGGATGCCGCCTTTATGGTAATGGTGGCTGTTCCTGCATACTTCGCGGGTATGGTGATCTTTCCGCTGGAGCTTACCTTTACTTTGCTGTCATTTGAAGTATAAGTAAGCTTCGTTCCACCCAGGCACTTGGCACCCAGGGAAATGGTCTGAGATTTAGTACTCTGGGATTTCTTTACTGTACCGGCTGTTTTCGTGGTGATCGTATTTGTTAACAGGGAACCTTTCGGGAGAATTTTGAAAGATAAGGTCACCTTTCCGTAATACGCAGAAGGAAGTCCCTCTATTGTCACCGTAGCGGTTCCAGGATTTTTATTATTTTTATAAGTCACCTTATAAGCATAATCCCCCACCTCATAAGGATCATCTCCTTTTGTTATTACTTTGACTTTCGGTTTCTGAGCCTTTCCATTATAAACAAACTCTGTTGCACTTAAAGTGATATCTACTGATTCCGGCAAATACTTTCCGTAGTAATCTCCTGTATCCGGATCCCATGCTTCCCATTCTATTCCATCATATGGATTACCATAAGATTTTCTGACTTTTCCATCCCAGGTGGAATTATTAATAGGATAATAAACACCTATGTAGTAGGTTCCTGTAAACATGTTCGCATCCATCTCCGGAGCATCCCCTGTAAAATAAATACTTACCAGATTACTGCAATCTGCGAATGCACCGGCTTCGATCTTCTTTACATTTTTATCGATCACAAGGGAGCTTTCTGTGTATCCCTTATAGGTATCTTTCGTGATTACAGTACCCGGATCTGATGGGATTGGAGTAGCTGTTGGTGTTACTGTTGGCTTTGGTGCTTCCGTTGGTTTTGGTGTTGCTGTTGGCTTCGGTGTTGCTGTCGGTTTTGGTGTCGGCTTCGGTGTCACCGTCGGTTTTACTGTCGGTTTCGGTGTCACTGTCGGTTTTACTGTCGGTTTCGGTGTCACTGTCGGTTTCGGTGTCACTGTAGGAGTCGGCGTTGCCGCATTTTTCTTCCAGACTGCCTTAAATGTTCTATCTCCGTACACACCTTTCCTCAATTTCGTATTCTCTACTCCATCTCCAACTTCATCCACCCATTTTTCGAAAGTATACCCCTTTTTCGTCGGAGCGAGAAGCGGATAGGACTGTACCTCACCTGCCACATAGCTGGTAGGATTTCCCGGATTATTTGTACCACCATCCAGGTCATAATTGATCTTATAAGTTCCACCTGTGTAATAAATGATTCTGGACTCATTCAGCTTACTGGTAATTCTACTGCCACAATCTTCCCAGTTCCATTCGTAATCCATTGCCTTAGAGCCACGCACCATAGCAAATTTCACATTGCTGAGCGTACCAACTCCTATATAAGTTATATTGGTATCCTGAAGTTCCTGAAAATACTCTCTGTTCTTATAATAAGAATCCACATTCACGGAAATCCATGTATAAGATGCTGAAATATTATCCGGAATCACTACTTTATCAAGCTTGCTTCCATAAAAAGCAAAGGGACTAATAGCTGTCGTATCCGACGGAAGAGTATAACTTCCACCAGAACTCTTCGCCGGTGGATAAAATCTCAGCTGCTTTTCTCCACTTGAATCATTTCCTCCACAATATAAGACACCATCAATTGAATAATATCCCCAATTTTCCCTGACTACATTGATTTCTCTCAAGTGTTCTGCCTTACAAAATGTAGCCAGATTTAAGCTGGCCCGCCATTGCAGCTCTGACAGATCCATATTGATCACTTCCACCTGAGAATTCATATATGCACAAATATCAAGATATTCAGGTTTTATACTGATTTTTTTCAATGGAAAATTCGGACAGTTTTCCAGTCTCTCTGTGGATACTTTTTCCAGATCAGATTTCGTATTCACTGTTGTAAGTTCCGGGCAGTCAACCAGATATAACCTGTCAAATGTACACTCTGCATTAAATTCAGTAAGTTTCGGACAGGACATCAACTTCAATGTACTGAAACTTCCTGTAGAATAAATCGTATTAAGTTCACTACCTCCTACATTCAAGGTTTCTGCACTTCCATTCAGCACCAGTGTCTGAAGTTTCGGATACCCCGAAACTCCCAGTTCCGTTCTTATCCTTGTTTCATACTGCCCTGTCTCTGTGTTATATACCTGCTCTTCATACTCAGAATTTCCATATAATGTAAGGGATGTGATGGTATCCATTACCTCTTTATCAGATGCCCCGTAATAATTCCATGATTCCTTATTATACATTTTCAATGATTTCAAATGAGGCATCATATAATCTTCGTTATAACTATAATCAAATAAAACTGATGTTCCGTCACCGACTTTAAATTCCGGATTGTCCGGCAGTTTCAGATCTTCCAGATTTCGAAATGCCCCAAACACTCCATACCATGAACTGTATCCGGCAAGCCTCGTAACTGTATCCGGCAGCTCCAGTGCTTTGATTGTTCGCGGATCCAAAAAATAGAATCTGTCGGATGTGTCTGTTGAACTTCCATTATACGGACCAATGGCTGTTACTGTCTTCCCTCCGATACTTGAAGGAATCTGAAGTAAAAATGTATCCACATTTCCGCCAAGATTTCCCCAGCCGGTAACAGTCAGGGTTCCATCCTCATTCTCATACCCAATCCAGCCGCGCCACTTTCCATCCTCTTCCATAAGATTCTTCGAGTACTTTCTCTCCCCCTCAGAATCACTCCCAGCAGCAACCGCACTATCCGAAAACACCTCAGCATCTACCGCATCCGTTACCTCTTCCGTTCCATCACCAAACTTCTGCGTCTCAGCTGACTGACCCTCCGATGCCTGCACCTCATCCGTCCCATCCGAAAAATCTGAACTTTCCATTCCCTCAAACTCCCCGGCATATACCCCCGGACCAGAAGTCCCCATCACAGCCACCGCCACTGACAACGCCAGCACGTTCTTTAAAAGCCTTTTCTTCATCCTCTTATCCCTCTTCTTTCCAAAGATCTTATACCACTATAATACCCTCCCCACTACATTTTCGTCAATCAAAATCCCCCAACTTCTCTCCCATTCCGCCAGCCCCTGCGTTTCACGTCCGTCTGCGGCCTCTCCTATTCTTCTCCAATGCAGCAGCCGCCTCCTTCCTGGCCAGCTGCCTCCTCCTGATCGCCGCATCCAAACTACGGCACTCCACTTCCCCCTCCTTCTTCATCTGCATCTCCTGCGTGATCAGCCGTTCCAGAATCCTCTGAAACTCCACCATCCTCTCATCCGGCGCCTTCTCCCCTTCCAGCAGCTTCACCCTGCTGTCCGTACTCCCCGGTGCCGTATGCGCGATCTTCGGGATCACATCCTTAATTGCCCGCAAAGCCAGCCCCCTTTTCTTAAGTTCCTTTATATTAGCCAGAAGCGTAATATCATATCCTGTGTAATAACGATGCCCCTGCTCATTCCTGTTAATGTGCAGATCCAGCTCTTCTTCCCAGTAGCGCAGGACAGATGCCCTCACTCCCAGAATCTCCGCTGCCCGGGTCACAGTATATCGCTGTTCCATACTACCCCTCCTGTCTTTTTTATCCTTAATTATAGAAGCCGCAAATACAGAATGCAAGAAATTTCCATTGACAAAATCCCCCTGCAAAACCGGCATTATACAGGCATTTCCCATAAAAATCTTTTCCCTGTCAGCTGCCTCCAGAATTCTCCACCACAATGCGCTCCCATCCGGAAAACTCTTTTTCTCATAGAAAAACAGCCCCGCACAGACTCTAATATCTGCACAGAAGCTGCATATAAATCATATATATTTCTATTTCTTCATATTCACAAACTGCGTATATCTCGGCAGCCATACCAGTTCCACCGTACCAATAGGGCCGTTTCTCTGTTTCGCAATAATGATCTCTGCGATATCCTTCTTCTCCGTATCCTTATGATAATAATCATCTCTGTAGATGAACATTACCACATCCGCATCCTGCTCAATAGCACCTGACTCACGCAAGTCCGAAAGCATCGGTCTATGATCCGGACGCTGCTCAACCGCACGGCTGAGCTGGGATAATGCAATAACCGGCACATTCAACTCTCTGGCAAGAGCCTTCAGGGAACGGGAAATATCTGAGATCTCCTGCTGACGGGAATCGCTTTTCCCGCTTCCGCTCATCAGCTGCAGGTAATCGATCATAATGATCCCCAGATTATGTTCCAGCTTATACTTCCTGCATTTCGAACGCATCTCTGCAATGGAAATACCCGGTGTATCATCAATGATCAAATTGGACTTTCCGATAATGTCCGCACCTTCCACCAGTTTAGTCCAGTCCTCGTCTTTCAGATTTCCGGTACGCATATTCTGGGAATCCACATGTGACTCCATAGCCAGAAGACGGTTGACCAGCTGCTCCTTGGACATTTCCAGACTGAAAATAGCTACTGTCACATCCTTGCGAAACGCCATATACTGTGCGATGTTCAGAACAAAAGCCGTCTTGCCCATAGAAGGACGGGCTGCGATCAGCACCAGATCTGATGCATGCATGCCAGAAGTCTTATAATCCAGATCCACAAATCCTGTAGGAATACCTGTAACAGAACCTTTCAGCTTGGAAGCTTTCTCAATATTATTGATGGCATTCAGCACAACCTGCTGGATCGGCACATACTCCTCATTGTTACGTCTCTGCAGAATGTTAAAAAGCTTCTTCTCCGCTTCTTCCAGGATGACTTCTGTATTCTCTTTCTCCAGATAACAGGTATTGGCGATCTCCTCATTGGCCTTGATCAGTCTGCGCAACACTGCCTTCTCACTGACAATGTTGGCATAATACTTGATATTGGCAGAAGTAGGAACTGCTGTGATCAGATCCTTCACATACTCCATGCTGCTGATATCCGGCGGAAGCTCTTTCTCCTTCAGACGGTTCTGAAGAGTAACCAAATCCACAGGTTTCCCCTCATTACACAGCTCCACCATGGCATCAAAAATGATCCCGTACTGCTTCTGATAGAAATCATCACTGGTAAGGATCTCAGACGCCACAAGAATGGCTTCCCTGTCCAGGATCATAGATCCGATAACAGACTGTTCTGCCTCCATGCTGTGGGGAAGGATCCTTTTGATCAGTGCTTCTTCCATTATGTCTACCTCCCGAAAGGATCAGATTAAGCTTCTTTTACCCATACCTTAAGAGTTCCTGTTACCTTAGGATGAAGACGTACCGGAACCTGTGTCACACCCAGGACGCGGATCGGTTCAGGCAGCTGCAGTTTCTTTTTATCAATGTCCAGATTCAGTTGTTTCTTCGCTGCTTCTGAGATTTCTTTAGAGGAAACAGATCCGAAAGTTCTTCCACCCTCGCCTGTTTTCAGGGTAAGGATGATCTCCTTTGTCTCCAGTTCTTTGGCAAATACCTGGGCTGCTTCATAGATTTCTTTGGCAACTTTCTCTTCATTTGCCTTTTGAAGTTTCAGGTCATTTAAATTCTTCGGGGTTGCTTCCAGTCCTAATTTCTTGGGAAGGATCATATTTCTCGCATATCCGTCGCTGACATTTACGATCTGTCCCTTCTTTCCAAGAGACTTTACATCTTCAAGTAAAATTACTTTCATTTTACATTTTCCTCCTGATATTCCTGGTCTATAATTTCTTTCAGCATCCTCTCCACTTCATCCGGAGATGCTTTCACCTGGGCTCCTGCGATGTTCATATGTCCGCCGCCGCCCATCTTTTCCATCATTACCTGTACATTGATCTCATCAATGGCACGGGCACTGATATAAACCTCATCATTATACTGGGTCAGTACAAAGGATGCCTTCACTCCTGCAATGTTCAGAAGTTCATTGGCAGCCTGGGCACCAACAACTGTCGGGCTGTCCACGCCCTCGCTTGGGCATCTTGCAATAGCGAAATAATTTCTGTAAATACTCGCAGTACGAACAGCCTCTGCCCTGGCCTTATAAGATTCCAGATTGTCACGGAGCAGCTTACGTACCCTGGTCACGTCTGCACCGCTTCTTCGTAAGAACGCAGCAGCCTCAAACGTACGCACACCGGCCCGTGTGGTAAAGTTATTCGTATCGATCATAATACCTGCATAGAGACAGTCTGCTTCCATATTCCGGATACGCAGATCGTCGGAAAAATACTGCAGGATCTCCGCAACCATCTCGCAGGCAGAGGATGCATACGGCTCTACATAGGAAAGCACTGCATTCTCAATCACTTCACTGCCTCTTCTGTGATGGTCAAGGACTACCACTGTCTTGGTCATGTACAGCAGATCCTGGCATTCTGTGTAGCTTGGTTTATTGGTATCTACCACTACTACTACGGTATTATTATCCACCAGTTCCTTCGCCTGTGCACTGTTGACAAACATGGACGGCTCATAATCCGGATTATTCATATATCCTGCCATCAGCGGCCGGATAGAGGTTGTAGGATCATTTACCACAATATTGACTGTTTTTCCCAGGGTTCTTCCTGCACGGTAAATACCGATGGCTGCACCCAGGGCATCCACATCCGTGATCTTATGTCCCATTACTACCACACGTTCCTTGGTGCTCATAAATTCTTTCAGCGCCTGGGCCTTTACCCTTGCTTTTACACGGGTGGTCTTCTCCACCTGCTGGGTCTTGCCGCCGTAGTAGGTAATGTTGTTGCCGTTTTTGATAACAACCTGGTCACCGCCGCGTCCCAGAGCCATCTCTATGGCAATTCGGGAATATTCATAATTCTGCAGATAATTCGCAGCATTCAGGCCAATACCGATACTTAAAGTAATGGCCATCTCATTTCCGATATTGACAGTCTTAACCTCATCCAGAATGTGGAAACGCTGTTCTTTCAGAGTTTCCAAGGAACTCTGACGCATGATCAGGAAATATTTATCCTTCTCCAGCTTCTTCACCAGTCCGTCGAAATTGGAGAAATATTTGGTGATCTTTCGATCGATCAGCGCTATGAGCAGGGAACGTCTTACATCCTCCACGCTCTCAAGAGCTTCTTCGTAATTATCCAGATAAGCCAGAGCTACCACCAGCTTGTTGTCCTCATTCTTCTGGATATATTCTGTAAGCTCCGTATCGTCATACATATACATGGCAATGAGATCCGGACTCTTGTCCACCTTCTCAAAAAGCTCACTGTTGGCGATCACTTCTCCCATGGATACTCTCTGCATGGAAAGCCGGTAGATCCTGTCACCCACCTGAGTGCTGATCTCACTGATCTCTTTCTTTCCGGCAGACGGCAGTTTATCCGGTGTTACATCCGGAAAAATGGAGCTGATATTTTTTCTGTAAAACTGGTCCTTTCCTGTAAGCTCCGCAAATACTTTATTGGACCAGATCAGCCTGCCGTTCATGTCCATGATGGCATAAGGCAGTGCCAGTTCCTCCAGGATCCTCTTCTCCAGCGTATCATACTGGTTCGCAAATGCTATGAGGTCATTCACCACGAACGGCTTATGACAGCGCAGAACAACTACTGCGATTCCAATGTAAATAAGAATTCCCACAGATACAACAATACCGGCTTTCACATCTGTGATATAGACCAGTATGTTCAGCACAACCAGTAAAGCACAGAGGATCAGAGGCCAGCTCATAAAAGCTTTCATGTGGCCTCTCAGTTTTAATTTATTACTCATATCTTTCTTTCCGTTCTTTACTTTTTTACATCTGTCTGGTATGGTTCTGGTTCCATACCGCGTTACGGTAACCATTATAACAGATTTCTATCCAATTTACCAGACCGGCGCAAAAAAAAGGAAGGAGCCGCGCACGGTGGCGCAGCTCCTGTTAATTTTAGATTAGTCCTGGATGTATGGCATCATAGACATATGACGTGCTCTCTTGATAGCAACTGTCAGAGCTCTCTGATGTTTTGCACAGTTTCCTGTGATTCTTCTTGGGAGGATTTTTCCTCTTTCAGAAACGTATTTTCTTAATTTTGCTACATCCTTGTAATCGATTTCGTTATTCTCTTTACCACAGAATACGCAAACTTTTTTTCTTCTGCGGCCGCCTCTTCTCTTCATTGGAGAATCTGGTCTTTCGCCTCTATTATAAGCCATGGTTGCTTTCCTCCTATCTTATTCTATCAGTTTGTTAAGCTTTAGTTAAACGGCAGTTCTTCATCAATTCCATCTGGAATGTTCATAAAGCCGTCTGCACTGGCTGCTCCCGGTGAAGACATGGACGGTGCAGGTGCTGCCTGAGGATGGGAAGCTGCGTAATTATCGCTTGCTGCCTTACTCTCTGCGAATTCCTGTTCCTCAACTACTACCTCTGTGGTGTACACTTTCTGTCCATCACGGTTGGTGTAGCTTCCTGTCTGGATACGACCTGAAACAACGATCTTCAATCCCTGGCGGAAATACTTCTCCGCAAACTCTGCTGCACGTCCGAAAGAAACACAGCTGATGAAATCTGCAGTAGCCTCGCCGTCACGACGGAATCTTCTGTCTACTGCCAGTGTATATCTGGCAATGGCCAATGCGTTCTCTCCTGCGGAATATCTCACCTCAGGATCTCTTGTTAAGCGTCCCATTAAAATTACTTTGTTCATATTAATACCTCTTCGATCTGTTATGAATGGTTGAACGGGTCAATTAATGGTGCCTTCTAAAATCCACTCTGTATAAGATTATGCGTCTTTTCTTACGACTAAGTATCTTAATACGTTGTCCATGATACGAACGTGTCTTTCAACTTCTGCCGGACACTGTGCGTCTGCTTCAAACTGAATAAAATAGTAGAAGCCTTCATGCATTTTCTGAATTTCGTAAGCTAATTTCTTCTTACCCCATTCTTCTACTTCTGTGATAGTGCCGTTGTAACGTGTGATGTATCCTTTTGCTTTCTCAACAACTGCATCACGTACTTCGTCTTCAACTTTCGCACTAACAACTAATGCTAACTCGTACTTGTTCATGTCTTGCTTTACCTCCTTATGGTCTGTTGGCCCTTTGCCTGTCAAAGAGCAAGGATATAAAATATATCACGATTTTTGATTTTAACATAAATTCTGCTGTCTGTAAAGCACTATTTTTCTTTTTTGGTAAGATTTCTGGTATTTTTTTCTACCATTCTGCGGGGTACCATGATCTGATGGCCACATCCTGTACATTTCAGGCGGAAATCAGCCCCTACTCTCAGGATCTCCCATTCCTTACTGCCGCAGGGATGAACCTTTTTTAATGTTACAATATCTCCTACTTCATACAGAAGTCCCATTTCTTTTTCTCCTTTTTTTCTGTATCTTTCTGAAAACACAGCCTGATGGAACCTTCCTGGTCATCTGACCTGTATCTGTGCAAATACCTCCCCGATAGGCTCCTTGATCAGAAGATCTGCAAATCTGTCCCTTGGCGTAGGCATCTTATTAATCACCACCAGATGTTCTCCCCTGAAATAATCGATCAGCCCTGCTGCCGGATAAACAGCCAGTGAAGTTCCTCCGATAATCAGCACCTGCGCCTGGGAAATCGCTTTCACAGACTCATTGATCGTCTCATTATCCAGTCCCTCTTCATATAGAACCACATCCGGCTTGATGATCCCACCGCATTCACACCGCGGTACTCCGACAGATGCCTTCATATGCGCGAAATCATAGAACCTGCCGCATTTCATACAGTAATTACGGTATACACTTCCGTGAAGTTCCAGAACCTTTTTGCTTCCTGCCATCTGATGCAGGTTATCAATATTCTGGGTGATCACTGCCTTCAGCTTCCCTGCCTGTTCCAGCTGGGCAAGCTTCAGATGCGCTGCATTGGGTTTCGCTGTATCACAGAGCATTTTATCCCTGTAAAATTTATAGAATTCCTCCGGTTTCCTCATAAAGAAGGTATGGCTCAGGATCGTTTCCGGCGGATAATCATATTTCTGATTATAAAGCCCGTCCTGGCTTCTGAAATCAGGGATCCCGCTTTCTGTGGAAACACCGGCTCCCCCGAAAAACACAATATTATCATACTGATCTACAAGTTCCTGCAGTTTCCTGATCTCCTCTGTCATTGTTCATTCCTCCTTTTTATTTCCTGTTCTACTGTGCCACATCCAAAGTATCCACTCTTTTTCCCTGCACTACATAACGGGTAGCTTCATTTCCTGTACAGGTGGATAACGTTACGATCTTATCCTTAATGGTAAGCTCTCCCACGTCCGTTTTGATATCGGAATAACCCTGGATCTTCTGCAGATATTTCTCAAATTCCTCTCCCGGTCCTTTAAACAGCGTATACGTGTCACTATTTACCCCTGTGGTATAAGCGGAAATGATCTCATATCTGTAATTCTTCTCAGGTGTAAAGATCCAAAAATATTTGCTCTGGTTGTAGATATCACTGTTCTGGGAAAATTTCTTCAGCTGGGCGAACATGGAGCCGTTTTTCATGTTATGCCCGTAAACCAGGGTATTACAGTCACTGAAATCTCCCTTGTTCTCGTAATCTACGAAAATGGTTCCTGCGAAATTATAGTTCTTCTCATAGGTTCTGTGAAGATAGGTCTCATTGTCAGTACCATGTACGATAGGATAGCTGATACTTGGTACAGCTTCCACATAGATCCATCCTACTACATCTTCATTCACACTCTTCAGTGCCTTGAAATCAATATCCATGGGTGCTTTCAGCGTTCCGGCTTCCGGTCCTGCTGCTTCTTTCTGATCCGGGTCACGTTCTGTTACTGCCATCTGGGCGATGTGGTTGTATTCATCCGTTCCTTTCTTGTACTCCGTATAAATATGAAACAGATTATAGCCTGCATAACAGAATACACAGACTGCCGCGATCAGTACGACTGTCAGCACGATGTCTCCTGCTGTTTTCTTTTTTTTAGGCTGTTTTTCTGACATTCTTCCTCCTTTTCTGCAACAATCCTTTTGCTGCTGCGTATCAGGGATTTTCCCTGAACTTTTGTCTTCCATCCCTTATTATATCTGACCTCGTAATCTTCTCTGTAGTTTCTTATTCACGTGCTCCTTCATATTTCCTCCATGGCATCCAGACAGGCCTGTCTTAAATCTTTTTCTTCTTTATTATATAAAAGCATTCCACTGTACCGGAAATATGCCGGACACCCATTCTCGGCGATAAATGTGGTCATTTCCCTGACTGCGGTGATCCCGGTCACCAGAAGCAGCATCTCCTGATCCTCACCGAAACTCTCCTTCACAAAGGAAAATGCATTCTCCAGTTCTCTCTGCAGGCTCTGTATGAATTTCTCCCTGGCTGCAGGCTCTTCCTGAAAGCACCTGCAGATCCGCTCAAATCCGCTCTGTGCAGACCGCAAATGTTCTTTCTTCGCTGTCAGAATGTATTCTTTTAATCTGCGTATAGCTGTTTCCTGACTTTTTTGTTCCCTGATGGAAAGTAATTCCATCTTTTTCTTAACCTGCAGGCTTTTCTCCTGCTCCCTGATAAATTTCTCAATAATGGAACTTCCATCTGTATCCTGAGAAATTTTTCTCACCTGTTCTCTCAGATGAACCAGCAGATCGTACATGATTTCAATCTGCTGATCCATCCGTGCATATTCTCCTGCTGTTTCCCTCAGCGTTCCCAGAATCAGGTTCACCACTGCAAACCGTTCCTCGAAACCGCCTCCTGCTGCCATGTGCTGCTTCTGTTTCAGCACCTCAGGATCCAGTTCTCCTCTCAGGATTGCGGGAATCTCATAATCTTCTCCATATTTCATATATAACTGATAAAATCCTGCGAAGTCTTCGGCAGTCTCTTCTTTCTGAAGAAATTCCCCTGCCAGCCCTGCACTGACCTCAATCCCCAGTTTCTCATAACTCTGAATCAGCCGAGAAAGATCCTCCCATCCTCTGGCTGTCACGAAGAATTTTCCGTCTACCGTATTCTCCACCGAATAAAATCGTTCTTTTTTCATGGAAAGATAGGAAATGACCGCCTGGTGCACATTCTGCTGCGCAGCATATTTCAGCCATGTGTCGCAGTCCGGCTGGATTTCCAGTTTACGGACACGGTCCAGAGTAACGATGTCAAACTCCCTGACAGATTTATTATACTCCGGAGGATTTCCCGCTGCCACCAAAACCCATCCCTCCGGGATCTTATGGCTTCCGAAGGTTTTATTCTGAAGGAGTGCCAGCATAGCCGGAGCAAGGGTTTCTGATACACAGTTGATCTCATCGATAAACAGGATTCCCTCTTTTTTCCCGGTCTTATCCATACAGTCATAGACTGAAGCTACGATCTCACTCATGGTATAGTCTGTGACCATCATTTCCTTTCCACCATAACTGCGCTTCACGATTTCCGGCAGACCGATGGCACTCTGGCGGGTATGATGGGTAATGGTATAAGATACCAGCCCTACGCCGCACTCTGTGGCTGCCTGCTCCATGATGGCAGTTTTGCCGATTCCAGGAGGACCGATCAGCAGGATAGGTCTCTGACGAACCATGGGATAGCTATAATCCCCGTCTTCATCCTTCGCCAGATAAGCGCGAAGTGTATTGCAGATTTCCTTTTTTGCTTCCTGTATGTTCATTCTCTTTTTATACTCCTGTTCAACTGCTGGTCTGACCCTGCCGTTGGTTTACAGCCCGGTAATCAGGCATTTCGCCCAGGCCGGAACCAGTTTCATTTTATCCGTACGGTTAAGAAATACAAACGCTGTTTCATAATCCGGTTTCTGCCGTGGATAAATCCCATCTCCGTCTGTGAAATAGATCAGTGCCCTGAGACTTTTCAGTTCTCTGCGTTCTTTTTCCTGGTGGATCAGTTCGAAGACCGGACGGAAATCCGTACCTCCCCGTCCCTGAATGGTCACTGCCCTGCTGTACTCCTTCCACTCCTCTTCTGAATGGATCACGTCCACTTTCTGAATAAAGCAGTCACACTGGACAATATAGACCTTCATTCTGCGGAAAAAATTCTCTTTTTCACTTAAGATCGAATAGGTTTCTCCAAGGAATCTCTGCACCGTTTCTTTTGAGCAGGACCCTGAAGTATCTATGGCGATCACCAGCTCTTCCAGACGGTTTACTTCTTTATATTCCAGTGGTTCTATAAGTGGAAGATTCCCATAATGTTCCATACCGAAATGATAGAAAATATAGTCAAAACTCTCCGTGTCCAGCTCTACTTCTTCCCGTAGCCTGCAAAACTGCTTCAGGAATTTCCGGTAATCGTATTTGCTCCGGTAAATCTCGTCCATTTCTTCCTGACGGTTCCTTGTCTGAGTTCCCGCACGGCTCCTGGTTCCGGTTTTATTCTGGGAAGTATAGGTCAGGATCCGTTCCCACTTCTCTTTCGTTCTCCTGCCGCCGGATGCCTGTTCAGCTGTCCGCTGCCACAGGTTATGATCATCGAAGCCCGGATCTGCCACTTCTGTATCATCCAGCCACCGTTTCTTCAGGCTGTGGCACTCTTTCTCCTGAATGGCTTTATCAATCAGATCCTCCACAAAAGAATCACAGTCTCTGTCCCACTGGCTGATGTCCTTATCCGGTTTCATAAAAATATGAAGATACAGGCAGTGCAGTAACATATGGAGATATCCATGCCTCACAGTCTCCGGATCCTCTGCGTATTTTTTCAAAAGAAAAACCGGATTGAAATAGATCTTCTCCCCATCTGTCCGAATTGACGTGATACTGCTGTCAGCCTCATACTCCAGACCGGCAAATGCCCCGTCCAGATAGGGGAAATCCAGATACAGCTCATTTCGGCAGTTCTGGAGGATCTTTTTTCCCAGAAATTCCTGCTCCTTTTTATCACTCATAACATGACCGCCCCTTCTGCCAGATCACAGGGAAAAATCTTTCCTCTGATATCCGTATTTTTCGTTTTTCAGATGCAGCAGCCACACCAGAGAGCGCAGTCTGGTTTTCTCCTGGGCACACCGGATAAAAGTTTCCAGCTCTTTTATGGAAAACCAGCCACATTTCTCAAGCTGCTCCATCCGATCTGTATCTTCTTTCTCTATGAGAAATTCCATGGCAGGACGTATCCTGAGTTTCAGATATTTCTGCGCTTCCTGGAATTCTTTTGATCCCTTGTCAGGCTCATCCTGAAAATAAACATCCAGTACCTGTTCCAGTTTCCTGTCCTGCATGTTTCCCTTCCTTTCTCTCTAAATTAGTACATCGAATATTAAGTAACCGCCATACTGTAGTCAATGATGAATGGCCCATATCATGATGATATGAGCCATAACTCATCTGCCGATCAGACGGATATTCACAATCCGCTTCACTATGCGGCACTGCATCGAATACCTGTTTTTATTTGCGATAAACAAAGGCGGGCAGACCATCTTCCCCACAGGGAATTTCCACAGTTCCCTGGATAAGCGGACGGGCATAGCGGACAAAGGCTTCTGTGACGTCAGAACCCTCCGGGGTAATCCAGTCCAGAGGAACCGTCTTCTCTTCATTACAAATGTGGTTCACATCTTCAAGACCACATTCCATAAGATAAGTTCCGTCCGAAGTTTCCCTACGGATAAAGGAGATCATTTTTCCGGTTTCTCCCTTCAGTGCTGCCTGTACGCCATATTCCCCTGCTTTGATAGCTTCCTGCTGATCTGTGGCTGACATCATGGATGCGGAACAGCGCTGGCTGACATTCAGTTCCACAGAGCGGGCTTTGACACCGAGACGGCTGCGGACCAGATTTTCCAGATATTTGCCACATCCTGCCAGCATCTTATGGCCAAAGGTGTCTGTGCCTACAGAATTGTCATATTCACAGATGAAAGTCCCTTCTGCATCGTGGATGCCTTCGGATACGCAGACAATAACATTGCAGTTTTTCTCGAAAGATTTCTCTACTGCTTCCAGAAATGCTTCCTGATCAAAGGATATCTCCGGAAGATAAATAAGAAGCGGATTATCACCGGTGTATTTACGTGCAAGTGCAGAGGCTGCTGTAAGCCATCCTGCGTGGCGGCCCATGATCTCTACAATGGTCACGGATTTCTTTTCATAAACATTCGCATCAATGGTAATCTCACGAACTGTGGAAGCTACATATCTTGCAGCACTTCCGAAACCCGGCGTATGGTCTGTGTGTACCAGGTCATTGTCAATAGTCTTGGGTTCTCCCATAATGCGGATATCGCTTCCTGTCTGCGCCGCATACCGTGAAAGTTTACTTACCGTATCCATGGAATCATTTCCGCCGATATAGAAAAACCACCCGATATTCATCTCCTGGAATTTCTGAAAAAGTTTCGGATAGACCGGATCTTCCAGGGATTCCGGCAGTTTATAACGGCAGGAACCCAGATAGGCACCTGGTGTGATCTTCAGGCCATCCAGTTTCTCATCTGGAAGTGTGTCTGCGAAATCAAGGACTGTTCCGTTCAAAAAGCCTTCGATTCCGTTTACCATTCCATAAATATGTTCAATAGTTTCCGGATGTCGTCTTCCTTCTGAGACAACTCCGTAAAGGCTGCTGTTGATAACTGCGGTAGGGCCGCCGGACTGACCGACGATCAGATTCTTTCTGGACATAAGAGACCTCCTGTGTCGTTTGATTTTAATATTTCTATCAAATAGATATTTTTTATTATACCATAGAATGAAAAAGAAAAAATGAATTTTCCGAAAAAAAGATGTGCCTCCGCATTCCCCTGCGAAAGCACATCTCTTTTTCCCATATTTAATTTTATTCTCCGAATTCCTTATGGTCTTCTTCCAGTTTATGCTCTATTTCAATCTTTTTTTTTGCCTCTACTTTCTCCTCGTCCCGTATTTTCGGAAGGATGATATTCAGAAGTACTGCAATGATAGTTGCAAGAACAACCGGTGATTTGCCGAAGATCGTAGTCACCCATGTCGGGAAACTTGCAAGTGCTGCTGTTGCCTGGGATACACCCATTCCCAGTGCCGCTGCAAGTCCTACGATAGAGGAATTACGATAATCCATCTCAGCAGAAGCAACCAGTTTCATACCTGTCATTGCGATAGACGCAAATACAGATACTGTGGCACCGCCCAGTACACACTGAGGGATGGTTGTCAGGATTGCCGAGAATTTCGGAACCAGACCTGCTATACCAAGAATTGCAGCTGCAAGTCCCAGTACCCAGCGGTTGATGACTTTTGTGGTCGTAACGATACCTACGTTCTGGCTGTATGTAGCTGTGGGAAGACCTCCCAGAAGTGCTCCCACAACATTGGAAATACCGTATCCAACGATTCCTCTCTGCAGTTCCTCGTCCTTAGGAGTTCTGTCCATAGCTCCGATCGTTGTGGCAGAATAATCTCCGATCGCCTGAATAGAATTAATGGCAAACAAAATTCCCAGTGCCACACAGGACGATGGCTCGAACTGCACTCCGAAATGCATCAGAGACGGAAGCTGACAGACCCCGGCCTCACCAACACTTGAGAAATCCACCATTCCAAAAGGAATAGAAACCAGGTATCCTACAATAATACCGATCAGGATCGAAGCCAGTTTCCAGATTCCTTTTCCAAAATGGTTCAGTGCAGTAACAACGATCAGTGTAAAGAACGCGATCGCCCAGTTCTGCCATGAGCCGTAATCCGGATTGCTGGTACCACCTGCCATGTAGTTGATCGCAGTAGGATACAGAGAAAGACCAATGGTAAATACAACAGTTCCCGTGATCAGAGGTGGAAAAAATATCCTGATCTTCTTAACCAGCAGACCCATGACAACTGCTACAATACCGCCGACGATCTCCGCGCCCATGATCGCCGCGATGCCGTACGATTCCGCTATCGCCTGCATACTTGGCACGTAAGCAAAACTGACACCCATAATAATAGGCAGGCCTGAGCCGATTGCAAATTTCGCCTTTCCTCCGATTGGAAACAGCTGAAGCAAAGTTGATAATGCTGCAATAACCAGTGCTGACTGAATCAGAATAACCTGATCCTCTTTGGAAAGACCGCCCGGAACAGCTCCGGACACAATGATCGCCGGTGTCACGCACCCTACGATCATGGCTACGACGTGCTGCATGGCAAGGGGTAACGCCTCACCCATGCGGGGAATTCCGTCAGTTTCAAAAATACTGCCTCTCTTCATAATTGCCTCCCAATTTCTTTTGTACATTGTAACATTTTGCAGGCTAAAAAACAATTAGATAGCCTAATTATTTTTTGTCAAAAACTAAACAAGATTTGTCCTGAAAATTTGGTTATTATTTTCACATTTCACCCTTATTTTAATATTTCAAACGTATGATACAGATCCAGCCTTCCATACCCCCATCCCGGATTGGGATAATTCACATTTTCATCCCTGTCTGCCCCTTTCTGCAGAGCATATTTTACAATATTTCCCGATGCATAAGGGATATTTCCTCTGACAATGGCCCACTCCAGCATCAGAGCTGCTGCCCCCGCGGTGATGGCTGCTGCCAGGCTGCTCCCTGAACCGGTCCCGAACCCGCCGCCACGCAGCGGGATCAGCAGATTTACCCCAGGTGCTGCCAGATCCGGAGTTACCTGATTATCCGGAGTAAACCCTCTGCCAGCCTGGTAGAACAGACTGTTGTCTCTGTATTGATAAGCAGTGGCTGTAATACTTCTCACCGAATCCCCTGGTGCTGTGACTGTGTTATACGGGGTGGACTGGAGGAAATACGTATCTGCTGAGATCAGCCCCTGTACAGGAAGCCACATATGAAACCTGCTTCCCGACCCCTCCTGTCTGGTAACATGGATCTTCCAGATTCCCGGGGCAGGATGGAAAAAGCGAAAATACACCAGCTGCTTCCCTGTGGTCCTCTCCATTCCCACATAATTCACCAGAACCCTGGTTTCCGTAAAAATAAAAAACAGCTGCTGCGTCCCTGCTCCCAGTGAACTGCTCACATACAGGATCTCCCCTATAGGCGACTGCACAGATATACTGTACTCATCCGGAGGATTTCCCCAGAATTCCATATAGAAGCCCTCTTCCCCCTCTGCCACCCGAAGTTCGGCTGTTTCCTGACTGTTTTCCACAGACAGATCCGCTGTAAAATGATGCTGCGCTACTCCTTCATTTCCCGCAGCCACTGATACAGATACATTGGAATCCTCATTAATATAATTCAGGTATCTGCTCAGTTCGCTGTCCCCGATATGTGCCCCCTGACTGGTTCCAAGGCCAAGGCACACAGAAACCGGCATTCCCATCTTTCTGGCCATCCTCACAGCAAAGGCGATTCCAAGCATAATATCATTTTCCTGATATACCTGTGCATCCGGTGGAAACTGATAAAATTCCCTGAGATAGTTTTTCGCATTTTTCAATTTCACAATGATCAAAGATGCTTTCGGCGCTGCTCCCGAGAAATTTTCTGCCGGAACAGAATTTCCTGCTGCCAGCCCTGCCACAGCTGTCCCATGTCCGTTCTCATCTGCTGATGGAACAAGCTCCTCCGGCCTTTCGGATGCCAGCGCCTGTTCAATTTCCTCCCGGAAGAAAACCTTTCCATAAGGAACTTCTGCATTTTCCTGCCCCTCTATGGTCTGATCCCAGATACAGGCGATCCTGCTTCTGTCTCCTTCCATGAAAATGGGATTTCTGTAGTCAATTCCTGAATCGATCACAGCAATGGCCACCCCATCTCCCTGCAGCTTCAAATACGGATGATTCTGCATCCTGGTGATCCCTGCTGTATTCAGGGCATCTACATCCATAAATGTATAGCACTTGGGAATGGACGCATATGTATAGGAGTTGATCTCAAGGGGTCCCATCTCATCCAAAGGCACATAAAGTATCCCGAACATTTCATTCACAGGCAGAAATACACTTTCCGGCCTGCCTGCATACTGCTCCTCCAGACCTTCCCCATATTTCAAAATAAAATCCCCGAATCTCTCATCCTGCGCAGGCGGCACTATCTGTGCAGAACAGGAAATATCGGGGAATTCATAATCTTCATCCCTGAACATAGCTTCCTCCAAAGTTCACTTTGTTACAGGCTATGCTCTTTTTTCACTTTTATTCATTTTTTCTGCCAGAAACCAGGTCAGCATCCCTGCCAGTACTGTAAAAATGCTGATAAACTGGGAAGTTGAAAGATTTCCCACACTTCCACGCTCCAGATCCCCTCTGAAAAATTCCAGAACAAATCTGCCAATGCTGTAGAAGATTAGATAACAGGCAGCCACCTGACCATCCGCCTTTTTATGCCGTGCAATGTACAGCAGCAGGAAAAAATGTCCGAAATCCAGAATACTGGAATAGATCTGCGTAGGGATCAGCGCTACATTGTTTGGTGCGAAATCCGAATTTGTAAATGTGACAGACAATGGACCTGAAGTTTCCTTTCCATAACAGCACCCTGCCAGGAAACAACCGATCCTTCCGAATCCCTGAGCCAACGCAATAGACGGCATCATCAGGTCAAAATATGAAAGAAATTTCAGTTTTTTTACTCTGCAGTAGATCCATCCGCTTAAGATTCCTCCGATAATACCGCCGTAAACCACAAATCCTTCCGACCCGATCAGCTGAAGGGGATCCTCAAGAAAACTTCTCCACTCTGTAATGCCGAAGAGAATCTTTGCCGACGCAAAACCGCCAATGGCACACCAGACCACCAGATAAAACACATGCTCATATGCCAGATGGAGTTTCCGTGCTCTCTTTTCCGCAGTGTACCATGCGCAGAGCAGTCCTACTGCGATCATGAATCCATACCCGTAAACCGTCAGCGGACCTATTGTAAGAAGTTCATTTTTCATGTCTGATTCCTTTCTCATGATTTATTTTCTTAACATTTTTCATGGGATCACTTCCCTCTTATGGGGAGAAACAGCTCCAGCAGTTCCCTGTTCGCCTTGTCATTGGAAGTGCTGTCATGAGCAGATTCCCTGTCACATTCCCCACAGATATCCACACCTGCGATCTTAAAAGGCACCTGTTCTGCACATTCCAGCGTCTGTTTTACACAGCCGGCAAGAGTCTGCAGGGACATGTCCCCCTGGCTCCAGGTAGTCTGTGCGTCTTCTGTTCCCAGCACATCCTTATCAATAGACAAATATAATGGCAGATCATTCCCTGCCAGAATACCCTTTAGTTCCTGCAAAATTTCCTCTTTTTTCAGCGATGCCAGATGCTCCCTGGAAAGAAAAACCACCTTTTCCTTCAATCTGTCTTCCACCTGACTGCAGGCCTCCTCATCCGGTCCTACGAGGATCACCTGGCAAAGTTTTTCCAGTTCTTCCAGAGCTGCTGCGATCCATCCTCCGCAGGACAAAAGACCTCCGAATGCAGGCAGCTGCATATCTGTATGATTATCAAATACCAGTAAGCGGAAAGGCTCTCTGATCCTGCCGATCCACAGCCTGGTAATATAGTGATAATTGCCGGAATCAATAAAATGGATCCCGGCAACTGGCACATTTTCTGTTCTTCTGTTGATCTCTGCGGCTGCTTCTTCATCACAGTAGCAGTTTGTACCGGAGATATCCTGAGCATCTACCCAGGATATCTCACTTATTTGTTCACATCTTTCTGAGTTTCCATTTCCCTGTAACCAGAATTTCTCTTCCTTATAAATCCCGGACAGATTCAGGATCACTGCCGGGAACATTCCCTCTGTCTTATCTTCTTTCATCTGTTCAGTCCTTCCACTCTTCCAGCGGTTCCTCATGATCATTCAGCATTTCCCTGATTTCCTTTCCAGGGCTTTCCTGTTCCTCATCCTTCCACTCCGGCTGCAGAACATCCTCTGCCTCTTCTGTCTGTACCTCCAAAACCTCTTCAGGCTCCACAAAAGGCTCCGTGTCCTGAATGTCAGCATTCTCTGCAGACGGCTCTTCATATTCAACAGGCTCCTCTGTCTCCGGCTCCGGTTCTGTGCTCTGCACATTTTCCAACTGTACAACAGTTTCCGGCTCTATTACAGTTTCCGGCTGCTGACCAGCTTCTTCCTGTGTTCCCTTCTCAGTTTCTTCCTTTTCCAGCTGACGCTTCTTTCCTTTTTTCAGGCATACTTTCAAAATGATCAGGAAAACAAGATCAGCCACACCATTAGCAGTAAGGATACAGCCGCATACCAGCAGCATTTTCGGTACAGACACAAAGGGAAAGAATAAGATCAGTCCACCCAGAATGATAAAAATAATGCTTCCTGCCAGCAGAACTTTCCACTGTCCCTGCTCCATCTTTTTCAGCCGGATACTTCCCTTCAGTTTCCAGATGCTGTCTACCAGTACAAATGCTCCCAGTAAATAAGGAAGGATCTTCACCACGATCTGGGGTGTAAAGAAAAGAAATACCCCAAGCACCAGCACGATCACTCCTGTAAACAGATCCAGGATCGTTGCTTTCTCCTTCTCAGCAGCATAAATTGCAATGTGATAGATTCCGGCAGCGATCATTACCAGTCCGAAGATTACTTTGCAGATAATATTTACTGTCTGATCCGGAATAAGGATCAGACACAGACCGAATGCAATGTAAAATACAGAGGACACGATCTCTCCCTTCAGAAAATTTGAAATTTTTTTCCCCACGAATACTCCTCCTGACTTCTTTTTCTCGTATATTTTGTTGTTGATTTACTTTTAACAGAAGTATAAACCCTTTCACATTTTCCGTCCACAGACATCTGTGAAAGTTTGTGTAAATTTTGTGAACTTTTTCCTTGAAGTTTTTTCCTTACGTATTATAATGAATTCGATACGTTTCGCAAACTAACGAATTTTACTGCAACTCCCGCGCAAACAGCGGTTTGCAGGATCAGAAAGGATTTATTTTGAAAAATAAACAGATAAACAAATTTTTTCTGCTCATTCCGGCAGGTGTGATCCTGGCAGGTGTCCTTCTCTTTCTGGGACTTCGGAACTCCGGGAATGACACAGACTGTCAGAACACTGTCGCCACACTCCAGACTCTGGAGAACAGTGATATCTCAGAAACAGAGCAGAAACTCCAGGATCTGAAAGCGCAGGAAACCCAGGACGCCACCGAGGTAACCGATGATACCACCCTTCTTACAGATGTTCAGCTCCGTCAGGTATTCGCAGGAAGTGTTATCCTGGGAGATTCCATCACCAATTCCATTGTAGAATATGGATATCTGGACACTGATGTGGTGGTTGCCAAGCTTGGCCTGAGTGTTGCAGGTGCAGATGAACAGATCGATACTGCCATCGGCCTGAAGCCAACCCACGTATTTATGGCATTTGGTTCCAATGACCTGGAAACCTATGGTTCCAATTCTTCTGAATTTATTGCAGCTTATAAGACCCAGATCCAGAAGATCCAGGCTGCACTGCCGGATGTTCCTATCTACATCAACTGTATCCTGCCGATCACGGATGATGCCATCGCAGCCACCCCTGATCTGGCATATTATCCCGAATACAATGATGGTCTTCAGACCATGTGTCAGGAAATGGGATGTACTTTTATTGATAACTCTTCCATCATAGAATCCAGTTCAGAAAACCTGTATGAACCGGACGGTGAGCATGTGATCCAGGATTATTATCCGAAATGGCTTACCCATATGGCACAGGTAGCGGGGTTACAGGCATGAAGAAGACAGGCAGAAGTAATACAGACATACATACTTTTATCAAAGCCGGCCTGGTCATCCTGCTGGTGGTTTATCTCACTTTGCTTTACACCGCTGATAATGCAAAAAATATTCCCATAGAGCAAATCACTGCATCTATGGAATCTGATGAAACCATTACTTCTTTAAATAAAGAAGGACGTACCGATCTGAAACACTATTATCAGGTGGACGAACGTGATATTGACGGATATTTCTTCTACAAAGCTGCTTCTCCTATGGCTGTAGAGGAAATCTGCATCATGAAGGCCAAAAACAGTGGACAGGCTGCCACTTTATTGGAGAGCGCCCAGTCCCATCTATCCAGCCAGAAGAATGTTTTCGAAGGCTACGGTACAGACCAGATGGCACTTTTAAACAATGCCCTTGTGGGCAAAAAAGGAAACTACGTATATTATATGTGCGGAGCCGACGCTGCCAGCTGGCGCAGTGCTTTCCTCGCCCTGATATAACAACCAGATTGGAGAACATGAATTATGGTATTTAACAGCATCTTTTTTATTTTCTGCTTTCTTCCGGTATTTATGCTGATCTATTATCTGGTTCCGGGAAAGCTTCGCAATCTTATTCTTTTTCTGGGAAGCCTTGTTTTTTATGCATGGGGGGAACCGGTTTATGTGATCCTCATGCTGTTTTCCAGTATTTTTAACTATTATATGGGAGCAGAGCTTGAACGCCTCTATTACGATGAGAAAAGACAGAAGCTTAATCTGGTATTCGCAGTCATCGTAAACCTGGGGATCCTGGTATTCTTTAAATACTACGGTTTCCTGCTGAATACCATCGGCGGGATCACAGGACTCCACATACCCCATCCGGAGCTGTCGCTGCCTATCGGACTTTCCTTTTACACTTTCCGGAATCTGTCTTACCTCTTTGATGTATATCTGAGTAAGATCAGCGCGCAGCATAACTTCCTGACTTTCGCCACTTACAGCACCATGTTCCCATACACTTCCGCCGGACCTATCGTGCGGTACACAGATATCCAGGAACAGCTGAACAGGCGAAGCATCAATATCACTCGGTTCGGAATGGGCGCAGAACTTTTTATCAAAGGCCTTGCCAAAAAGGTGATCCTGGCAGACAATCTTTCTGCCTTATATGCCGGAATCTGCGGAACTTCCCGCATGTCAGTCCTTACCGCATGGATCGGTATCTTCGCCTATACCATGCAGCTGTATTTCGATTTCAGCGGATATTCCGATATGGCCATCGGCCTTGGCAAAATGCTGGGATTCGATTTCAAAAAGAACTTCGATTACCCTTATATTTCCACCAGTGTATCCGAGTTCTGGAGACGCTGGCACATTTCCCTTGGAAGCTGGTTTCGGGATTACACCTACATTCCACTGGGCGGCAACCGCGTTTCCACACTGAAACATGTACGGAATATCCTAGTTGTATGGGCTCTGACTGGACTGTGGCATGGTGCAAGCTGGAACTTCGTTCTCTGGGGTGTTTATTACGGTCTGTTTCTTCTTCTGGAGAAATTTGTCCTTGCCTCTCTTCTGGAGCGGCTGCCCCAGTGGTTGCGTATCGCCTACACCATGTTTGTAGTAATGATCGGCTGGGTATTTTTCAGCCAGACTGATTTCTCAGCACTTGGTACTTACCTTGGAACGCTGTTCGGAATCGGTGCTGCAGGTTTCGCAGACAGCACTGCACTGTATTACCTGAAAACAGGCTTCATCCTGTTCGTGGTTAGTATCCTGGCATGCAGACCCGGGCTGTACCAACAGTTTAAACGTCTCCTTCAGCGCAGGCCAATGACTGCTGTACTTGTTAATTTTATTTTACTGGCACTGTCCATCGCATATATGGTCTATAACTCCTATACACCATTCTTATATGCGAAATTTTAAAGGAATTACATTATGAAAAAATCAATCAGAAATTACCGGCTCTTTCTGGGGCGGATGGGACTTTTCTTTTTCTTCATCCCCATCGTGGTGCTTATAGCAGGGATCCTCATTCCTGACCGTGGATTCTCCGAAAAAGAAAACAGGGTACTGGCTTCCAGGCCTGCCCTGAAAGCAGACCAGCTCGCATCCGGAAACTTCGAAAAACAATTCGAAACTTACAAAAATGATCAGTTTCCTCTCCGTGATATGTGGATCACCTTGAAAGCAGGTACTGACCGTCTCATGGGAAAAGTGGAAGAAAACGGCGTTTATCTGGGCACAAGCGGCTACCTTATGGAAGAATTCAAGGCTCCCCTCCAGCAGCAATATGATGCTACAGTCAGTGCCATGACAAACTTCGCCTCCAGACATTCGGACCTGAAACAGTATGCACTGATCGCCCCCAACTCCGTCAATATATTAAAAAGCAAACTTCCTGCTTTCGCACCTGTCCAGGATCAGAATCCATGGCTTGACAGCCTGAAAACTTCCCTGACAGATGCAGGTGTTACTTTTATTGACGTAAGGGATACCTTCCGCGATCATAAATCCGAAGAACTTTATTACCACACAGACCATCACTGGACCACCCAGGGTGCCTATTATGCATATCAGCAGGCCGCTGCTGCCATGGAGATTGATACATCCTCTGATTCCTACGAAAAGGCCCCTGTTACCCGTTCTTTCCAGGGAACCTTATCTGCCAAAAGCGGATTTCGTTCCGGGGAAAAAGATGAGATCGATGTCTTTCTCCCCACCGGGGAAAACACCCTTTCCTCTGTGATTAATTATGTAGATGAGCAGAAAAAATCTGCCAGCTTCTATGACACCGAACAGCTGAAGACCAGAGATAAATATGCCCTGTTCTTCGGCGGAAACCATGCACAGGTAAAGATCAGCACCCCTACGGAAACCAATCACACACTTCTGGTGCTGAAAGATTCCTACGCCAACAGCCTGGTTTCATTCCTGGCTCCCCATTACCGTAAGATCATCATGGTAGACCCCCGTTATTATTACGGAGATCTGGAAGAACTGATCCAGGTAGAAAATGTTCAGGAAGTCCTGTATCTGTATAATGCCAATACTTTCTTTGCAGACACTTCTCTGGAACTTGCTCTTTCATAACAACAGACTTTCATAACTGAAAATCCCCTCAGGATTCGATGCCGCGGTTACATCCAATCCTGAGGGGATTTTTACACACACATTCCACATTTTTCTTTCACACACAATTCACACATTTTTGCGGCTGATGGACACATTCGCCGCTTCCGCGTTTCTTGAACCAGGTCTTACCCGTCGTAGTGATTATATCAAAGTATTTCTTTTATTTTTCATTTTTGCATATTCTTCAAGTTTTTTGGCAAAATCCTCATTACCTGTTTTCCTGGTCTTTTTTCTCACCAAAATGGCTCACAAAATATTCATAATACTGATCCAGGATTTCTTTTCTTCCTCTTACGCGGACAGGAACAATGGTGCCGTCCCGCAGTTCGAAGTCATCTTTGGCATCCTTTATATAGTCCATGTTTACCAGATAACTCTGATGGCAGCGGACAAAACGTTTCTCTCCGATCCGCTTCTCAATCTCACTGAGCTTATCCTGTGTCGTGATCTGAGATCCATCTTCCATATGAAGTGTCACGGTGTGTCTGTCACTGTCTATGTACATGATATCATCTGTGTACGGATAACGGTACTGCCGCTTATTTTTGATGGCAACCCTACGTTTCATATCTGTTTTCAGGATTCTGTTCAGAAGTGCTTTCAGTTTCTCTTCAGAATAATGTTTCAGCAGATAACCGGCCGCCTGCACTTCATAACTTTCCACCGCATAATCCGGCGATGCAGTCAGAAATACAATGGGGATCCTGCACTGAAGGGCGCGAAGTTTCCTGGCTGTTTCCATCCCGTTCAGCTGATCCATATAAATATCCAGAAAGAGCAGTTCTCCCTCGAGATACCCTTCTTCCGCATCTGCCACGAGCACTTCACCGGAGGAATATTCGATAATGGAAACTTCCTCCTGGATTTCCTCGAAATATTGAATTAATATATCTTTTAACAGGAGTCTCTCCAGTTCCATGTCATCACAGATAACAATTTTACGCATTTATTCTTCCCCTTCTGAAATATTTTCCCTTAAATCATACAGGTAGTCAAAAACTCAATCTGTTCTATTATATACAAACACTATCCTGAAAACAAGCCTCTTCTTGACTTTTGTATTTCAATGACTTTATGTTTTTATTTCGCTGCTGTACTTCCTGCAGATTCTTCTGTGTATTCATTATGAACAGCAAATCCATGATCCATGGGGCCGCTGCCTTTTCCCAGGTCAAGCATGGCAGACAGAGCTCCTGATATGTACTTTTTGGCACGTTCTACAGAAGTCTCCAGATCATAGCCTTTCGCCAGATTAGAAGCAATAGCACTGGACAAAGTACAACCAGTTCCGTGAGTATTGGGATTATTGATCCTTTCCCCGTAAAACCATCTGATCTTCCCCGCCTGCCACAGCAGGTCATTGGCGTCATTCAGCTGATGCCCTCCTTTACAAAGCACAGCACAGTGGTATCTGCTTCCGATCTCCTCTGCAGCACGGATCATATCCTCACTGGAACGGATCTTCCTTCCTGTCAGCAGCTCCCCTTCCGGAATATTGGGAGTAAGGACTGATGCCATGGGAAATAGTTTTTCTTTCAGTACATCAACTGCCTCTTCACTGATCAGGCGTGCACCGCTGGTAGCCACCATCACCGGATCGATCACAATATTGTCTGCGTGGTATTTCTTCAGCCTGTCCGCGATCACATGGATCAGTTCTGCTGATGATACCATTCCGATCTTCACTGCATCCGGATAAATATCTGTAAAAACAGCATCCAGCTCTTTTCCCAGAAATTCCGGCGTTACTTCCATGATCCCGGTAACCCCTGCAGTATTCTGTGCTGTAAGTGCTGTAACTGCACTCATGGCATAAACTCCGTTGGTAAGCATTGTTTTAATATCAGCCTGGATCCCTGCCCCTCCACTGGAATCACTGCCTGCTATGGTTAATGCTGTCTTCATACTCCCTTGCCCTCCTGGTTTTATTTTTTGATCTTTTTTCAGACACGCTTTAATATAATATTATTATAAGATTGTTTTCGTGCCTGTCAAGTTGTTGTGAACTTTTTCTTTTGCTGTGCTATAATAGTTATTGTTCACCGGTAATATCCTGCGAGGTGTTTTTTTGTAAGCGAAGGTCACAGAAAACCCGAAACATATTATATAGAGAAAGAAGGCTTTTTCATGCGTCAGGAAAAATTCAAAATGGAACGACAGGGGCTGATCGAGATTGGAGATGAAATAGAAATTTCTGAATATCAGTCATTTATGAACTACAGCTACATTATCGAACCTGCAGTAGCCATGTCAGGCTGCTATCCCAATGCACAGAGGATCAAGGCGCGAAAGGGGATCGTACGTAATATTGAACATACCCCAAGGGGATTTATCGTAACAGCAGAATTCGAAGAATAACTAAAAGCACCGAAAGCGGAGAGATTCCTCTCTCTTATAGCGGCTGGAAAGACAATCTTTGATCGCGATCTCACTTTTTCCATCCAGATATCCATGTACAGTGTCAAAATAATTAAACCCGTTTTCCAGAAATGTATCTACCATCTTACAGGTCTGCTCTTTGTCAACTTCTCCACTCTCCAGCATAGGAAGACGCACGCACCCAAATCCAAAATCCTTTTTTTATTCTGTCCATTCTTACTGCTGCTCTTTCATAAAAAGCAGACCACCTTTCTTAAAACTCATTGCTGTTCATTCCATGTTTTATTCCGCTCCCGGATTTCTGCTTCCACAATTGACGTATATTTCCAGAAGTTATATACTGTTTGGCAGTTACAATTTTATCATACATCATAAACTGCACTTTAAGTCAACGATTTTTCTGGCTTCTCTGACTTGAAGTGTAGCTTTGGAGGAAAATCATTATGAACAGCGAAATGATCATCCGCACTGCCTCTGAAGCAGATGCACCGGTTCTTCTTGAAATTTACGCACCTTATGTGGAGCGCACAGCTATCACCTTCGAATATGAAGTTCCTTCTGTGGACGAATTTGCATCCCGCATCCGCAATACCTTACAGAAATATCCTTATCTCGTCGCCGAAAAAGGCGGCCGGATCCTGGGATACGCCTATGCCGGTCCTTTCCATGACCGTCCTGCCTATGACTGGTCAGTAGAAACTTCGATCTATGTAGATACTTTCCTAAAACATATGGGGATCGGCCGTAAACTTCATGACGCCCTTGAACAGGCTCTTCAGGAACAGGGAATCCTGAACATGAATGCCTGCATCGCTTATCCCTCCACAGAAGATGAATACCTGAATAAAAACAGCGTAGAATTCCACACTCACATGGGTTACCGCCTGGTAGGAGAATTCTATAAATGCGGTTATAAATTCCACAGATGGTATAATATGGTCTGGATGGAGAAACTTATCGGCGAACACCTTACTGACCAGAACCCACCGAAATTTGGTTAGAACAAATGACAGAAAAACAGCGAAGCTGACATTTTTGTCTGCTTCGCTGTTTTTATTAACATTAGTTCCTTTTCTTCTTTATATGGATCTCCGGGATCGCCACATTCTCATAGGTGATGGGTTCCCTGCTTCGTTCATCTTCGACAGTCTCCTCCGGGTTTACTTCATGGGTATGTACCTCCGGCACTGCCAGATTTTCACTTTCTATTTTATATTCTGATGATTTCTTTCTTTCACCTTTTCTGAATAATTTCTTTCCAAACATTGCAAACCCTCCTCATCCTTGTTCTCTCGATATCGGAAATTATAAAAAGTTAATAAAGAATGTAATAACCAGACTGTTAAGGAAATCTGCAAATAAGCTTCCTACAAGAGGAACCAGCAGATATGCCTTTACAGACGGTGCGAATTTTTCACAGATTGCCTGCATGTTCGCCATGGCATTGGGTGTGGCTCCCATACCGAATCCACATACACCGGAGGAAAGAACCGCTGCATCATAATCTCTTCCCATTACATTGAATACTACGAAATATGTATACACAAACATGAGAACGGTCTGGCCTGCAAGCAGGATGATCAGTGGAAGGGCCAGATCTGCAAGCTGCCACAATTTCAGTGTGATCATAGCAATTCCCAGGAACAGAGACAGGCTGATACCACCGATATCATTGATCTCACCCATATAGATTGTGAATTTTCCGGAATATTCTCCGATATTACGGATAAATGCCGCTGCTATCATAGCTCCAATATATATCGGAAAAGTCATTCCTGTCAAGGACAGAAGTTTCGATACGATCGTTCCGATACCGATGGCAATGATCAGCTGAAATACTGCTGACGGATACATACTGGTATGTCGTTCGTGCTTTTTCTCCTCTTCTACCAGAAGGCTGTCATCTTCCTGGACAACCGTTTCCAGAAGGTTCTTCTTCTCGATCAGACGCTTACCGATAGGACCTCCCATCATACTTCCTGCAATCAGACCGAAAGTAGCTCCTGCTGTACATAAAGTACTTGCCCCTGAAACCCCGAAATCCTCCAGAACAGGGCCGAAAGCTCCTGCCGTACCATGTCCTCCCACCATTGGGATAGAACCTGTACAGAGGCCTACCAGAGGGCTGATATGGAGCAGCTTTGCCAGCCCTACAGCCAGGAAGTTCTGGGAAAGGATCAATGCGATCACAAGCCCCAGAAAAATGATCAGTGATTTGCCGCCGCTTTTCAGTACTTTCAGATTCGCCTGAAATCCTACGGAAGTAAAGAAAAATACCATACACACTTCCTTCAGGATATCATCAAAAGAAAATTCTACGATTCCCGTCACATAACACAGACAGGTAAATACAGCAAACAGCACACCTCCGATTACCGGAGCCGGAATACAAAATCTCTCCAGTATGCTGAATTTGGTTTTCAAAAATTTTCCCAGCATCAGTACGACAACTGCAACAGCTATCGTCTGATACATATCCAGTTCTATTTTCATCTTCTCTTACCCTGCTGCTTATTTGCTTCCTTTCTCTGTTGTTACATCCACACCTGCAGACTCATAATATTTCACAGCTCCTTTATGGAACGGAACAGAAATTCCCTCCACTGCTTCCGTCTCATCCAATGCAATATCTGCTGACAAAGAGTACTGTAATTCCTGTTCATTGGCAAATAATGTCCGGGTAAGATTCTCTACTGTCTTCTCTGACAGTTTATCGCTTGCAAGTAAAACTGCTTTTACTCCTACTGTCTCTACCGGTTCTGTCTGACCTGTATATGTCTCAGCCGGAATCTCATATTCTGTATAGAAATCATAAGCTTTCAGCAGCTTATCTTTTCCCTTTTCATCCAGATCCAGAAGACGGATCCCACACTGCTTCGCCAGCTCTCCTATTACCGTTGTCTGTATACCGGCAGTACAGAAGAACGCATTGATCTCGCCATCTTTCAACTCGCTGGCGGCTTCTGTATAATCCAGATTTACTTTATCAACCAGCTGATCTGTCAGACCATATGCTGCCAGGATCTGACTGGCATTCTGCTCTGTTCCGGATTCCTCTTCACCTACGCTTATTTTCTTTCCCTGAAGGTCATCTACTGATCTGATATCTGAGTCATCCCGGACTACAATCTGACATGCTTCTGTATAAAGCCCGGCTATTGCACTATAACCCTGGTACTCTTTTCCTTCAAAGATCCCTGTTCCATAGTAAGCATCATTCGTAATATCTGCCTGAGCGATGGCAAGCTGTACATAATCATCTGATAATAAACGAAGATTCGCAGCAGATCCTGCTGTTGTTTTTACTTCCATTTTATAGTCTTCATCCGACTGCGCAATATCACTAAATGTATCTGCAAAGGCATGATACATACCGCCCAGACCGGCAGCTCCGAAACGGATCCTGTCAGTTATAGTTCCGCATCCTGCTGCAATGCACCCTGTCAGAGCCAGTATCAGCATTCCTGCCACTGATCTTCTCATTGTACTTAATTTTATTTTCTGCACAAAAACACCTCTTTATTTTTTGTTTTACGCTTTATTGTATCACAGTTTGAAACTGTTTGAAAGATTAAATTTTCCAATCCGTAAAGCACCCTGCTCATAAAAAATTGCAAAAAAATACCTCAGATAACTTTCATTATCTGAGGGTTTCAAGAGGTGCCACCCGGATTTGAACCGGGGATAGAGGTGTTGCAGACCTTTGCCTTACCACTTGGCTATGGCACCATATTTAATTATATGCAAGATTTCTTACATAATGACTCCAAGGGGATTTGAACCCCTGTTACCGCCGTGAAAGGGCGGTGTCTTAACCGCTTGACCATGGAGCCTGGTAGAAAATTTAATTTAGTATCGGACTTCATGTTTCCGAAAACTCCCCCTGTTGGACTCGAACCAACGACACTGCGGTTAACAGCCGCATGCTCTACCGACTGAGCTAAGGAGGAATAAAGGTTTGCACCTTCAAAACTACATACATGTTGACATTTCCTTGAGATTCATTACTTCCTGCGATTCTTGGTCAAGCCCTCACCCGATTAGTAACAGTCAGCTCCATGCATTACTGCACTTCCAC